>Ga0209664_1002099_pt1 | contig 9655 bp, 8 predicted proteins | sample SaaInlV_150m_DNA_FD_184668 | JGI IMG/M metagenome (GOLD analysis project Ga0209664, IMG submission 184668) | Marine microbial communities from expanding oxygen minimum zones in the Saanich Inlet - Saanich Inlet SI073_LV_135m_DNA (SPAdes) (version 2) | ecosystem: Environmental > Aquatic > Marine >... | reverse complement strand
ATGATTGTGTATTGAGTCATGTGGATTTTCTAAAAGAAAAATTTTATCAAATCGAAACAAAGTGGCCACAGTTTAAAATTTTATTTGAGTCATTAGGAAATTTAGCAAAAACAATACCCTCAGATAAAAAAGTTTTAATTTTAGAAAGAGCTTATTTTTATGGGGGGTGGACATTATTTGCACCTATTTTTTACAAACAAAGGGTTGTATCTATCGATTGCATAATTGATAATCAGGATGACAGGTGGGGAGAGCAAGAGTCATGGTTAGAAGATAATAGGTGTATTAGATGGAGGCCGGATTTTGTTAATGGAATAAGCAATTTAGTTGATATAGAATCTGAATCAATTGATTACGTTATTGTGCCAAATGTTGTTCATCATGAAAAAAATCAAGAGAAAATGTTTCTAGAATTTTCTAGAATTCTTAGAAAAGGAGGCAAGTGTCTAATCTTTGAAGGCTTAGTTCGTGAACTTCATCACATGCCAGATGATTATGTTAGATACACACATGAAGGACTAAAGGTTATGCTCGAAAAAAGTGGTTTAAAATTTGATAATTATAAATTTGGTAGCGGTGTATTTGATGTTATAGCATATGTTTGGCAGAATGCATTTGAATATTTACCTGAGGATCTTAGAAAAGAAAAAATGGAATGGTTTTATAATGAACATTTCCCATATTTACAAGATTTGGATCAAAAATATAGGGAAAATTTAGTAAAGCCAGACAAAGCATTTCCTATGAGTTATATTGTTTGGGCGCATAAAAACTAATTAAATGTATTTAGGAAAAAAAATATTAGCTGTTGTACCTGCCAGAAGTGGCAGTAAAGGCGTAAAAGACAAGAATATGAAAATTCTTGGAGGTATTTCATTGATTGCCAGAGCAGCTAAATGTTTGAGTGAATTAGACTGGATTGATTCAAAAATACTTTCTACTGACTCAAATAGATATGCAGATGAAGGAAGAAAGTACGGTTTGCAAGTTCCATTTCTACGTCCAGATTTTTTGAGCAATGATAGTGCAACAGCAAAAGATACGATGGTTCATGCTCTTCAAGAGTCGGAAAAAATATTCAGTGTAGAATTTGATATATTACTTATTATTGAGCCCACATCTCCATTTAGAATAGCTTCAGATATTGAAGGCACTTGTAGAGAATTAATTGAAAATAATGTAGATTCAGTAGTTTGTGTAAGTCACTTAGATACTAAGTGTCACCCAGAAAAAGCATTAACCATTAAAAATGGCAAGCTGCAGCACTATGAGAAGAAAGGGAAAAATATTACAGCCCGCCAACAATTAGAAACACTTTATGCAAGAAATGGTATTTGTTATGCTATCACTAAAAACTGTTTGTTAGGCGACAAGAGCATTATTACTGATAAAACTAGAGCTTTTTTAGTCAATCGATATATTGTAAACATCGATAATCCAATTGATATAAAATGGGCTGAATTTCTGATACAGAGTAACTTTGTTGAATTAACAATATAATATGGAGCCTGTAAAAATAACTGCAGTTTTAGTGGATAGGGCAAATTATGGACGTCTTAAGCCGATCCTAGAAATAATGCGCAATGATCCTGATATAGAGTTAGGTTTAGTCTGCACAGGTACAATGTTGCTTGATAGGTTTGGTAAGGCTGTTGATTTAGTGAAAAATGACGGTTTTTATGTTTCTGAAGAGATATATATTGAATTAGAGGGTTCAGTGCCGAGTACAATGGCAAAATCAATCGGACTTGCAGTTATAGAGCTGTCTAATGTATTTCAAAAACAATCACCAGATTTTGTGTTGCTGATTGGTGATCGCAGTGAAGCGCTCGGTGCAGCAATTGCTGCAGCGTATCAGAATCTTTGCCTGGTTCATATTCAGGGTGGCGAAGTAACAGGTTCAATTGATGAGTCTGCACGGCATGCAATTACAAAGCTATCGCATTACCATTTTCCATCTACAAAACAAGCGGGGAAAAATATTGTTCAAATGGGAGAACGTGAAGAGTGTGTATTCCCATATGGGTGCCCCAGTGCAGATGTAGTATATAATTCCAAATTAGGATCTCTCAATACATCTCTCAATACATTTCTTAATATGGGAGTTGGGCCAGATTTGGACTTATCTAGCGATTATCTTCTTGTGTTATTTCATCCTGTTACTACAGAGTATAGTAGTTCTGAAGAACAAATGAATGAATTACTTAATGCCGTAAAAAGACTTAATATGCAGACAGTATTAATATGGCCAAATATAGATGCAGGCGCTGATGGAGTGTCACAAGCTATACGTATATTCAGAGAAGATAATAATCAAATAAAGCTTCGTGCATATAAAAATTTTGAACCTGAAGAATATATACCACTTCTAGACAATGCGGTTTGCGCAGTTGGTAACTCATCTAGTTTTATTAGAGATGCTTCTTTTCTAGGGACCCCAATAGTTCTTATAGGTTCAAGACAGAACGGAAGAGAATATTCAGATGCTGTAACTCATGTCAAACCAGACTCTGTAGATATTTTTAATGCAGTTAAAAAACAAATTAAACACGGTAAGTATCAAGCTTCGACACTTTATGGAAAATACGGAGTGTCGAACAAGATAGTGAATAAGATATTAACTCTAAATAAGTATGTACAAAAAAAATTCCATATAATTGATTGAAATAGAATTTAAATTGAAATTTATAGATAAAGAACTAAATTTAGTTGATATAGATGCTTATTCATTAAGAGGAGAGAGTTTTTATGCAAGCACTTTGAACGATAATCAACAAAGGCTTGAATCAAATAGGAAATTTATAAAAAAAAATGACCAGTTTGTGTGTTTTTTATGCGGGCATATTGATGGAGTTATAAAGCTTAAATGGAGTGAAGGTTATACACTAATACAATGCAGAAAATGCGAAGCTATTTCTGCCAATATTACGCCTGATTGCTCTCAAGAAATATACAAAGATGTTGATAACTTTAAACTTTATGCTGAACGAATTTCTAAGTATTTTAACTACAGGAAGAAGACTTTCGGGCAGGAAAGATATTACTACACAATTGAAAGATTAAAGCTCAATAATAATAAAATAAAATTATTAGATGTTGGCTGTGGTGTAGGATATTTTTTAGATCTTTTAAAAGATAAGGAAATCTGGGCTAGAGGGCTCGAAGTTGACCCTCTTCAAGTTAAGTATTGTAAAGATATGGGCTTGAATGTCTCTAGTAACAATATTTCAGATGAACCAGACGGTTATTATGACGTGGTAACTATGTTTGATGTTTTGGAGCATTTGATAGAGCCTGTTGACTTTTTTTTAGATATTAATAAAGTTCTTAAACCTAATGGTTATATAGTTATGTACACCCCTAATATTCATTCAATTGGGTTTGAGCTAATGGCTGAAAAGCAAAATTTATTACACCCTTTTGAGCATGTGTGTTTTTATAATAAATCTTCACTTGATTTTCTAGTTTTACAAACTAATTTTAAGATTGTTAGTATTGAGTTTTTTGGTTTAGATATAATGGATTACTTACTTTATAAAGAGCATCAGGATAGTTGTAAATACACCCAGAGTTTGCAAAGTATGATGACTATAATTCAGGCTTGTTTAGACAAACTGGAGATAAGTAACCATATGCGAATTACACTACAAAAGAACTAATTATGATTATTGAAAAAGATATTGCAAAATTCTTAGTTTTGGATAGCGATACTGTGCTTACTGCTGTTAATAAAATTAATAAAAACAACTCTAGAATTGTTTTTATTATTGACAATAATGGTGTTTTGCTAGGGGCATTTAATGACGGTGATTTTCGTCGTTGGCTTCTATCAAATAATACAATTAATATGGATACCACTGTTTTTGATGTGTGTAATCATTCATTTATTTCAATGAAGGTTAAAGATCATCATCTGAAAATATCTGGAAAACTCAATGAAAAAATACATCATATCCCACTAGTTGATGAAAATCACAGAATTATTGCAGTTGCCTCAATGAGTAATGGTGTCAATCAAATCAAAATATCCTCTAAAATTATTAGTGAAACTTCATCGGTGTTTATTATTGCTGAAATTGGCAATAATCATAATGGAAGTTTAGAATTGGCTAAGAAGTTGGTTGATCTGGCAATTTCATCAGGCGCTGATTGTGCAAAATTTCAAATGCGAAGCATGAAAGACTTATACGGCGATAACGCTTTTAAAAGTGACTTTGATGATCTTGGAGATCAATATACAAAAGATTTATTGCAAAAATTTCAATTGACAGATAAAGAGTTGTTCGAGGTTTTTGATTATTGTAAAAGTAAGGATATTATTCCATTGTGTACCCCCTGGGATTGTGCCAGTATAAAGGCTTTAGAGTCATATGGAATGGAGGCCTATAAAGTTGCTTCTGCTGATTTTACGAACCATGATTTATTAAAATATTTAATAAAAACTGGCAAACCTATAATATGCTCTACTGGTATGTCAAATGAAACTGAGATTTTACACACTATTAATTTTCTAAAAGAAAGAGGTGCGCAGTTTTCTCTATTGCATTGCAACTCTACATACCCTGCACCCTTTAAAGATGTTAATCTAAATTATATTAATCACCTTCATAGTATTGGAAAGTGTGTTGTTGGTTATTCTGGTCATGAAAGAGGTGTAAATATAGCAATTGCAGCTGTTGCTAAAGGGGCAAAGATAATAGAAAAGCACTTTACAGTTGACCAATCAATGGAGGGCAATGATCATAAAGTAAGCCTACTACCAAGTGAATTTAAGGCAATGGTAAAGGCAATTCGACAGGTTGAAGCCTCCATGTGTGGTACTAATGAACGTCATATGACACAAGGCGAGTTGATGAATAGAGAAACTTTAGCTAAAAGTTTATATGCATCTAAAGATATCAGGCTTGGGGAAAATATATTAGAAAATATGATAATTGTTAAGAGTCCTGGTATTGGCTTGCAGCCAATGTATAAAAAAGATATTTTAGGCATAAAGGCTATTAGAAATATAAATAAAGGAGAGTGTTTTTTTGCTAGTGATGTGCAAGGTAATGTTGTTAAAGCGCGTGATTATAAATTCCAGCATAAATGGGGAATCCCAGTACGATTCCATGACTATAAAGACCTGACCGCTGAGTTAACTCCGGACGTTCTGGAATTTCATTTGAGTTATAACGATTTAAATGTAGAGTTGAGTGATTACTTTTCTGATACTTTGGATTTGGATTTTATAGTTCATTGTCCTGAATTATTTTCGGGCGATCATGTCCTTGATTTGTGTGCTAATGACGCAGAATATCGTGAACACTCAATACTAGAACTTCAAAAAGTAATTGACTTTACACGATCAATGCAACCGTATTTTTCTGGCAATAACAAAACACTTATTGTAACTAATATTGGCGGATTTACTGCAGATTCACATCAAGACATTGAACATTGGAAAGTGTTACATTCAGTATTATCAGATAGTCTGTTGAAATTAGATACAAAAGGTGTCGAAATTATCCCTCAAACGATGCCGCCTTTTCCATGGCATTTTGGTGGACAGAGTCATCATAATTTATTTGTATCTATTGAAGATATAGTTACATTTTGTCAAAGCCATAATTACAGGGTTTGCCTTGATGTATCACATTCAAAACTCGCATGTAATTATTATGGCTGGTCATTTCATGAGTTTCTTACCAAAGTATCTCCTTATGTGGCACATATGCATATTGCCGATGCCAAGGGCGTTGATGGCGAAGGCTTGCAAATTGGTGAAGGAGATATGGACTTTGTTATGTTTACATCTATAATTGAGAAAAAAATGCCTACTGCTAGTTTTATTCCAGAAGTATGGCAGGGTCATAAAAATAATGGCGAGGGATTTTGGGTTGCATTAGATCGTTTAGAAGATATTATGATGCATAGTTAGCTTTATATGTCTAACTTACAACAAAAAATTGTCGCCCTGGTGCCACTAAGGGGTGGTTCAAAAGGCATACCTAAAAAAAACATTAAGAATATTGCTGGAAAGCCATTATGTGCTTGGGTATTAGAAGCTGCAAGATTATCTAAGTTTATAGATGAAGTATATGTTTCAACCGATTCTGAAGATATTATTCGTGTGGTAAAAGAGATAGATGCAAGTATCCATATAGTAAAAAGACCTCAACATTTGTCAGATGACCTTTCTTCTACTGAATCAGTAATGCTACATTTTATGGATAATGTTGATTTTGACATCTTGGTAACAATACAAGCAACATCTCCTTTAACTCAAAGTACTGATATTGATAATGCCTTATTAGAATTTAGGAATTCAAAAAAGGATTCATTATTGACAGCAGTAGAATCAAAACGATTTTTTTGGAATTATGAATGTGAGCCCATTAACTATAATCCTATTAATAGACCTAGACGCCAAGATTTTCAAGGATATTTGATGGAAAATGGAGCTTTTTATATTACAAGTCGTGAAGTTTTAAGGCGTGAAAAATGTAGATTAGGCGGAAATATAGGAATCCACATAATGGACGATGAATCCTTCTTGGAAATTGATGAGCCTTCTGATTGGGATATGATGGAGTTAATTTTGAACAAAAAATTTAGAGGAGGGTCGAAAATTTATGATAAAGAATAAAGATTTGAGAGAACATTACAACAATGTATACACCACAGGTTCCGCTAATTATTATACCTTTTCAAGCTATGAAGAGTCTTTAGCAATTCTAGACATGCTGAATGAACTAAATGGTAAGAAGATTCTTGAAATAGGTTGTGGTGAAGGTGCTTTAGCCTCAATGTTAACAGATGCAGGAGGTGACGTTACAGCTGTTGATTATAGTAAGAAGGTGATTGAAATAGCTGAATCGAAATATAATCTGGATCGATTACAATTTATATGTGATGATTACAGAAATCTTTCGAGTAATTATGATGTTGTTGTGCTTCAAGGCGTTTTGGAGCATTTTGACGATCCATTTGGTACTTTGGATTGGATAATAAACAACCTTCTATCAAAAGATGGTTATGTAGTTACCTCATCACCCTCTTTTATTAACCCAAGGGGTTACGTCTGGATGACGTTGCAATTATTGTTTAATGTGCCTATGTCACTTAGTGATTTACATTTTTTATGTCCATTTGATTTTGAAGAATATTGTGATAAAAATAACTACCAGCTCACTTATAATTCATCAAATCAATCATGGGGTAATGGCAAAGGGATGATGATTGATTTTAATAAAAGACTTAGAAATGCCCTTCGTGATGCGAATATGGACAATTCAAATGTTGATAATTTATTAGAATGGCTGAATAAGGCAAAGAATTATTCTGTTGAAGATAGTCACACTGGCGCAAATGTTATTTATAGAATCAGTCTAGCTAATAATGTGTAGCAAATGAAAATAGCCATTGTAATTAATGCTGAGAAAAAAGGATTTCTTTGTTCTGTAGGCGATTTGTTGGAATCTAAGTATGGCCACGATATAACCTATGTTGCACGTGATAAAAATGTAGAGAAAATTATTCAGAGCAATCTTGGCAATAATAAACAAATAATTAGACTAGATAAAAGAAAAAAAGTAATTGAAATTAATAATGACGATATTCTGGAAGAGGCTAAATTTTTTGAAAATAGATATAATATTTTATTTTCAAGTTTATTAGCAATGGATAGAGGGTTAGGACAGGGTTATTTTTATAATGTACAGAATGTCCCGCATATACGAAAATCTAAATGGACATATAGTAAAAAAATTAGAAGTTTAGTTGTGAATTTTAGAGTCTATGAGGAAATAATTAAGGATTTTGATATTGTAATAGTGGCCAATATTGGTCCAATAATTTATTCTGTTTGTAGTAAGAATAGATGCCACAACTTTACATTGTCTCAAACAAGGTTTGGAGATAGATATATGTGGAGTAACGATCGCTATATGACAAGTAAGCAAATTAGAGATAATATAGACGAACTAGTTATTCAGAAATATAAAACTAGTACTAAGATAGTGTATCAAACGGACGGAGGAGGAGAGCTAAATTTAAGTAAAGCTAAAGTGTCTTTTACTAGAACCTTTGTAAGGGCGTATAGCGTATTTATTAATGAGATTAAAAAGATACTTTTAGGTAACTTATCTAAAGATGGTTACAGGCCATTTGCATGGATACCAACTATTTTTTTTTCTTGGGTAAATTATAAGTATCTAGATAAAATCTCCATCTATCCATCAGATGTTAGCACTAGTAAAGTGATATATATGACATTACACGTTGAGCCTGAAATTTCTCTATTTAGATATTCACCAGAGTTTTCTAACGTGTACGAGGCTATTGTATGGCTTTCAAAATCCTTGCCGGCTGGTACTATTCTTGTTATAAAAGAACACCCTATTAGTCTTGCGGTCAGGTCAATGCATTTTTATAAGTTTTTATCCAAAATACCAAATGTTAAATTTGCACACATTGATTCATTAAGCTACGACTGGATTCAGAAATCTATATTAGTTAGCACTATTACAGGTTCAGTAGGTACAGAAGCAATATATCAAAATAAACCTGTTGTATCATTTGGCAGGCATCAATTAATTAATCATCTACCTTCGGTAGAATACGTTTCTAATTATGAGGAAACAAAGATTGCTGTTAAGAAGTTTTTAGAGACTAAAAGTGAAATTTTATTTAATATTTCTAAATCTTGCTTGCATGAGGCAATTATAAGCTCCTCTATAGAATTGCCTGATTTTAAAAAATGCAATAAAAGTAATAAATTAGAGCCAGATATGGCTAATATTGCATGCGAAAATCTTGTAGTAACATATGCATCAATTTTTAAATAGATTTTATTATGAAGTACGATTTAATAGTAGTTGGGACTGGATAAAGGTGTCTAGTATCATAACTACAATTACAGGAACAGTTGGTATTGAAGCAGTTCACCATAAGAAGCCTGTTATTTCATTTGGCGCACATCAGGCATTAATTTATTGCCAACTGTACAGTATAACACCCCAACAAATTAAGACAACAAATTAAGATTTCTTATTTCGAACGAGTTAAACTTAACCCAACAATTCGGAGTAAAAAATTATGAGTAAAAAACGAACCAATTACACTTCAGCATTTAAAACAAAACTAGTGCTTGAGTTATTACAAAATGAAAGCACTCTGGCAGAGATTGCTAGCAAGCATAACATTCTTCCACAAAACCTAGTGAACTGGAAGAAGACCTTTCTTGCTAACGCAGAGATAGCTATGGAGCCATCTAAAGCAGTTAAAGAGTACAAAGAAGAGCTTATTAAATCACAAGAGCAGAATGAGCGCTTAACGGCGCTGGTAGGCAAAGTAACGGTAGAGAAGGAATGGTTAGCAAAAAAGCTCGCCAGCTTGGGCTTATCTAATCGCAAACAGTTAGTTAACCTCAAGCCATCAACAGCCTCTTTATCGATCAACCACCAGTGTCAATTGCTAGGTATTAACCGAAGTGGCTTGTATTACAAGCCAAGAGCTAACCACGCCAAGCAAATAATCAAGAATAAAATCACCAAAGTATTTGAACAGATACCCATTTACGGTGAGAAGAAAGTTCACAAGCAGCTGCTTGAGGATGGTATCAAGGTAAGCTTAAATACGGTAGCTCGTTATCGCCAAGAGCTAGGCCTAAAAG
>Ga0209664_1002092_pt1 | contig 9672 bp, 7 predicted proteins | sample SaaInlV_150m_DNA_FD_184668 | JGI IMG/M metagenome (GOLD analysis project Ga0209664, IMG submission 184668) | Marine microbial communities from expanding oxygen minimum zones in the Saanich Inlet - Saanich Inlet SI073_LV_135m_DNA (SPAdes) (version 2) | ecosystem: Environmental > Aquatic > Marine >... | reverse complement strand
CTTTAGGTATAAAGAATTCCATAAGATATTTGGATAATTCAATAATCTTTTCCCATTTCACTATTGATTTTTCTTTTTTTAAAGATTTACAATTTTCTTTGAATCTATAACAACTAAAAATTGAATCTGTATCTCCATATCGAATAATTGGTTGAAATATAATATTATTTTTATCTAAATTTGTTACATAATCTTTTATTTTTGTAACTAGTTTCTCATCATCAGGTGACTTTAATTCAGCATTCATAAATTTATCTATCTGATCTTGATCATTTTTTAACATAGCATACTTAAGACCATTTATAAATCCAGGTAAAATCTCTTCGTCATATTTCTTTGCTAAAATTAACATTTCTTTTCCAGTTGATGTAGTACAAGCTGCAATCGCTTTAAGGTATATAGGACTAGTCGGAGCACCAAGTTGTCCATATAAACTATTTGCTGTAATTTTCAATGCTAACTGTTTCGCATCCAAAATTTTATATTTAAATATATCTTTCTCTACTTTCATTTGTTTCTTTACTGCAGTTCTTTCTTTTAACAAATTTTGTAAAATAGTTGGAACAACACCAAGCTTGTCTCCTTTTTGACCAAATCTAACATATTTAATTGTCCCATCTGATTGTTTAAATTGTGCATTATAGTATTTTACTCCTTCTAAAGAATCGTAATCAGAATTTTTTCCAAGCATTGTTTCGTGACTCATATTCTTTTGAATAATTGCTCTAGGATATAGAGATGCATAATCTTTAGTTACTAATGGTTGATAATATACATTTGGAATTGGATCAAATACAACTGCTCCTTCATATCCTGAATCTTTATCACTTGCTTTTTCTAATACTGGAAAGAAATACTTTTCTTCTCTATATACTTTCAAACACAAACTAAATAATTTAACACCTTGTCCTCTTACAAACAAGTATGACAATGGTACATAACATACATTTGCCATCTCCATATTTTTTGTAATAACCTCAAGTTTATTTACTAACAAGTTAACCAAACGACAATCCTTAACACAGTATTTTGCTACTATACTTCTATCTGAAGGACTTCCTTTTTGTAATCTGAATATATCTTGTGGAGTTACATCATCTTTAGCTTGTGTCCAATATAAACATCCTTCTTCTACTAGATTAATTTCGATATCAGAATCTATTAATAATGTTTTATTTTCTTTGTCTATTTTTATTACAACATATTTGTTTCCTACATAATCTGATACAAAACTTTTCATATGTTCAATATGTATGTAATCATCTTCCATAATATCATTTATATCATCACAGTGTAGTAAATATTTGAAATTTGTTTTATCTGATTTCTTTTTCTTCAATTTTTCAGGATTATTAATTTTTCCTCTTATAAAATTAGAGGATACTGAGTCTAACTTGTATGATGACAAGTTATACGTTTTTTGAACATCTTTCATAAGATCAACATGAATTCTTCCTGGTGTATCCCACATTCTAATCATATTCTCACCTAATGCAGATGAAGAAAGTTTAAAATCTCTAAATCTACATTCAAAATCTTTAAGTTTAGAAAATAATGACATCTCATACTTGATATTTAAATGTATATCACATCTATCATACATGTATTTTTCATCAAAAAAGAATATATTATATCCAGTTAAAATATCACAATCTGATTTTATAATTTCTTTTTTCCAAGCTAATATCATATCTTTTTCATTATCATAACTTTCAGTAACACAATTATCTACTGGATTAGTATCATTTAAACATACAATATGTTGTCTATATGGAATTGATTCACCAAGATGTGTATATGTAGTTCCAATTTGAATACAAGCATCTCCTTTTCTTCTTGCTTGTGGAAATTGACCATCTACTGAATTACATTCAATATCAAATGAAGCTATTCTTAATGGAGCATTAAAATCTTTAACTATAGGTTCTAATCCTTTCCAACTTGTTGACATTTCTATATCACAATAACTTTGTTTATCTGCTTCATCATCAACTAAATTATATTCTTCAGTTTTAACCCAAGAACATCCACTTATTTTCATAATATGACTCCATCTTAATATCGGAGGTAAATTAGCTTCATATGTCTTAAACTGGTAATCTCCACTTGTTGCTCCTGGTATATTTATCTTATTTTGTTCAAGCATATATCTAAATTTTTTCATTGCAAATGTGTTATCAAAAGTTAATCTAGCAAAAGAACATTTCTTATCATTTGCAAAACCATATGCATCCATTGCTTCTTGGAAATCAACTCCAATTAACCCTTGACGAAATTTCTTCCATACTTTTTTATTTTCACTACTTATAAACCATTTATGTAGTATATTTATTTTGCTTTTGATAGTTCTTCTCTCCCATTTATTTGGCAACTTAATATAGAAGAAAGGAGTAAAATCTTTTACTTTACAATATACTGATTTATCATCTTCTGTCCTTCCAAACACATGAATAATGTATTTAGGAAGTTCATCAGGTTCATTCTTCTCGTCAGAATCAGATTCAACGTCTTCTTCTATTTTTTCATGGTCTTCCACAAAATCATATATTTGAAATTCGATCATTTATATATAAAATTACTAATCTTTTATATATGAATAATTCAACTTTTTTGTTTATTATTGATTTTAGAAGTAAACTATGTTGAGATACATCTTGTATTTATAAACATTTTACAATTAATAATGTTGACAATGATCCAATTGTGAAAGCAAACATAAAAGTTCCAGTTAAATAAAATTTTAGTGTTTTTTCATTGAAATAATCTGATTTTGAATATAAATCGAATGACATAGATAAATTTTTTTTAGATAAATCATCTACGATGTATTCAAAATTTTTTATTTTTGATTTATTAATTTCATTTTCATTTACTAACCTAATGTTGTTATATTGCAAGTCTGATATTATTTTTTTATAATCAATAAGTGGATCTTCATTAGACATATCACTATCAATACAAGGTAGACTTTCACAAAATGAATTGAATTGATATCCTTTTTTAAAAGATCTTGTTGAATCTAAAAACATTTCATCTATATCCATAAACTAACTAAGGTTTTTATATTTTAAATTAAAAATATTTAGAATCAATTTTTTATTTATTAAATTTTTTATTTTTTGTTGATTTAGTTTTCTTTAGTACTCCAAATGAATCATCATTTATTTTTTTCTTCTCAATGTACCATTTTTCATATACATTTAATAATTCTTCTAATTCTTCCTTCCATATGTCTTCAACTTTCTTATTTTTAAGCAATTTAAGCTGTGATTGTTTGTCTTCTTCTTGTTTCTTTAATTCTTCTACTTTTTCATATGTTAATGACCACAAGTTCATACCTAACAAATAATTATAATTTCCATTTTCATTTTCAATACCATTAGTCATTTTTGGATAACTTTGATTTACTAATTTTGATTCAATTTTATCTTTTGTTTTATTATTAATTTTAATTTCTTTTTCAATAACCGCCAAGATAAATTTAGCTTTATAACTTATTAGTTTCAATTCAGATTCCAACTTGTTAATTATAAAATTCTTTCTTTCAATATAACTTTCTAATCTATGATCATAAAATTCTTCGATAATTTGCCCAATATTTGAATATTTTCTAATTGTTCCATTTTTATTATATAGATGGATATTTGTTGTTGAAATCCTTTTAGTTAGATGATAACTTTTTATTAATAATTCTGGAGATGTATTTTGTAAAAATCCTTTTTTGAATTCTAGATCAAAATAAACCTTCTTATCAGTATTATTATCAGTATAGTTTAAGAAATTAATATTAATTTTATTTTTCTTCAAAGATTCTGATTCTAACTGCTTTTCTAAAAATTCCTTATAATTTGTAGTCCATTCACCAATTGGTAATTCGGAAACTATTAGATGATTGTCCCTAATTTCATATTTTCCTTTAATATTGTATGTTTTCTTCTCTACTTCATCTTGTTCAACTGTTCCTTCAAAAAGACTATACCAAGGAATCAACTCTTCATAGTCTTTTTGGCTACACTCATTGTTCAATTTTCTCATTATGATATTAATAATATCAATTGGATTATATTGTGGACACTTAGTTGAAAAACCAGTTCCAATACCTTCAGCACCATTAATTAATACAATCGGGATAATTGGTAAATAATAATTAGGTTCAATTCTCATTCCATCTTCATCTTGATATTTTAATATAGGATCATCTTCTTTTCTAAATACAAGAGATGTAATTTGTGTAAATTCAGTCCAAATATATCTTGGTGAAGCTGCATCCTTGCCACCTCGAAGTCTAGATCCGAACTGCCCATTAGGTTTTAATACATTTATATTATTACTTCCAATGAAGTCTTGAGCCATTCCAATAATTGCACCATTTAATGACATCTCACCATGATGATATGCAGCTTTATCAGATACAAAACCAGCTAACTGTGCAACCTTTACTTCAACTTTATCTAATCCTCTTAAACTTGCTCCAAAATAAATCTTTCTTTGAGAAGGTTTAAATCCATCAATTACTGAAGGAATTGACCTAGAAGTATCATCATTTGAAAAATGTATTAAATCTTTATGAATAAATTCTGAATATGATATATCTTTTTGATCATATGTTAAAATCATATTTTTATCATATTGTTTAAGCCATATTTTTCTATCATCACTTCTACTTTTATCAAATGCTAATAGTATTGCATCGTTATCATCATTTGTTAATACAGTTTTAATAACACTTTCTTCTGATTCTTCATATGGTTCTCCTTGTTCTTCTGGTTCTTCAGGTTCTCCTTCTGGTTCTTCTGGTTCTTCTGGTTCTTCTGGTTCTTCAGGTTCTTTAGGTTCTTCAGGTTCTCCTTGTTCTTCTGTATTATTTTTAATTGCATTTTCTAATGTTGATTGGAAAAAATATTTAATCAATTTATCTTCTATTCCGTGAAAATATTCTTTAGCTTCTGATGATGTTGATGTACCAAGACCCTTATAGTATTTAGTTTTCCATAAGTGAATCTCATTTTTTTCTTTTAAATCTTCAACATAATCTTCGTATTCAGTAATATTATAAAATATTTCTGAATGATTACCTTTGAATAATTTTACAATAGGAGTTGCAAGAGATGTAATAAAATTTTCTCTTTTAATTAGTTCTGGCCAAATTACATGGAAAAAATTCATTACTAATCCCTTGATATGACTTCCGTCATAATCTTGATCTGTTAGAATTATTACTCTACCATATCTTAATTGATTAAAATTTTCCTCCAAACTATAATCTGTATTCTGTTTAAGTCCAATGATTTGTTTCAAATAATTAATTTCATCATTCGCACTTAATACTTTGGCCGAAGCTTCTCTAACATTTAATAATTTACCCTTTAACGGAAAAACACCAAAGTAATCTTTTCCGACTACACCCATTCCAGCCATTGCAAATGCTTTAGCTGAATCTCCCTCTGTTAAAATCAATGAGCATTTAGAAGATTCTTTTGTTCCAGCTTTATTTGCATCTTCTAACTTGGGAATACCTTTTAGTTTAATCTGTTTTTTACCGTCTGTTTTCTTAAGTCCTGCAGTCTCCTTAAAAGCTGCAAGTTTTACCACCTGATCAACAATTCCACTCTTTGAAATTTTCTTTAAAAATGCGTCATGTGCTTTATATGTTGAACCAAATTTATTTGTTTTTGTTACTAAAGTATCTTTTGTTTGACTACTAAAAGCAGGATTCTCAACAATACAATTTACAAAAAATGTAAGGTTTTCTTTTACTAATGAAGAATTAATCTTGATATCTTTATTTTTTTTCATTATATGATCATTAATTAAATTTTTTATTATCTGATCTACAACATGATTTACATGTGTACCTCCATTATAAGTAGAAATTCCATTAACAAATGATATCACTTCAAATCCACTATCAGGTCTGTATAATACACCAACTTCCCATCTTTTTGATGAGTCGTCATAATATATTGTATCATCTTTGAAATAAGTTTCGATATATTTTTTGAAATTACTTGTGTCTAATTTAATATCATTAAAATATATTTTCATAGATTCTGACGATTTTTTATCTGAAAGACCTGAAGTACCAGCAATATCATGACATCTTCTCTTGAATAACTTTTGATGATCAGTCATTTTATTTACGTTAAACACATCTTCTTTTTTAAGATGAAGTTTTTCAAAATCTGGATATACTGTAACTTTTACATAACTATTTTTTTGTGAATACTTTGTAACCTTTGCCTTATCAAATCTTGACATGTTATCATACCATGATTGAATAAACTTTTTTTGATTTTTACTATCACCAACTTCAACTGTAAATTGAGTAGAAAAAATATTAGCTAACTTTGAACCATATCCATTTCTTCCACCAGTTGTTCTTTTCTGATCATCATCATAATTAGAACTAGTTAATAATTCACCAAAAATCATTGAAGGAACTAACATCTTATGTTCAGGGTGTTCTTCAACAGGAATACCATCTTGGCCGTTATTCCAAACTGTTATTGACCCATCTTCATTGTTAATATTAATTTTGATTGTATTACACGTCTTATCATTAGTTCCAGCATCTCTTGAATTAACTAGTAACTCGTCAAATATTTTAAGTAAACCAGGAACATATGTTATCTTCTTTTTGACTATTGAATTATCATCATTACAAATGTACATTTCATCTGTTGTTTTTTCAATATCACCGATATAAGTATCTGGTCTTAACAAAACATGTTCTCTAGGAGTTTTTTTCTGGTATTGACTTGCTTTATTGGACATTATGGTTTATCGGTAATATTTCTTTTAATATTTTATTCAATTTTTATTATTCTAATTATTATTTTAAAAATATTATTTTTCAATATAAAATAATATTTTTTATCTATCGAAAGATTTTCTAAATCTTTTTATATATGGATAGAGCTTTATCAATAGCTATGGTTGCTGCCATAGTTAACATACTATTTAGCACAGTTTTTCCCTGTCTGCTTAAAAAAACTAAAACAAGAACTGTTGGAAGAGAAATGAAAATAACTTTCTTAGTTCATAGACATGTCCTTTTTGCATCATCTCTTGTTACCGCTTTGATGGTTTATTTTGCAGTAAAACTTGAACCTGAAGTAAGAAAAAGTATTCCTCAAATGTTAGGATTTTTTAGATAAACATACCAACTTCTTCATAATTTATATTTTCATTTGAATTTAAAATATTCATTTCTAATAAAATATTATTATCTTCTATTTTTTTATTTAAATAATAATAACTTTGATTGATTAGTAAATCTTTTTTAGGATATATATAATTATTTATTGGAAATTTTATTTGTATTATTTTTGTGATAGTAATAATAATATTGCCCATAATTTAACTCTAACTAATTTTAATTAGAGTTAAATTAATTTTGTATTTTAAATTAATATTTTTTGCGTTAAATCTTCCAAACGCGGATAGTATTATTCTCAGACCCTGTCCCATTCCCTAACCCAGAATACAATTTGTTTTCGTGAACAATGAGACATTTTATATTTCCAGGATGTCCTCTCAAAACCTCTATTTGTTCGCCAATTTCGATGTTCCAAATACGGATGATTCGATCCATATCCGCAGAAACCAATATGTTCTCAAAATGAGTAAGACAATGCACACTACACCCGAATCCAAGCCGGTCTTTGTGCGGGTATGTATTCGATATTTGTTCGTAAGTTTCTGTGTTCCAAATACGGAAATTTCCACCACCACCCCCAGAATACAATTTATTCCCGTGATGAGTGAGACAACGCACAACAACATTACTATCATGCTCTCTTAAAGCACCTTCACTTATAGTATGTGATTTCAAAGTCGCTATTTGTTCATAAGTTTCTGTATTCCAAATACGGATATTAGTTTCATACATACTTCCAGAAAATAATTTGTTATCGTGAAGAGCAAAACAAAGCACCGGTCCAGTATGCCCTTCCAAAGTCGCTATTTGTTCATAAGTTTCTGTATTCCAAACATGGATAGTTTGATCATAACTCCCAGAAAACAATTTGTTATTATGAAGAGCAAAACAAATAATCGGACTAGTATGTCCTCTCAAAGTGGTTATTTCTTCGTAAGTTTCTGTATTCCAAACACGGATATCACAACTCCCAGAAAACAATTTGTTCTTGTGCGCCTGTGCGCATAGACACATCACATATGAAGTATGTCCTCTCAAAGTCGCTATTTCTTCATAAGTTTCTGTATTCCAAACACGGATAGTTTTATCATCGCTCCCAGAAAACAATTTGTTATTATGTGCCTGTGCGCATAGACAATTCACACCGTCTGTATGCCCTCTAAAATCCGATATTTCTCCGTAAGTTTCTATGTATTCTTTGTTTTCTATGTTTTCGTAGTTTCTATCATCGCATCTACATACAGGGCATGATGTATTCCAATCTATAATACATTTTTTGTGGAAAATATGAGCACATCTCCATTTATTATAACCCGCTCCCTCCTCTATTTTATTATAGCATATTGTGCATTCCATTTTATTATTGTTATAATGAATAATAAAAAAACCTTTATATTAATTCAATTTACTATTTTTATTTTAGTAAATTAAATCTTTCTTTTGCTAACTGGTATTGTAAACTTCCCGGTTTCCATGTTTTTTCTCTGATATAAGAGCAATATTTCATAACAAGTAATTTTAACAAACTAAATTTAAATATACCATTTTTATACACGCTTCGTTTTATAGGGATATAGTGAAGAGATGCATTCAAAAGTTGCTTTAATCGTGTGGATTGTTGTGCCTCTTCAATAGACATCACTTCAATATCAACAATATTTGTATCAAAACCGATGACCTTTTTAACAGTATTATAAGAGTAAATAGGTTTTATGTTTGAAACAAATTCGGGAGCAACATCATACTTATACCATTTGTCTTTATCGGTATCGAATTTTAACTTGTTTGGTTTAAATTTAACATATTCGTGATATAGTAATATACCAGATCTGGATCTCGATCTTACATTTTCGTTCGATTTCGCCCATGCATACCCATTTTGATCTGTTTCGGCGTTGATCAATTTTTTAACCTGACTACCAATTATTTCACACATTTTATTTGTCATTTTATTTGTATTGTTCTTATAATAAATAGAAAAAATTTCAATTTTATTTTTATTTATTTTTATTTTATTGTTTTATTTTTATTTTATTTTTTTATTAAATAAAAAATATATAAACATAAATGAAATTATATTGATATAATGGAAAAAAATATTTTTGAAAAAATTAGAGATGGGGAAGAAACAGCGGATATAGTCTATCGTGATGATTATATTACTGCTTTTAAAGATATTGATCCAAATGCACCTGTGCATATTTTAATCATTCCAAATAAAACAATTGTGTCGTTAAATGATATACAAGAAGAAGACAGTAGTTATTTATCAAATATATTACTAGGAGCGAAGAAAATAGCAAAGCAATTCAATATAGATGAAATGGGGTACCGATTAATAACTAATTGTGGTTCGGATGGTGGTCAAGAAGTTCCTTATCTTCATTTTCATTTGGTAGGTGGATTAAAATTATTGTTGTGTTGGTATAATTAATATAAATAAATATTTTATTTAAATTTTTAAATTCTCTTTTTATTCAATTTCATTGAAAATAAATAGTATCCTATCTCTT
>Ga0209664_1002091_pt1 | contig 9674 bp, 9 predicted proteins | sample SaaInlV_150m_DNA_FD_184668 | JGI IMG/M metagenome (GOLD analysis project Ga0209664, IMG submission 184668) | Marine microbial communities from expanding oxygen minimum zones in the Saanich Inlet - Saanich Inlet SI073_LV_135m_DNA (SPAdes) (version 2) | ecosystem: Environmental > Aquatic > Marine >... | reverse complement strand
AAGCACGAAAAGAAGATGCACGAAAAGAAGATGCACGAAAAGAAGATGCACGAAAAGAAGATGCACGAAAAGAAGAAGCACGAAAAGCAGAAGCACGAAAAGCAGAAGAAGCAGTAACTAAAATACAAGCAGTGGCTCGTGGTAATATTTCAAGAAAGGAACAACAAAAATCAGAAGATGAATTTGGAGACGAAGCAGAAGATGAATTTGGAGACGAAGCAGAAGATGAATTTGGAGATACACAGAAACAGAAGAATGAAGACGACAAAGAAATAACTGAATTACTAGCAAATCTTGCTGCTTTAAAACGCACTGTAGATGAAAATAAAACCCGAAACTTGAATATTGCAGATAACATTCATGAGTTAAAAACAGACATAAACGAGTTATGGAAAACCGAATTTATTACAGATAACATAATCAAGACAATTGGCGAAGATAACAATACCAATTTACAAAATATTTTTGATCATGTATTATGTCGTTTATATCCACGCACATTTGGTAAATATGAAGCACCTTCAAGTGAAGGTTTCTTGGGGTTAGGTGAAGGAAGTTATAATACGAAACGTATTCATACTGAAGAAGCGATTGAAAAAATAAAGTACTATCTAGGGGTGCTGATAACTAACCAACTAGATGAAAATATAGTGACTGAATTTATAAGAGACGTTTCCGAATTTATAAATGATTTCAAAAACAAAGACAGTTTCAATTACATAGAAGGATGTCATATTGGTGAGTTAGTGAAAGGCAAATGTCCAGTAGATAAATTAAAATGCAAAACCGCAGATGAAAATACGCAGGAAGCGAAAAATATAATAACAAATTTCAAGGACATCGGTGCGAGATTAAAAACCAATCAATATAATGAAAAAAAATTATTTTCAAAAGACTTTGAACAAATAACCGGTAAATTACAAGCATTAATACAACATATAAATAACGCGGGTCGCACTACAAACCTATCTGAAATAAAAACCAATATTCGTAATAAGAATGCAAACGATGATATACAACCAACATTTATTGACGAGAATGTAATCTTATTGGAACGATTTATAAAGAACTATGTATTTGAAAAACAACAAGGCGGAAAGAAAACTCGCAAAAATCGTTGCAAAACCAAACGCAGGAAAACGAAACGACATGCATAGATCGGAATTATTTGAAAACAAATTACCTACATAAAGTAATTTGTTTGTATATGTTATACCAGTTAATAAGCAATGAATGACACACATAGAATGGGTTTAGCGGAAAAAATAGAAAAAGACCTATTCAAACCAATTAACGAATATATTGCAGCAGCAGCAGCGAAAGTAGCATCACCACCACCAGCAATAACACCGGCAGCAGAAGCAGAACAAAGGTCTTCTCATCTGCCTTCTGATTCGCGTTCTAGTGTCTTTCCTCTTGCTGCACCAGAAGCAGAAGAAGAACAAAGAATGGCTGCAAAAGCAAAAGAAAAAGAAGAAGCAGCAAAACAAGCAGATGCGAAAGTAGCAGCAGATGCGAAAGTAGCAGCAAAAGAAAAAGAAGAAGCAGATGCGAAAGTAGCAGCAAAAGAAAAAGAAGAAGCAGATGCGAAAGTAGCAGCAGATGCGAAAGTAGCAGCAGATGCGAAAGTAGCAGCAGATGCGAAAGCACAAAGAATTGCAGCAGAAGAAGCAGAACAACAAAACATTGAAGCAGCAGAACAACAAAACATTGAAGCAGCAGAAGAAGCGAAAATATTAGAAGAAGCAGCAAAACAAGCAGCAAAAGAAAAAAAAGAAGCAGAAGAAGCAGCCAAAGCAGCCAAAGCAGCACAAGAAGAAGCAGAAGAAGAATCCAAAGCAGCCAAAGCAGCACAAGAAGAAGCAGAAGCGAAAGTAGCAGCAGAAGCAGCAGCGAAAGTACTCGCAGAAGCAGCAGCAGCGAAAGTACTCGCAGAAGCAGCAGCAGCGAAAGTAGCAGCAGAAGAAGCAGAACTCGATGAAAATGCAAGATTACGTGAAACAACCAAACCAGAGGCGTCTCGACCAACGAATACTATGTCTCGCGAACAACCAAATATCACCAGTCTTCTTCAGGTTCTTCCGTCACTTAGACAACAGATTTTATCGCAAGATGCAACAATACGAGATGATACAACAATACGAGATGATACAACAATACGAGATGATACAACAATACGAGATGATACAACATTACGAGATGATACAACAACACAACAATACGAGATGATACAACAACTCCTTCCTACCCTGTTGTTATTAGAAGAAAAGCGCAAATTATACGACGAAACGCCTCAAAAAATGACTATGGAAAAAATGGGAGAAAATTTACAACAAATGTTCAGTAATGCGAAGGGTATGTTACCTTCTATGCCGAATATGTGCGACGTAAATATCACCGGATCGGCATCGAACGCATTATCGGGGTTATCTGCATATTTAAATAATATCTACCAAGACGCGTTTGAACCTTACAATGAAGATTTCACCATTCACAGACCACCAGAAGAATTACCAGAATCGCAAAGAGAAAATTACAAATACCTTGGTAAATTTACAATGGATATGGAAATTGGCGAACAGCCATTCAAGCAAGTGGCGCATTTATACCACAACTTCAAAGACAATGTATTCCATACTGAGATCGAACTGGACGATATATTAGCAGTTGAGAAAGAATTTAAGGATAAATATGGACTGGATGTAAGTGCTGACCCATATAGGTCAGTTGTGGTGATAGATAAGCAAAATCCTAATAATTCAAAGGTGCTCCTTCGCGAATATGAAGAAAATAGTGATGATTTTAATGTCCAACTTGCTAATATGAACGATGTACAGCGAGGTGATAGGCGTGATGATAGGCGTGATGATAGGCGACAACAAATCTAAAATAATACTTTTTCATAAAAACAATTAAATACTTTTTATGAAATAAACCAGCATGAATGAAAATAAACTTATTATGGCGCATATACAACTGCCTATCCAAATTATTGATAATATGATAGAACCTCTACAAGATTATTTACATATATCATTCACCCCGTGTGATGTCTTACCTGAACGAACCAATTGTAATTTACAAACGGCTCTATCTGATAAAATAGAAGAATATCTACAAGCGCAAAATCAATTTGACCTACCATCGCACATTGAACAATTGCAAGAAGAAACCGAAGAACTTGTTCAAAACATAAATGAACCAATCCATTATGAAGAGGAAAAACTACAGACCCGCGAAGAAACTCCGGATAATGCTTCTCTGTACATTACTTTAGAAGAATTATCAAAAAAAAAGAAAGCATTTCACCATAAACATTCTACCTTTAGAAAATATCCTAAACATATGCACAATATTTCAATGAAAAGACGAATTATTTCATAGGATACGGACGCTGGTCTTTCTCCACAACAAGGGGTGCTGGTATAATCATGGAAATACGGTCACTCACGTTTAATGATTTGATATTGTGTATTTTTGGTTGAATTTGCTTTTGAGGAGTGACTAAATTTGTCGACCCAATACCAAATAATTGTGATTCTATATCACAAGCATTGCTTGCTAGATTTTCAGGAGCCATTCTTCCCATAAGTAAGCCATCTCCTGCTAAATAGTTCGTCGTTGCTTTTCCTGCGTTATCATAAGTCATGTATGTGGATGCGCTCGTGTAACTGCTAATTTCACGTTGATAATCACCTATCGAATTTTTATTTCTTGTTGATGCCATTATGTATATAGTGTATATATATTATTTACATAAAAAGTCATTTTATGTAAACACTAAATCAATATTTTTATTTAGAAACGAATTATTATGTATTAATTATGTATAATCATGAATTTTTTAATGCGTCCCAGACAAAATCTCAAGGCACAAGCACTTGCTGCTCAACGGGCGGCGGACGAGGAGGCCAAGAAGAAGGCTGATGCCGCCGAGGCCAAGAAGAAGGCTGAGGAAGAGGCCAAGAAGAAGGCTGAGGAAGAGGCCAAGAAGAAGGCTGAGGAAGAGGCCAAGAAGAAGGCCGATGAGGAGGCCAAGAAGAAGGCTGAGGAAGAGGCCAAGAAGAAGGCTGAGGAAGAGGCCAAGAAGAAGGCTGATGAAGAGGCCAAGAAGAAGGCTGATGAAGAGGCCAAGAAGCAGGCTGATGAAGATGCCAAGAAGAAGGCTGATGTAGAGGCCAAGAAGAAGGCTGATGTAGAGGCCAAGAAGAAGGCTGATGAAGAGGCCAAGAAGCAGGCTGATGAAGAGGCCAAGAAGCAGGCTGATGCCGCTGAGGCGCGTATGGCTGAGGCCAAGAAGAAGGCTGATTCCGCCGAGGCGCGTATGGCTGATGCAAATTCCAATACCGAAGCGTAAGCAAACTATTAATGATATAGTTTGTTAGATAGATCTACATAATTTATGCTTGTTGTATTCAATTCACCGGTAAGCATATATTCTTGATAACAAGGAATAAACGTATCTAAATAATCATAACTGCACAAAATAGTTAACCCAATTTCAGGTTCAACCGAGAACATACAAGCAGCTGCCTTTTCGTATAATTCTGTAAACAATGGATGGTCTTTCGTTTTGGAATACAAACGATCTAGTGCGCGAGATACATTTTCTTCGTCATACTCTAATTCATCTTTGCTTTCTTGATCAATGTCTTCGTTTATTGCGGGGTAATTCACTGCATTCATCGAAAACACGCGTCTCATTTCATTGCGATACACGTTCGTATTGTTGTACACAACCGGTTCGAAATCTGATTTTTCACAGGCAATCATACTATTCTACTGTAAAATGTGTTCATTATTCTAAATACATTTTACATATCTATTTTACACAGTGGGACAGAAGACCCAATCTAAATCTTCACATACTTTTTTCCAAATCATATCTTGTTCTAATTGTTTTTCTCGGTCTTTCATCATAGGTATATACGGCAAATATTGTGTCTGGTCTAACAAATTGCACAGTTGATACAGCGTGTAGGTATAATTAAAGAAATTAGTTCTGTTCGCAGGACAATGGACAGCCCAAGGTTTCTGGATTTCAATGAATAACACACATAAGGTCTCGTGTAATTCTTCGTTCATGACGGGCGGTTTGATACCGAACAACGAATTGATGTATTGTATGTGTTCAAAATACTTATTCAAACCCAGTTTTCGCAATATATCGCGCATTTTGTTATAATTGAGCGAGGAGACGTCTTCAATTCGTTCTTTTTTAATACGCGCCTTGATTGCATTGATTACTTCGTCCGGAATTTGAGTAGATTCCTTTGCTTGAAACTGAGATAAGATTTCTTTGAAATGATTGAGACGTATATACGCAGTGTATGATACTTCATTCGGTGGGTCTTTGTTATTCGGTTTTGAACTGTCGATAATGTACGTAATGAATTTGGCGCATTCAGGATTATTGCAAATTAATATTCCTTCTTCGTCTTGTGGTATCATTTCACCTTTATTGCATACCAGACACACATCAGATGCGACAATGCAATCTTGCATATTATAATTATCGTTGCTCACGTTTTTCCAATAATTTTGATAATATTTCTTTGACTTAACATATTTTGCACTCTGTAAGTTAGCTGCGTCTTGACTGTTTGATTTGATTTTAAAAAAAGAATTGATCACTTTGGAATGTTGACTGGATGTTTCACTCGTCGAAATTAGTTTCTTCTGTTCAAAATAGTCGAATATATATTTTGAATTGTTCAAATAATAGTTTTTTTTGGTCTGTTTCTTCTGTTTAATATCATCTTGTAGAGCATATATCTTATCACGAGTTTCCATGTATTCATCAATTTGTTGTTTATTCAATGAACGAATGTATTCTTTCAGTTGGTTTTTTTCTTCCATGAGTTGTGGTATAACGACTTCCTGATTATGATTTATCTCATTCATAATTGCCGTATGTTTTTCATCAATACTATGAACCGATGTTTTGGTCGATTTTGACGCCATTTATATATTTGTTTATGTATTCTTAGGCGAATGTTTTTATGTTAATTTTTGATAATAAATTAAACAAAAATAATAATAATTCGTATAATTTTCGCATATAAACCGTTTTTATATGTATATGTCCGATATTGCAAAAAAAATTACATTAGAGCAACCGAATGAAATAAAAATAGAAAAGGCACAATTTCAAAAAATGATGTTTTTAATGAATGCTTTGGAAAAGGGGTGGTCAGTGAAGAAACAGCAAGACAAATATATTTTTACAAAAAAACATGAAAACAAACGAGAAATATTTGAAGAGAATTATTTAGAACGCTTTATAGTAAGTAATTCGACCGACAATTCGCTGTTCGATAATCGCGCAATATAATACCTTTTAAGCACAATTTTTCCCCATTTTCTTTCAGTTGTCGTATACACAAATTTTTCCCCATTTTCTTTCAGTTGTCGTATACACATATTTTAGCCGAAAATTTTAATTTACACATGTGATGTATTATGCTTACAGTTGTAAAATACAAACCCCCTAAAATGTATGGTACGCAGTGTTGATTGTATTTTTTTTGAATGAAACTACTATTGTGGTGTGGAGGAGAAATATAATTTAGGAAAATGCAAGAGAGTAATTAAATTAATTAAATGTGTCTATTTGTCTAGAATTATTTTCTTTACAATAGTATATATATAATCCAAAATGGCTGGAGGACTTATGCAACTTGTCGCCTATGGCGCCCAAGACGTGTTCCTAACTGGAACCCCCGAAATCACTTTCTGGAAGGTGTCTTACAGACGCCATACTAACTTCGCTATGGAGTCTGTCGAGCAGACCTTCTCCGGACAGGCCGACTTCGGCCGTCGCGTGACCTGCACCATCTCCCGTAATGGTGATCTTGCCTACCGCACCTACCTTCAGGTGACTCTCCCCGAGATCAACCAGGCCGTCGGCTCCGGTGACGTGTACGCCCGTTGGTTAGATTTCATCGGCGAGCAGCTCATCGCCCAGGTGGAGATTGAGGTTGGTGGCCAGCGCATCGATCGCCAATACGGTGACTGGATGCACATCTGGAACCAGCTGACCCTCTCCAAGGAGCAGCAGTCTGGCTACTACAAGATGATCGGTAACACCACCCAGCTTACCTACATCACCGACCCCACCTTCGCCGCTGTGTCTGGTCCCTGTGCCTCCACTTCTGCCCCTTCTCAGGTGTGCGCTCCCCGCAACGCCCTCCCCGAGACCACCCTTTACGTGCCCCTTCAGTTCTGGTACTGCCGCAACCCCGGACTTGCTCTTCCCCTCATTGCTCTGCAATACCACGAGGTGAAGATCAACATCGATTTCCGCCCCATCGGTGAGTGCCTCTGGGCCGTTTCTGCCCTTGAGGGTGGTGCCGCTGGTGTGTCCAAGTCTGTGTCTGCTGCCTACCAGCAGTCTCTGGTTGCCGCTTCTCTGTACGTGGACTACATCTTCCTTGATACCGATGAGCGTCGCAAGATGGCCCAGAACCCCCACGAGTATCTGATCGAGCAGGTTCAGTTCACTGGTGACGAGTCTGTTGGTTCTTCTTCCAACAAGATCAAGCTCAACTTCAACCACCCCTGTAAGGAGCTTGTGTGGGTTGTGCAGCCCGATGCTAACGTCGACTACTGCTCTTCCCTGGAGAGCGGCGCTACCCTGTACAAGACCCTTGGTGCCCAGCCCTTCAACTACACTGATGCCATTGATGCTCTTCCCAACGCCGTCCACGCCTTCGGTGGTGATAACGCCACCTCTGGCGCTAACGGTGTGATCTCTGGTGGTGTGTTCCAGATGAACGAGGCCGCCGATGTGTCCGGTATTGATGCCGCCACTCTTGGCTCTGCTCTCTCTGATGCCGGCACCTTCGTGCTTGCTGAGACCGCCCTCGACATGCATTGCTGGGGTGAGAACCCCGTTGTGACCGCCAAGCTTCAGCTTAACGGCCAGGACCGCTTCTCCGAGCGTGAGGGTTCCTACTTCGACACTGTCCAGCCCTTCCAGCACCATACCCGCGCCCCTGACGCCGGTATCAACGTGTACTCCTTCGCCCTCCGCCCTGAGGAGCACCAGCCTTCTGGAAGTTGCAACTTCTCCCGCATCGATAACGCTGTCCTCCAGCTTGTCCTTTCCTCCAACACCGTCTCCGGCACCAACACCGCCAAGGTCAGAGTGTACGCTGTTAACTACAATGTGCTCCGTGTGATGTCTGGCATGGCTGGCATCGCGTACAGTAACTAAATTAGCGACACATTTAGGGAGACCAACATCTACTAAAAAATATCATCATTATTTAAATTAAAAATTTTTGAAAAATAATTAAAAATCATACAGATTAATTATTTTTTATAACATTAGTTAACATCCATCTTATCTTGTTTTACACCTTCGGACATTTAAAATGGGACAAAATCCCATAAAAAAGAGGTTCAAAGTTAGGTCTTTTCATACCTGCGTAAAGTTTGATTATAAACACTCGTTGAAGTGCTTTGATTACTTGTTTCTCTACATAAATAACTTGGTCTGTCTATGTTATTTATTGCGTTCTTTGCTATTTTGTAGATATTAGACGAACCATTGCGGTCCCTATTCCACGACCCACAACCATTCTTACAATGTAGTAGTCCGTGAATTAATCGCAATTCGTCCTTATTTTTCTTTTTGTTTGGGTGTTCTCGCACCATAAACTTTTCACATATCCCTCCATCGCATTTGGAACATTTACAGGAACTTCTAAACTCATCTACTAAAAACACATTATAGTTATTTTTTCTAAATAAAGTTCTTATTCCATTTCCTAATGTAGGTTCTTTATATTTCATTTGTTTTCGTTGTTCCCAATCACCTATACAAATAACCACATTTTCAGGATTACCATATGTTTTTTTGAAGTCGCTAATCATTTTTTGCTCGTTTCGCTTGATATTGATATATTTACCAAACTTCAACTTACGGAATAATTCCTTACGATAAAATCTAAATAATATATGATTTATTCTATTTTTTTCTTGTAGATATTCTTTAAACTTGGTAATTTGTAGTGATTTACGATTGAAATGTGATAGTTCGGTTTCATATTCTATAATGGTTTTCCCTTCTATCTTATTGGTTTTCATACCCAAAATAATATTATTGTATTTTTTTATTTTGGTTTCTTTTCTGCGTTGGTTTTGTGAATACCGAAAAATATTTGCATCTTTGGAAGCATCATCTACACAATAAATCAAATCTTCCTTTCCAGGGTCAATCCCTATAACTTTCTTATTTTGCAATTTGGAATAATCATCTAATTCATCAATATACAATTCTTTTGATATTCCCTTCTTCATCATAGGTAATTTCTTACCAACTAAATCATCTCGTAAAAATAAAATACTCAATCCAATTCCATCTGTGGAAACCATATGATGAAACGAAAAACCTGTTTTATGAAACATTTTTCGCTCCGTTCTAAAAAAGAACTTCCATATCTTATCTTCATTTTTTTTCAGTTCCCCTTTTGTTTTGAAAAACCCTTTTGTTCCGTGTTCTTTTCTCAACAATAGATTAACTAATGTAGTTGTATCTAATCGTATATACTTTGGTGTAATTTCACTTCGCAATGGAAACACATTATTAACACTTTCATCATCATTTTCAACTTGTTTCATCATATAAATCATACACGGCAAATAATCCATAGTTTTACATTTCAAAT
>Ga0209664_1002058_pt1 | contig 9783 bp, 7 predicted proteins | sample SaaInlV_150m_DNA_FD_184668 | JGI IMG/M metagenome (GOLD analysis project Ga0209664, IMG submission 184668) | Marine microbial communities from expanding oxygen minimum zones in the Saanich Inlet - Saanich Inlet SI073_LV_135m_DNA (SPAdes) (version 2) | ecosystem: Environmental > Aquatic > Marine >... | reverse complement strand
ATGATTCTTTAGGCAGCGATATGTATGATTCTACTTCCGGTAGTGATGGTGATGATTCTATTTCCGGCAGAGATGATGATGAATTTAGGTCCTACCCTGGGAACTCAACCGATAATAGTCGGAGTATCTTCAGTTTTGAACCAAAGTCAAAGCGACAAAGCAAACAAACTGTTCTTTTTGGGAGGGACCCAGATTCAGGGGGACAAGAATACGGTCCAGTTCAACATTGGAATAAACATGGTCATAATATTGACTACTATATTAAGACTAGATGGAATAGTAAAGATAAATATATAAATAATACAGGTAACTATATAGAACTTGATGAACGTGTAATAAATAGTCTCCAACCTATCTTACCAGAAGATCTACAAACAGTTAAGATAATTGGTCAAGGCGACAATGTTTATAATGTTGTTAATAAAAAACCCTTTGCAGGTGAAGGTCGATTTAAGTATATAATAGATAGTGAGGTTGATGGAAAAAAAGAATTTAATGATTATGAAGTCGAACCAGCCGAACCCGTAGTAGCAGGAGGTTCAAAAAAAGGCCGTAATAAAACCTTAAAAAAACGTAACAAAAAATAAATAAATTTATCACACATATCGTTTTATTCAATCAAAACGATATGAAATTCACTAATTAACAGCCAAAAGGAGTCGAACTGTTTTTATTATTTTGTTGCTCTTGATATTCAACATCAGCAGATACACATTCATCTCCTAATTTCGCAATATGTGCTGAACTATCTAATGGACCGACCTCCTTTTTAATAGCACATGAATTATTATAAGGTGTATTGATACGATTTTTAAACATACTATTTTTCATATTCGCAGGACAAGTGAAAGTGGCGACTTCTTTTGCCGGACAAGTAGGTGTTACTTCATTGATTGCCTTTTTTGTTTTACGCGCAATGTAATCCGATTGACCATTTAAATTATGATTATTATCTGGTTTCACAGTCGAATAAGGTGCGGGACGCTTTGCCCACATATTACGACTACCCATCATACTATCGGTTGTTTTCACAGTTGATTTCATGACTGTATTATCATTGGTGGAAGTCACAGGAGGAATAATCATATTATTGGGATATGTGCCGCAACATCCACCGTGACCACGAGGTGTAGGACCTCTCATAGGTGTCTTGGGAATAGAACGAGACAATGATGTTTGTCCAACCCAACCCTGATTACGATGACCTCCATTAATAGAAAATTGAGAAACACCGACACTCATATTGTTATATTTCGCAGCAGTTTTCTTTTTTAAAGCAACAATAGACATTATATATATATTCATTGTGAAAATATATATATCAAAAAACACACCTCTCTCTTCCTAAACACCTTTTGTATTATACAAGTATTCACATATGAATGAGAAGGACCAATTTGAACCATTTAAATTAATGACGTCGCCGTGATCATTTAATAATTGAATACGTAATTTTGTAATATTCACTGGACCAAAATATTTACGGTCATTGTCTTGTAATGTACCGCCATCCAATACATATACATCGCCGGATTTCAAACTCGATACTTTAATGGGAATCATTGCGAACATGTCCTTGACGTATGGTGGATCCGAATATAGTTTCGTGGAATTCTTAACAATATTTTCATTATTAATTTGATTCGCGGCGAACAATTGATTTTGCGTTAGTCCCATACCCGGTTGTGCTGCATTAAAAATTGAACTCTGAATATTAGAGGTTAAAGGATTACATACACGTGTCCCACTACTCGAATATGATGGAGGCTCGGCATTGGGTGTATTTCTTACACCGGTAATTAAACCATCATTTAAATGATTTTGTGTGAAATCATCGACGATTATATATAAATTTTTAAAAAGAAACAGGTCTAAAGTGGAATCTCCTTGTAATGTTACAATATTGGTAGATGAGTTCACTGTATAATTATTTAATTCGATATATTTTTGGTTAAGGTCTGCACTTGAACTCAAATCAAATTCTGGATATGAATGAAATCCGAGTAGCCATCCGATAGCCACATCCCATGTGGTTGTTTGAAATGAATTTGTAGTGATTGACTGGATATTTTGGGTTTCTCTATCATCTTCATTAAAAAACGATAAAACATAATCTTCAGCTGTATATTTTTGATTAATACTGATTTGAAATACTGAATATTCCGTTCCGTTATCAAATGTTGAATATACGATTGAGTCGTGTGTCTGAATATTATCTTTTAATCTATTATTAATCGCATTATACAAGGTATATGTATTATAAATACCATCGGGGACAGATAATTCAATCTTTTTAACACCTCCTGTATCGGTTAAACCCTTAACACTGGATTGAGGAGTCAAGAAAATAGAATCATTTTTTTTTTCGATTTTGTTTATTAATATGGTTTTACTAATATCATGCATAATATCACGTGAACTTATTATTTCACGTTGAGTTCCCATAATATTATAACTAAAGTCAGTAAACCCGAGTAATGCGTCCCAAGAATTTCCAGTAATGATAGGTTCAGATGATTCTAGATAACTCAATATCACATTCGCAGAATCATCAATTGTTGATTCAACTGTATATCGTTCATTTCCACTAAGGTCGTAATAACTGTTTTCGTAACCTGTATAAGCGACTTCGTTACCACTAGCGTCTGATATAATGTTACCATCAGCGTCTGCACTAGCGTCTGTTAATTCCACAATATATTCATCTTGTGTAATTCGATTAATAATAACATATTTAAAGCTTAATGTAGTTGCTGTTATAGTCATGGACGACTGACTCATATTTAAACCGTGTAATGATGTCCCTGATTTATCAACTGTACCGTTTATTGTTACAAATACATTATTTATTGCTCGGGATAATGATTCGGGGGTTCTATAATTATTTTCAGGAATAGTAATTGTATAACTTGGTATTGAAGATAAGCCGCCTACAGTTACTTTTGGTGTTACAATAATAACATTATTTGCGGCAGTTACCGTAAATGGGAAGGTTACTGTATGTGAAGTAGAAATAATATTGTTATATACGGGAGGGTCAAGACCCAATCCACTTGTTATATTAACATTATCACTCGAATATTCAAATGATAGTCTCAAAAAACAATTAGTTACATCTAATTCATAATCATATTCATTAAAATAAGTCAGCATATCAAATTGGATACGAGCACGTTTTATACCCACATCATAAAATGATTTTCCAATTACATATCCATTTGTTATGTCCTGTCCATCGATATCCTTTATATTTTTAAATTTTGTATTTATCTCTGAATCAAGATAGAATTCTTGATTGTTATATACACCAATGTAATCATTTAAAATATATCCATTTGGATTACCTGTGTCTTGTGATCTAGAAAGAGAAATCTCTCTATTATTTGAATTATTATCATAATATTGACGTGTACATCTTAATGTAAGTTTTGGGACAGTTGTGATTTCATACAATGTTTGAACTGGATTGATTTCAGCTTTTAATGAATTTGGTGATGTAAACGCTGTCTGTTTATCAAATAAAAAGCAAGAATTTTGTCCGGTCCATAAAGGACCTCCCCAAAGACTCGAAATCGCATCTGGATTTGATATTTTCATTTTTTCTAATACTTCGTCTTCATCTGGAAAAACGACTACTACTTTTGAGTCTTCTTTTTTTGTAGTTGTTTCACGATTCAACAAAACCATCATTTGGAATCTCTGCATGGTTGTTATATTTCCATCGCCATTATTATATGATATATCAAACTGATGAAGAAACGCATTTTGACTTAAAAAAACACTCGATAACAGAGACCGATTAATTAGTTCTAATAATGATGAACGTGTATATAAGTCTGATTTATTTCCAAATTCTATACGAATTGTGTCTAATATGGTGGATGATTCATTATATAATCCGGGGCCATCATAATTATAAATGGTGAAGTAATTATTTCCATATACAACCGGATCACTTGTTCTGTCGTCAATCACAAGATAAAATGTAGCATTTGGATCAAACGAATTATATACTAGATTATTCTCATCTGTATTTACTCTTTCCGTTATTAACAATGAATCTTGAAAATTTGAATAAATACTCTCTAGTGAATACGCATTTGATACGGAGGTTATGGGGGTTATTATATCAGCATTAGAACTGGTAAAACGCGGAATCACCATATTCGCGAACCCTAAAAACCCAGGTATTGTTTTTTGCCTTTCAATTAATCCTGTGTCTGGATCTTCAGTCACATCAAACGCATTTGTAATTTCACCAAAATATAGATAAAAATTTGTCTCATTGTATATTTGTTGAATATCTATTATAAAACTTATTTTAGACGTTGTTGTCTCGAGTGATACACCAGTTGTTCCAAAATCTATGTCTGTATTGAGTGTCTTTACATCTAATATACTCTTATTTATCGCATCTACTAAACCTGCCGCATCATATGAACCAGCCGGTATTTCAAATTTCAAATTATATATGTCTTTAATACCATCTACATTTCCCAATAGATAGAAATAATTCGCATTATATACATTACTCACGTTATACCACGTATAAGGGATACTTACGGAATGGAGTCTTAATGAGACGATATTATTTAATACTTCTGAAAGATTTATAATATAATCAGTGGAATTTGGATAATTTCCATAATTTCTAAACTGACTATCTAACTGTAATACTCTCTTTTGTGTCTCTTTTAACAGTGGATTGAGTGAACTACCACCTGTATATTCTAATGACTGTGTTTGTGTTATTACTTGGTCACCTTTCTCATCTTTTACATATTCATCTCCGCTTTGTTTCGCATCCGTTGGTTTGTCTTCCATTCCTTCCACTATTTGTGTGTTTTTTTCTTCTTCTTCTACTTGCTCATTTTCGAAAAAATATCGATACGCGTCTTCGAAAAAGGCTTTTATTTTACCTGCTTCTGGTTCATTTAATTCATCATATTTTTCTATTATGAATATTAATTTCGCTTCTAATTCACGGTCTGTTGGATTATTTAAATCCAACATCTCGAATAATTCTTCTTCGCTATATTTTTCAATATTATATAAATCATTATCCGTTTTTTTGTCTTTTTCCATTAAAAACTATTGTATAGTTTTCGTCTATATTATTTATTACCATTTTCAGCTATTTAATAATTATTGCTTTAAACATGTCTTTTATATAATCTACTAAATCTATTTCTTTTTTCTGTTTCATTTTAAACAGTCTATCGAGTGGAAATCCTTTAATGCCTGGTAGTTTTTTTTGATGTCCTGAACCAAAGAAGCATAATTGGTCGAATAATTCAAATATAAACTCGTCCTTTTCTTGGACATTTTCTCGATCTATTCTGTATTTTCCCATATACGCATATCGATTATAATTGTCGTCACTGTATATTCTATATTTTTTCACGTGGGGTATATTCGCTACCATACCTATCCCCATAATGCGGTTCTCACTATTATTCATCTCCAAAACAAATAAAACACTCTTTTCTTTATAATTACTGTTTACTAATTCTGGTGTACCATAAATACTCCCAAAGGATGGGTGTTGTTTTCTATACTCTTCATTCTCTCGCCATGTATCTGAATTAAACCTTGTTGTTACAATATATTGTCTCATATTTTCGGCATATTCTCTAAATTCTGGATGATGTCGTAATTCCGCTCTGCGTCTTTTTTTTGATTTATACGCCGGATTCATTTTATATGTATTTTGTCTTCGTTGCTTCTTGGACAGTTCTCTATGATACATTCAATTTTGTTAATTTTATTCTTTATACATATACATATACATGGAAACTGACTATTCGTCTTCTCCACCTAACTCACCAGATAGTATCGATTTAGAAAATCCTCCCGTAAATACAGACAATATTGTGATTAAAAAGGACAATATTGACCGTATTTATGAAAAAGAAATGGACACACAATTGGTCGAGATTAAAAATAAATTTATACAAAATTCACCTAATATTGAAACGACTATGTCTTACCATTATCTAGACAATAATAGTCCTTTAACTATGTCTTGCGATAATAGTGATGGGGAAGACGATGGACACGGAGGTTTTAAAGAGATTACAAGTGATGATATCATAAATTCATTGGATAAATATTTCGACGACCATGATACACAGATTTCTAATGAACTCGACATATTAATTACCTATATGAAGGGTCAGAAAAATTTATTTATTGAATCCTATATTGTAAGTAAAAATAAACTCAACATGCTTATGATTCCATCTATTTTAATTACCATTGCCGTTACTATTTTCGCACCCATTTTTCAAAATGAACCTTGGAGTATTGGTCTTATTGCTGGTTTAAATGCGATAGCCGCCATGAGTATTGCTACACTTAATTATCTCAAACTCGAGACATCTACCCAAACATTTTATAATACCGCTACCCATTTTGATAAATTGGAAACCTCACTCGAATTTGTATCCAGTAAACTCATCTTTGTGGATAATACCAAAGATAAAACCAAGATTATTTTCGATAAATTTCAAGAAGTTGAGACCAAAATACAGGAAATAAAGGAATGGAATACTCTCTTTATTCCACGCGAAATTCGACGTATTTTTCCTATTATATGCCACATTAACATTTTTTCTTTTATTAAACGGATTGAGTCTAATAAACAATTGCTCATTTCGAAATTTAAGGATGTTAAAAATGAAATTAAATACATTGTGTCGCGCCCAAATACACGGTATAATAAAAATAGAATTGAATGTCGATTGAAATTATTATATCAACAAAAAGAAAAAATTAAGGAAGAATTATTTCATTATCGTAATGCTTATAGTTATGTGGATGAACTTTTCACCATTGAGATAAAAAACGCACAAAATTATCAATATTGTATTTTTTTCCGCAATTCGCATAACGAAACGTGTAATTCCAAAAATCCAATTGTTGACCGATATATTCACTCACTTATTAGTGCGCGATAACCATTTTCCAAAAGTCATATTTATCATATACTATCTTTGTTGATATTCCATTCTTTATATTTAACATTAGATTTTCACCATATTCTGTAGTTGTGTCTATTTTTAATCGGATGGTTACTGTTTTATAATCGTTATTATTATATAGGGGTCGTTCCACTATACTATTTATCTTACCAAACTTACATCTATTTAAGGTCGATTCAATAAATCGTTTGTTTGTTTTTGATTTAATGCGTGGGATACATAATGTTGTATTCATCTTTTTTTAATTGAAACAGTATTATTATTAATGTTTCAATTTTATACCGTGCTGTATCGTTTAACGTTAAATTTATTTTATCATATATTTTTTTATACAATTTTTAAATTCAAATTTCGTGCTGTTACGATACTCTATGCTTTATAAGCATTTCTTTATATTTTTTTTGTCGTTTATATCTTGAAATCGTTTTCCGATATAATTTATAATGGACAATTCTATGGACAATTTAGACCTCGGTTGGACAGATGAATATTATCGAAGTGTTGATGGGGGTAAAACGTATGAACCCGAATTAATGAATGAGATGACTGTGAAATTGGTATATACAAATATGGATGATGAAATTTTCCACACCATTGATAAAAAAATGTCTTTGGCTATTGATAATACGAATGATAAAAGTGTCCTTTCGGAAGAGCGTTTAATCGAAATTATCCAAAAAAATCGCAAATTCCAGAATAAAAGATACAAATGTGATGGTATTGTCCGGTATTTTATTGATATGGACCCCGAAACTATTATTGATAACATTGAAGACGCAGATTTTCAATTTGAATCCGATAAATATTTCTCACATTTTGAAATTCCTAAAAATATGTCCTTTCCTCCGTCACTTTTTATTTTCCACTCTATCAATAGTATCTATATTCTATTTCGGGAAATGGTTTTAGTGAATCACGTTTCTTCTCCCGTTTCTATTATTAAAAGATACAAAAATAAGGTTACCAAACGTGTTCGTATTTCCGATAATCTTCCGTCTTATTCTACTACACGCAAATCTAGAAAATAAACATATAAAATGACTTATACATAACCTTTGTTCTTTTATTAATTAATGGAATCTATTCTACATCTTCGAAACATTGTTATTGAATCCGATTTTACAAAAGATAATATTATTGATGATAATTCTGATTTATTTCATGGTATTCTGATACAAACCAATCCTTCAGACATTCATAATTTGTTTTATTTTGTTGCTTATATGCGCGATATTCACGCAGGTCTTGGGATTCGAACTATGTCTTATCGTTTTATTCTTATTTTATACGATTCTTTTCCCGAAATTACATTCGATTTTATAAAAACCATTATTGTTGGGAAGCACAATATCGGTTCATGGAGAGATGTTATTGGTATTTGTGAGATCGCACATAAACAAAATGTCGACCATCCTATTATTTCCGTTTTGGTTTCCTTTTTAACCCAATCTCTTATTCAAGAGTTGACGCATTTTCAGGAACACCGGGTTTGTGAATCCAATCTTTTGAAATGGATTCCACGCGAGAGGTCCAAGAATAAATGGTTGTTTCGTATATTGTCCCGGAAATGGTGCGAAATTAATCAACCCCATCTTTTTAAACATTGTAATAATGATGTATCGCAGATGCGGGCCGAGAGGAAATGTTATATGTTGTATCGCAAGGTTATATCCAAACTTTCGGTATGGTCGTCCGATTCAAATCGGTATATTCCTATTCATGCACTTTTGAAAAACTGGTATTCTATTCATAATATCACGCGCGAATATCATATTCGGAATTGTGATTATGATATCTCGTCCAATATTTGTTTAGAAAGACAAATCTCTTATAAAGGCTCTCCTTTTTTTATGAATTATTTTCATTTCCCACAAGGTATAGAACAAATGACCGGTATTATGTTTCGATGTATTTATTTATTTAAACAGGCCCATCAATTTGACCCGGTTGCGTCGTTTTTCGAAATGCCTCCTTTTATGTGGGCAAAAATGAGTGATATTAACCGTTTATGGGAAGACACATTTCAAAAATGGAATCGTGTCGTCTCTGTTGACCAAAACTCTATTCCCGTCATTGATATTAAAACGAATTCTATGTCTGACCCCGTTTTTCATCGTGCTATTTCTAGAGCTTGTTTTATAGCAAAAGGGTCTAATATTAAACGCATTTTATTTTCTGCTCACGTTCCCATTTGGATTAATATCGAGGGGATGCAGGATTTATCTTCGGTCATTCTATGTATTTATAATTCTCTCTCACAAGAACCTCTTATTAATACTGGTATTCAGAAATCTATTCATTTTCTTGGGGAAAATCATCCATTTATACCCATTGTAGTCAATAATAATGGATTTTGTTGTAATTATCAACACACTCCTTGTTATAAAGATTGTTCGTCTATTTTTGAGAATACACGTTATCGATTTTTGGAATCTGTTTTTAGTAGATGCGTATAAAATAAATATTCGTATATATATATTTATATATTAATGCCTGGTGATAGTTCGTATATTATGTTATATTATTTTTATTATGTACGAAAGAAAAGGAACTCCCAATCTTCAAAACCGTCGGTGGATTCAGATGCTACAACAGTTGTCTCGTGATTTTTATATGGTCTTTGCTTTTAATTTTTGTGTTAACATATCTTTTTCTATAATGGTTTTCTCTTTTACAGCATTTCGTTTAACACCCATAGTATATAATATGTTTTTATCTTTGAAAACATGTTCCAATTCTCCCGCTACTTTTGTATAATCTTTCTTCTTCATATTTCCAAATAGTTTTGTTATTTTTATAA
>Ga0209664_1001997_pt1 | contig 10037 bp, 6 predicted proteins | sample SaaInlV_150m_DNA_FD_184668 | JGI IMG/M metagenome (GOLD analysis project Ga0209664, IMG submission 184668) | Marine microbial communities from expanding oxygen minimum zones in the Saanich Inlet - Saanich Inlet SI073_LV_135m_DNA (SPAdes) (version 2) | ecosystem: Environmental > Aquatic > Marine >... | reverse complement strand
TTAAGTAAATTGATTCACTATGATTGTGTTTTTCAATTTTAAATTCATTAAGATTTAAGTACTTAAGCCAGTTAAATAGATTAACTTGGAAATCTTTCACTTCTTTTCTATATGGTTTTGGATTATTCAGCAGCGCATCATGCAATAAGCTCGATATTTTGCCAAATCTAAGAGATTTAGTTTCTTCTTTTAGCAACTGACCTTTAAGCCATTTCACGATTCTTAATTCCGTAAATTTAACCCTTAGTAAATCCATATCTTTGTCTAAGCTATCTAGCCCTAACAAAAATATGTCATGCTTAATGTCGTCACTGTTATTACTGTTTGGACTTGTAAATAGGAGTTCATCAACCCACAAATAATCAACTTTTTGCTCTAAGAGACTCCTAATTGAAAGTGGCCACTTGTAAGGTGTTCTTCTAGGAAGATCTATACTATCAACAACACTTTTCATTTGATCATATAAACCATCTGTCATGGTTGTACAAGAATCGATATATTTATGGACTTTATCTAAATCTAGATCTGTAACTTCTATTTTGGTTGATAACTCAAAATTGCTTTTTTTTGCTAATCCAAGGCCTGCACCCGTTAAATTTGAACTTCCAATAAAGGCAATAGACGAATCTATAAGGAATAATTTACTATGCAACCTTTCATCAACTTTAAACGTCCAGCCCAATTTTCGACACTGTCTGTATACACTTAGGTCAGAAACCTTAGCAACCAGATCATCTAATCTCCATCTGGTAACAACTACAACCTCAATATTAGTAGGTTCTATTTGCTCTTTGAACCACTCAAAAGCATTGTGCTTAATAAAAGCACTTAAGATTACAATTGATTTCTCACACCCCCTTAAGGAATTAGCCATCTCAATTTGAACTTCTTGCTCATCTAACAACATACTTTAATAATATAATCGGCTATTAGGTGGCTTGATCTAATAGCTTTTCAATCCACTCTCCCCACTTTGCCCTATAAGCTTCAAACATTTTCTTATCGTATTCTAAGGCTAACTCATCTTCAGATCGTATTAAAGCCATCATCATAACCTCTAACGCTTCAAAACCTTTCTTATCATCATGCTCTTGCAAGTAAGACCAGAAGTCGTCATAAAATTTAGTATTTCTATTTATAATTCCTACAGATGCATTAGCAACAGCCTTTCTATCAAGAAATAGATTGCCTGGCCAAGTATCGCTCTGTATATCTATCTTATAATCTATACTTTCCTTAGCAATTTCTTTTGCAGAAATTTCATCAAGAGACGAATCATCCTTTAACAATAAAAACACCCTTTCTTCTATTTTTTGTTCTTCTGTTAACTCCTTTGCTCTATCACTAGACTCTGTGTTTTTATTCGACTTTTCAACAACTTTATTTACCCTGTCCTTTAAGCCGCCTTTGCTTCTATTCGTTTGAGACCTGTTCCCAGTTCCTCTACCCTTTATGATAACCATCATTGCGGCAATATGCTCTTTTACTAATTTATTAATCTGAACAAGCATTGCGGACTTATAATTACGCTCTTTTGCTTCTTCAATGTGCTCTGTCATTGATTCTGCATCTAATGAATGAATACCTCTTACATGTTGTTTATTATTAGTAATTTCAAACAATTCATCTAGCACAGGTTCAAATCTTATCTCAACACCCCACCATCTATGTCTAGGATCACTTGCATCAATAAATCCAAAACGCCCAAAATCAATCTCCCTACCGGCACGAACAAAAGATATGCCGGTATTATCGTGATAATGCTTTCCAACTGCAGAACTACCTCCTAGTGCTTGAATTTCTGGTTTTGCTACCGAAAACCTAAAGCCAACTTTTGAGGTAACTTCAGAAATACCATTATGATATTTAATATCTATTTCAAACTTATCATGCAGTAAATTTGTTTCCAGGTCATTAAAATTCTTTCCATCATATTTCGGTAAGTTATTCGGTGTAAGCATATAAAGAGGGTCATTTGCCAACAACTCTTCGGTTTTTAAAGTTTTATTCTCTAATTGTAAACTATGCACACAAACCTTTCTTCTCTTGCCATACGTATCATCATCATCTAGAAAATGTCTATATATTCTGCACAACTCTTTATTTAATTGCCTAACAAGTGTATCTGACCTCTTAAGATTTAAATCTAGTTCTTCCCAAACAATGAGCGTTCCTGAATCCAAAATATTGCTACCAAAGTGCTCAAAAATTTCAACTGGAATTTTGGCTTCTACAACCTCATCCAACTCTTGACTTTGATTTTCTTTTATTTGATTAGTATCTAGTCTTGCCATATATACTTCTCCTGGAGTTTTCCAGCTATATACCGAAACCCTTCCTGACTGTGACAAGGATGCCCCTTTGAGACCGAATCCAAACCTACCAAGACCACCCCTTGTATCAAGCCTAGTACCCCAACCCAAACTTAAACAGTTTCCCAAGATATCAACATCCATACCAATACCATCATCTAAGACTGCTATTTTGTACACATTGTTCGACGCCCTTCCATTGGTTTTTACTTTTTTATTGATGGCAATAATATCAATCACAGAGGCGTTAGCCTCAATTGAGTTATCAATCAACTCTCCTACAGCAGTTGCTGTAGTTCTATACCCGGCTTGCTTAAGAGCCATAAGACCCAAATATGCGTCAATAATTTTTGGCATAATAATTCTCCTTTAAAATCCTAATAAAAATCATCAAAATATACAAATGCTTGGTCGGCATCCGGCATATTAATAATGTTATCCTTAACATCGATCAAGTAACACTCATCTGTTCCACCCATTAACCTACCCCTTAATCCTCTACCAATCATTTGGGAATATAAAACTACAGAAGTGGTTGGCCTAGCAATAACTACAGCTTTAATATTAGGCGCATCAAATCCAGTAGTCAAGACGCCAAAATTTACCAGAATTGGCAATCTACCCTCTTTAAAGTCAGATATAGACTGTCTTCTTTGATATGTTGGCGTATCACCAGTTACTGCGGCAGCATCAACCCCCCTAAGCTTTATTAAGATAGCTATAGTAATTGCACTATCTTTACTAGGTGCAAAAATAATTGTTGGGAAATTGAGATCTAGATTTAATTTAACTGCTTGAGCTACAATTAAATTTGTTCTAATCGAATCTTCACCAAGCTTTTTTAATACAGATACAGGTATATCGAGGTATCTTTCCATTTGCCTCATTTCTTTGTCGTTAAGAGAAATTTCAGAAGGAGAGTTTATTGTAAATTTTGTCGCTTTAGCAAGGACACCTTTCTTAGTTAAAAAATCGATAGGGTTGTCAATCTCATCACCAGTATCATTTACAATGTTAATTTTATTATTATTGTAAAAATCAGCCAATATCTTTGTTTCATCTTCAGCCTGTCCTACATGATGTCTTCCAGGTGTGGCTGTCAAACCCACTACTTTCGTTTCATGTCTAGAAAAGAGACTGATTACATTTTTATACGTTGGTGCGGTTGATTGGTGAGCCTCATCAACAATTAATAGCTTACAATTATTCTTAATCTTAGAGAAATTTTCAAACCGTACATCGGTATTTGTTGACAACATGTTGCTTGCCGTTTGAAAACTAGTAACAATAAATGTTGGGCCAGTAATATCTATATTATTAGTATTTTGCCCTCCCCACATTCTTATTATGTTGGCATCTTCATCACCTAAAGCCGACCATATTTCATTAAATGAAGACACTGCTTGTTCACATAACTCTTCACTATGGGCTAACCAAACAACTACATAGTTTGAACATTTTATTGATCTCATGTAATCACATGCAGACTCAAGCATTGTTCTAGTTTTTCCTGCGCCTGTAGGCATATGAACTATTGCCCTGTCTTTCTCACTATTCCATAAAAAATGAGATATTTTCTTTCTTATTAGGTTTTGGTATTTATACAGAGGCCTGTTAATATTGGTTCTTAATATTGGTGGCAAGTCTTTGTTGTCTGACTCAAGAACCTCGCTACCAATATTAAATAAGTCCAAAAACCGAACTGAATTTTTATTATTTCCCCAAGAGAAGCTGTTGAATTTCTTAAGATCTTCAATCGTAAAATCATCCATAAGAAGAATTCTTTTTAGTTCCGCCTTTCCTAAACCTCCTAACAACTCCAGCCTAATATTTTTATCTTTAAATATACTAAAACCACGCTCAATCAGTAATATTTCAGATAAAAAAGTGGCTTCAATAGAAAATTCAGCCTCACTAATATGATGTAAATTATTCTTACCTATATATCCAGACAAGCTAGCCACACCTAACGTTGACAACAAATCTGTTATTTTTTCTAAATTATTCACAATTTATAATGAACACATTGAACAAGCTTGATCTTCTGGCTCGTCATCATCTTGCTCTTTAACAATATCTTGCCAACTTCGCGTCTCTTTAGCTTTAAATTTTTTCCCAGCAGCTTCATTTTTCTCAGCTTTTGCAATAACTACATCCAAAGGCCCACTTTGAGACCAAGTAAACCCTTTGCCGCATTCTTTTCTTTCGCCTGTACTCCAATCAAAGCCTTTCTCGTGAACGCTGTCTTCTATGGCTTTAGCTTGCTCAAATAACTTCGGATGATTTCTTTTAAGGCCTAGCCACTCCTCTTGGCGCTGAAAGAAGCAGAAAAAGCAGCCTGATCTTGATCGCCATTTATAATATTCTGGGATACCCACAGACTCTTCCAGCATTCTAAAGACATCCTCTCTAACAATGCCATCACCTATAAATGGAAATATAGCCTTAATATTTGCTTTTTTACTTACGTAGCCTTCACGATTTTCATCTGCTCGAATACCGACATAGCTAATTACTTCGTCATCACCAACAAACTTTTCAAATGGCTTAATCTTCATTTTATTAGTGCACCAACGCTGTTGTGGAGATGGAAGCATATTGTCATGCATAGTTAGCCAATGCTTGAAATCTTTGTTACTATTAAGTCTAACAATCGGCTTCCCAAGATTTTCTTCCAACTTATCAAGCAAGTCATAAACTTCTTCTAATTCTGCACCTGTATCTGTAAAAAAATATTCCATTTTTATGTGAAGGTCTGGATAATTCTCCTTAATATAGATAGCAAGTGCCGCACTATCCTTGCCTCCAGAGATGCCCATGACATGTCTTGCACCTTTGCTTGCTGCTCGTGCTATCTCATGCCACATCATTTGAATTTTCCTTTGTTTCTATATTTTTCAACTTGTTAATTTTCTTTTTAGATGATTGCTCATCAAAATATTCATCAACCACTTCTGCTAATAATGCTAATCTTGATTTTTTATCTAAAGCTGAATTTTTAATGATATCTAGAATACCATTTTTATAATCCTTTATAGACTCTTTTAATTTTTGGTCGACTACAATAACTTCGCTTGTTCTATTGTTTGTAGTTTTACTATTGACTTTGATATTATTCAGCATATACACATCAGTATCGCCTGATGTATTGGCACTAACACCTTCATAACTCGTTCTAAGCTTTTCAAGCTCTCTAATATTAGAAATTAGAGTACCTAACTTATATTCTGCAGATACCCGATCAGAATCGGTCCATTTTTGTGCTGGTTTCGAAACTAAAAACATCAGTAAATTATCAAACCAAGAATCATCATCCATTTTGCTTCTTTGAACTCGAAGAACAAAACCCTTTTGTCCATTTTCGTCGATAGTATAGTGCTCAAGTCCTGTGCAACTGATAGAAACTGATTTTCTAACTACTGATAATAATGAATCTTTTGGGATGTCAAAAGATAGGGCAATTTGAGACAACATCTCTTTTTTCATATCACCGAAACAATTTTGCATATTGATTAGTGCAGCTCTAAGCTTGTCATGAAGGCCCGAAGCATCCCCCTCAGAAGCGTCAATTTCTAAAACGCGTGGTATATCTTCAAGTAACAACTTAACAGGTGACTTGGATAATTTAAATACACTTATAATAGCCCTGGCGTGTTGCGATAATGCTAATTTAGTTTGCTGTGTATAGAGTGGTAACCCATCAATTAGCTTGGCAATTTCTCTGGCAATCTTAAGAATGGTGTCTGGTTTATTTCCTTTTTTCCATACAGAAGAATACTCTTGAATAAGCTGACCATTTACCCCACCTAAATCAACATACTGAATCTTAAATGCATCAGGCCTTTTTAGAAACCTATCTAAATGATCTTGAGTTAAATAAGGTACATAAGTATTATCCTCAGTGACAGCTAGTTTTTCCTGGTAAGTCAAAATTGCAGAAATATACAAAAGAGGTAGAACCCCTTCTTTGATACCGAATGGGGCTGAGTACAACTCCTCATTTAACTCAATCAAAGACTTAGCTCCGCTCTTAGTGTCAATTAAGAACCTCTCTATACGTTTCCATACTGGATAAAATTTATTATTTTTATCCAGCTCACTCGCTTTTGTTAAAGCCCACTTTCCTGACTTTGTTTTACAATGTAAGCCTGTAGCTTTAAACAAGGATCTATAGATAGACTTTTCTGCTGGAAATTTTGCAATCCCTAAATCTTCTTTATCTAAATTACTCAATAAGGCCGCAATCAATTTATTACGGGCTGCATTCGCCTGGGAGGATGTTTTATTTCGATTGATAAGCTCATTTTTAATAACGGGAGCAGAAAAATAAATCTTTTCCAGGATTTCTGATAACACTTGTTGTAAATGACGCTTATTCGGAACTTTAATTTCCTTATGACGCCAATACCATTGATTTAAATCTGGTGAATCCATAATGGCAGAAATTAAGCTCAACTCATGTTCAAGTGAGTTTTCATACCTATCTTTATATTCTCGTTGAGCAACTGGATCAGATGTAAGCTCCTGAGAGGTACTTGCAACTTGCTCAAGCGCAAGTACATCGGCTAGCACTTCTCTAATTTGCTCCCCATTAGGACACAGTACGAATATATCATCAGACTCAAAATAATTAAGCGCTTCATTTGAGAAAAACTGCTTGTCATCATCAGACTCAGCAAGATAAAAAATAACCCTTGGTTGACGTGATCTTGGCTTGAGTTTTTTATACTCCTCCCTACTAGAGAAGATGGGCTCAAAGTATCTTAGAGTTCCATTTTCAATAGAATATTTTCTTGCAACTATTGGCAATATTTCATGCCTTTCATTAAGTTTTTCGGCTAATGAAAAGTTACCTAATTTATCTCTAGCCTCTTCCGCCCTAGTTTCTATATCAAAATCACTACCTTGCCAAACTCGATACTCAGAATTAAATTTTCTAAACTGGATAATAGAGTTTGTTTGTAAATCTTTAATTGACTTATTAAAACTTTTTTGGCTTGATGAGCATATCTTTAATAACGATGAAGATGCTTTTAAGCCACCTTGCCCACCGATAATATTCAGCAATCCAATTGTTTTAAGAGTTTGAATAGATTCAAATTCTGCATCTCCTAAACGCTCTACCGCAGTTACAACCTCTGCCCAGCGACGATGAGTAAAATGATCTGATGTTGTTATCGGTTGATTTCTAATAAAATATTCATAAATTTCCCAGGGCTTTATTTGATCACCTGAATTTTCACATTTGGAAAGACTATCGACAAAGCCATGCGCTTCCTTACTACCTAGATAGCTAAATAAGGTTCTTTCATTTTGAGCAACTTTTTGACAAAGAATAGGAAGTAACAGCGCACTTAATGGGTGTAGAGGATAACAATTATAAAAAAGTTCTTCTGCTGAAACCTGATCCAAAGTACTTGGTAAGGCGTTATTTTCTATCAAAATACCAACTTGTTTAGATATTTTTTCCGTAACCAGTTTCTCCTCTTTCTTGGTAAGCTCTTTATTGATAGCTGCAGCAACAATTCTCAGTGTTTGCTCAGAGGTATCTAGAAATGGAATACTTTCAAACCGACCTTGTACTTTTGACCATTCAGCTTTCAGAGTCTCTCCAAGACCTCTAGCATATTGTTCTATAGACTGATGCAACATAACAACTAGAGCTAACTTAACACTATGCTTTGCAAAGGCTAGCTCCGCAAGGCTTTGCAGTAAGAAGATGTCATTAGCCCCATAATGTCTAGCCTCATATTCTAGAAATTTACCTAGCTCATCTATTGCGATAAGTATTCCTTTATAGCCAATTCTATCTAATGCATTTTGAAGATCTTGAATTGCATCTAAAATTTTAGAAACTTTAGGCGCTTCCTCTTGTGTAGCGTAATGTGATAAGATTTTTACAATTTCAGGCTTCTTACCCTTTCGAGTTTCCCAAATTGAATTCGCACTACGAGATAGTGCCGATACAAAGCTTTTACTCAATGAATCTGGAGATCCAGTTAATAAAATAATACAGTATCCAGAGTTGTCTTTAACTAGGCTTTCATATTTGCTAGATAATTTATTAGATGACTTAGCCAGCACCTGATAGGCTGCCTTACTTACTGGGCTTTTCTCATTATTCAATAGGTGCGATAAAAACACTGCAAAAGAAGATTTTCCCGATCCATATGGCCCAATTAATGACCAGGCTCTAGGCGCCTCTTCTTGGAGCAAAGCACCAGATATTTGTTCTAAAGTTTTTAACGCTCTAGATGTAGGAATATAGGACTCCATAACTGCAGTGGAGTCTGCATCACGTGTTAAATTTATTGATCTGGTATAGTGCGAATTAACAACAACTCTATCAATCAGACTCATGCTACTTTAACCTCAGAATTAACAGAGTAGTAGCTTCTTAATATTTCTGAAGGTGTAATATTTTCTAAAACATAAAACTGATGAATGCCAGCAGTCTCTCTTAGTTCAAAATTTTCTGGAAATGCGCAAGACAACTCTTCAAGTTTTGTAATTAGTGAATTTTCACTGAGTCTAAAAATAGCTCCTGGCGATGCCAACCAAATTTTAGAATACATTAGCTCTTCAATAGGAGCTTGATTCAATTTCAAAGCTTGAAAAAATTCAAGTACAGCATAGCCAAAAATATTGATTGGTAAATTTTTCTGTTCACCCTGTTGTGATTTAAAGGTCCTGCCCACTAAACTCTGAGAGATAAGCCCAAGTGAGGACAATGGAGAATCTAACGCTTCCTCTACAACACCTTTTGAATTATTCTTAGACCTTCCATACATTCTAAGCACTACTTTTGCATCATTTTTTAATGTGGATTTTGATACCTTTGCAGTGATATTTTGAGCAGCAAAATCAACTAATGAGGATGCCACTTCTTCGGAGCTAAATTCTTGTTTATGGAAGTTATTGAAAAACCAAAACCAGCTGGTTGCTAAATCAGGATTAGAAGACAGCAACCAGTGAATAAGCCAAATAGTTCCTTCATCTTCAAGATATGGATCGTACCCATTTTCTCCAAAGATCTGTTCTCCAAGTTCAGTTGATTCATACCCACCTTCTGACCTTTCTTTTATCAGCTTAACAGCTCGCAACCAGTACTTAATAGATGAAACCATATTCTTACCGACACCTAACTCTACAGTGGCATTATCATCCAAAAAAATAAGCGGATTACTTTGTATTGCTTGAAAACCTTTAGTTAACCAACTATAACGAAGTATGAATGTTTCATGCCTACCAAAGGCAATTTTTTTTGGATTAAGTAACATGTACCCTTTTTATAAATTTATGTATTTTGACTCTTTAATTATATATGTTGAAATGCCTATTAATTATTTTAATCTAGCCCTAGTTTTTTGATACTTAAAATGAATATAGAATCATAATGCTATTTAATTTTATAATCCGATGCTTTACGTGTGTTTTCAGCCTTAATTTAGATACTAATTGCAATCGACTTATTGCGTAAATATTTCAGTAACTTTTCTTTCCCATTTATCAACACTTGGGTTTTTGTTTGGTAGTTGAGACACTACAATATAAGAGCGATTTTTATGTTTTAATTTTCTTAAAACATTGTTAAGACCCCAAATTAATGGGGACGGTACCCTTTTATCTAAAAACAACCTATTATTTTCCATATTTTTTTTAACAAAATTTAAAGTTCAAATATACACTATTTATCAAAAAACTAAGTAGTCAATCCACTTTGGT
>Ga0209664_1001964_pt1 | contig 10148 bp, 9 predicted proteins | sample SaaInlV_150m_DNA_FD_184668 | JGI IMG/M metagenome (GOLD analysis project Ga0209664, IMG submission 184668) | Marine microbial communities from expanding oxygen minimum zones in the Saanich Inlet - Saanich Inlet SI073_LV_135m_DNA (SPAdes) (version 2) | ecosystem: Environmental > Aquatic > Marine >... | reverse complement strand
TATAACAGCAAACGACGGCACAGTTCCAATAATCAGCTGTCGCCTGTAAAGTATGAAGAGCGTTATCAACAGAGGCTGCTAAGTGTCTAGAGAATTGATAGCGATTCATACTGACACAAAAGGTATAGCCGACAAATTCGATTCAGATTCAGGCATTTTGCTAGCACCAATTATTGATGTCGATAACACTAAATTTAAAGCCGAGCTAGAACTTGATGATACCGAGACGCTCTTTAAACTATTAGCCGCATCATCTGGAATTGACAGTGATGGTGATGGAATCTTCGATGAAGATGAGGGCCAAGGTGATGCAGATGGAGATGGCATACCTAACTCCTTAGACGAGGACTCAGACGATGATGGTATTAAGGATTATCTCGAAGGCGGTCAAGATAGCGATGGTGATGGGAAAATTGATAGCCAAGACACAGATTCTGATGACGATGGTATATCAGACGCCTCCGAGGGAGCTCTAGATAGTGATGATGATGGCATAGCGAATTATCAAGACACAGATTCTGATGGCGATGGCACACCAGATGAAAACGATGAAGATGCCGATGGAGATGGCTATTCAGATGATAGCGACTCTGACAACGATGGCCTTTCTGATAGAGAAGATGAAGATGACGATAATGATGGCCTAAAGGATAGTGAAGATTTTGATACAGCAGATGGTGACGGCATCATTGATGGAAGAGACTCTGATAATGATGGCATACCCGATGCTCTAGAAGGCTCTGTCGATACTGACCAAGATGGTATAGCTGACTATCAGGATGATGATGATGATGATGGTATATCAGATGACGACGATGACGATGATGATGGCGATGGTCAATTAGATGATATAGATACTGATGAAGATGGAATTCCTGATGATCATGATATTGATGATGACGACGATGGAATTCCTGATGATGAAGATGATGATATAGATGGTGATGGAAACATAGATAATCCCGACACCGATGGTGATGGTGTGAATGATTCAAAAGATGACGACGATGACAATGACGGCTTGCCAGATGAAGAAGATGACGATGATGATGGCGATGGAATATCAGATGAAGATGAAGACGATGACGATGACGATGACGATGACGATGACGATGACGATGATAGCTAAAGTAGAACCTAGGTAATTAGATAGATGAAGCACTAACAAATTGAAAACTTTATCTCAACCAGATTTAGAGAGCTCCAATATCTTCGGCTTACTACGTTCGGTCAGATATACCGCCCAGCTAGGTCCGAAAGAGGTTCGGTTTCAGCCGGCCTGAGGAGTTTGGCCTGAAAGAAATTCTTAGGATTCTTCTAGTTACAGATTCAGAAGGCCTTGGCTTACTCAGAGAAAACTCGACCGGTTCCACTGCCTCATAATCCGTTTGTCCGAGGTTCGAGTCCTCGTGGGCCCACCATATAAATCAATGCGCTATCAGAATTTGGTCGTTCTGATAGCGCATTTTTTTTGCTTGCTAACCTCATTTGTCGTGACCTCCATTACTCGCGGTTAGAAAATTAGTTAATCAGGTGGCTCCCGTCTGGCGAAAGTTTTGAATAGCAGCGTCGTCATACCCCAGCTCCCGTAAGATGTCGTCGGTGTCGGCGCCCAGGCAAGGACCGGGTTGGTTGGGAATGGGGTCAGTCATTCGCACTGGGCTTTGCATGTTTTTAAGATCTGACCGGTTCGGGTGCACGGTGGTGACTACGCCCGCCCGGTCGAGCAAAAAGGGATTCTCCAATGCATCGGCAATGCCATAGACTGGCGCAACCGGCACATTACCGCCCAGTACTGCCATCCAATGCGCTGTTGGCTGCATCGATAAATGAGTGTCGAGCATTTCCGTCAACAAGTCCCGATTTTCCCGCCGGGCTTGTCCTGTCTTAAACTCTTTCCGTCCTGCCAATTCCTGCGCACCAATGCGCTCGCAAAGTATTTCCCAAAACCGATCCGATTGGGCCATGACAAACAGCCAGCCATCACCGGTTTTGAATAACTGGGAAGGGGTTACGGTCGGATGAGCCGAGCGTGGAGAGCGGGAAGTCTCGATGCCTTCGTTCAGGTACCAGGCCCCGACGTAGTTTAATTGATGCGCCGCCACATCGAACAAAGAGACGTCGATATCGCGACCCTCACCTGTCTCGCGTGCTTTCATAACTGACGATACCAAGGCGAGGGAAGTGGTGAGCCCAGCCAAGTGATCGATGATCGACAGACCCATGCGCGCGGGCGGCCCACCTGGTTCACCGGACATGAAGAGGTAGCCAGTTTCGGCCTGCATTAAATAATCGAAGCCGGGCCAATCCCGTCGTGGTCCGTCGCGACCGTAGGCGGATATCAGTCCACAAACAATTTTCGGATTGTGGCCCTTGAGTTGACCATAAGTAAGGCCCAGTTTTTCAGGTTGATCGCCGCGTAGATTGCATAGCAAAGCGTCTGCCGTTGACACAAGCTTGCCGAAGACTTCTTTGCCCTTGTCGGACTTGAGGTCGAGGGTCATAGAACGTTTGTTGCGGTTAAATGCCTGGAAAGACAGGCTGTCCAGGTTACCTAAATCACCCCTGGGACCCATCTGACGGATCGGGTCACCCTTGAGCGCTCGGTTTTCGATTTTAATGACTTCGGCGCCCAAATCAGCCAATTGCAAGGTACCGTAGGGTCCCGCTGCGTAATGTTCGACCGCGATGACGCGCACACCCTCCAAAGGCAACATCAGTCTTGATTCCGCGAGACTATTTGCTTCAAAATAATGATCCGCTGCATTTCATTGATGCCCTCGCCGATTAGTGTTTATTGATGCTAGAGCTTTAGCAAAGTTCTTTATTAGTACTACTGTAATTTTACTCTTTCTTTCTATCCGACTTAGGTTGCTCATCGAAACTCAGCGCCTAATCGAGAATCGCTTGATACACTGCATGCTCAAAATCCCTCACCACTGATAATTCGGATTGTTGAATCATGATTACTGCAGTGAGTTCTTCTGCTGGATCACTCCAAGAGCGTGTGCCTAGAGCGCCAGTCCAACCAAACGCTCCCTGTGAGCGACCCTGCTTACTGGCGATAGGATCCTCAGTAGTTGCTACGGTATAACCAAAACCTTGTCCATTAACGCCTGGTATAGCTGAAAATAGATCCCCCACTTGATTACTCGACATCAAGCTTACGGTTTCAGGACTTAGCAAGCTGTTGCCGAAGAGTTCTCCACCGTTCACCAACATCTGTTCGAAGCGCAGATAATCGCCTGCTGTGCTTTTAAGTCCATAGGAGCCTGCGAAGTAAGTCGAATGACTCGTATCATAGATAGCCGCCTCGCGGGGAGAAGCCGTGTCGCTGCCGACGATATCGATAAGACGATCCTGATATTCTTCCGGCACGTTCCACCACGTGTCGTTCATACCGAGAGGCTCGAATATGCGCTGCTGTACGAACTCATCAAAAGATAGACCAGACTCGATTTCAATAATTCGTGCGATTACATCCAGTGCGGTGGACGGGCTATACCGCCAACGATCCCCTGGCTGAAAATCTAAGACAATGTCGCCGTATTTCGGTACGTTGATGGCAAGTGAAGTACGTGTATCTAGCCACAGAACTGCATCCTCTGAGATAACGCTACCTAAGCCGCCAGAGGCGATCCCCGATGTATGTGTGAGTATGTCATGCACCGTAATCTCGCGCTCGGCGGGCACTAAGCGGTGCTCAGGAACGTTGGTCGGGAGAACGAAGGGGGGACTGATATCCTCATCCACGGGATCGCGCAGTACAGCAACCTGCATTTCTGCGAATTCTGGAATCCACTTGCTGACTGGATCGCTAGGACGAATCAATCCTTCTTCTATCAACATCATTGCTGCAACACCAGTTATAGGCTTGGTAGAGCTCATCATTATGAAAAGGGCATCTTCCTGCATGGGCTTGCCATCGGCAACATTCATGAGCCCATGTGTCTCGAGGTGCACTATCTTGCCGCGACGAGCAACGCCAGTAACGGCGCCCTGAATAGTGCCCGCATCGATATGTCCTTGCATAACATCGTTAATGCGATTTAGTTGCTCTGTAGACATGCCGACTTCTTCGGCGCCGCTCGCCCAGGGCAAATCGTCAGCAAAGCTTAACCCGCTGAACAGACAGAAGATTAGAGTTAGTAAAGAGAACGATCGCTTGCTGATGAAACTATTTTTCATTTTCTAAGACCTTAGTTCTTTCGTTATATTCATTCTGTGTTGGGCAATGTATCACTAGTCTTCGACCTTACATATTTTTCTTACCCGTAAAACTACCCATGGTTTGCCCTTGTACAATGACCGAGCCTTTAACTGTACCGTCGTCTTCTAACTCTCCACGGTAAGTTATGTCTGCGCCAAGCGCACCACTTGTGAATGTAAATTCGAAATTGTTACCCTCATGGGTTCCAGCAATTGGGCCATTTGCCAGTTGTCCAGAGTAGCTTCCTGACATTTTTCCTTCGGCTTCTTGAGCCATAGTAATCTCGGCATTTCCACTACCTGCTTCGCCCAATGAAACAGCAAAAATCCAATTGCCACTTACATCAGCAGATGCAAGTTGTGCGAAAAGTGAAAAAGCGAAAAGCAATACTGCGTTGCGAATAATGATTCTCATTTTAAATCTCCTAATAATTCAGATGAAACATAAATTTAGTGCTCTTTAATGCAAGAGCCTCAGTTTTCTTCGGCTAATTCTGGCACCAATCGAACAATCTTGCTGCCTTCGCCATTCTCTAGCAGAAGACAAGTTTCACCGTCAGCGCCCGCTTCACTACCTCTAAGCGACTAGCTACTTTTTGGGCCCTCTGTTTCTTGAAGTGATTCTCGCTAAAGAAAAAAGCGAAGCCTTCAAAAGCTATCGCTAATGACAATACCGGGAGAGCGCCGCTTTGGATCTGAAACTAGTCTGTTGAAGTTGATGCAATTTTAGGATGGGCCATCAACCATTCCACTACAGTCGTGCTGAATGAGTCTGAAAGTGCGGGAATATGTGCGCCATCAGTGATGGTCCACAATTCAGCGGAGCCCCCAGCCTTGCAGCTATTATCATAGCGAACAACGATCGAATCTAAGCCCGGCAAATTGCGATCAAGGTCAAGCTGCGCGACCTCAGATCCATCAATATCGCAACCATTGTAACCAGCCCAGCGCTCCACCGTTTCAACAGCACTTGGATAGCTATTCCCTCTAAGATCGCCCCCTTCATAGGCAAAGGCATTATCATCAGTCCCGTGAATATGAAGTATATGAACAGGGTTTAAAGGTGCTGGGCCCGCTACCGTAGCGCCGGCTCCCGTTAAACTTGCGACTGCGGCAATTTCCTGAGAATTCTCAAAGGCTGTTCGATACGCCATAAAGCCGCCGTTTGAGTGACCTATTAAATACACGCGATTGCCATCAACATTATATTGGGACTTTATTTTGCTGATGATAGTCATTAAGTAATCTACATCACTTATCTGACTACCCTGAAAATTACAGCAGGCATCAGAAGCGTTCCAGAACCATGCCTGATTACCTTGAGTTTCTCGCTGACCATTAGGGGCAGCGAACAAGTATCCATAGTTAGTCGCAAGTGCGCTAAATTTCATGTAGGCGTCCTGTTCGGCGCCTGCATTTCGGCCATAGCCATGTAACAAAAGAACTAGAGGGGCAGGAGTTGAGGCTTCGTAGCCAGCAGGAACAGTCAAGGATAATTCTCCTCGCTCTGTGTCAATTGATTGCGCTGCAGCGAAATTAACGCTTATCAGTAATGCCAGGGATACGCAGTTGATAACTATTTTGCCCATGTGCAGTTCCTTTATTTCTCGAATAAAAGGTCAGAGTGAAAATACAGTACTGTATTTTTACTCTGACCTTATTAATAATCCAAGATTGATGTTATTGAGCTTCAGCATCCATTTCGGCTCTTCTGGCACCACCTAGTATTCCAGGTAAGGAGTAGTTACCCTCATGGCAGGCATATTCGTATAATGCAGTCTCCGTATAGAAAGACATTTCTCCGCTCCAGGGTTGAGTGTAGATTGCTGGGTCGTCCACGGTATATTCGTAGAAAATTTCGTTGTCAGACCAGCGCGTAAATCGCTCGGTGATTTTCCCCTCCGGTGAGATGAAATTGCCCTGTAGTGGATAGGGTTTAATCGTCTCAACAACCAGCGTGTCACCCTCATACCTGGCAATGGAGTCACCGAACCAGGGTTCAAGGTCTTCGTTATTGTGTTCGTCGGCAAAGGGAATGATGCGCACCTCATGGCCCATTTCCGCCATGAGTACTACGTGATCTTCCGTCTGTATAAATTGGTAATTATTGTTGTAGATTCCGTTTTGCATTGGTGGGCCTGTGGCTACAGCCAGAGCTATACAGCGCTCGCCCACTGGTCGGGTTTCAGGACCATCGAAACTGCCAATTGGAGGTAAGTGAGAAGCTCTGCGTAACGCGGCTCCTCCTTCTTTGTAGGGAATCCGGCCATTGGGTGGATCGATGATCCACGAACTACGATTTTCACCCTTGACCAGCCCCATGCCAAACCCTGCATCTACCCAGAACGCGTTATGCCCGCGAGTTCCGAAGGCCGCTTCTCCGGATTCGGCATCGGTTATAGGGTTGTTCTGTTGTTCTCTGTCCAGACTCATCCATAATGAATCTTGAGCCAACTCATCGGCGCGCTCATCCGTTAGAACGAGCTCCTCTGCACCGGGCCTTCTTTCCATGCGTGTGATGGACCGGTTTGTCCAAATACCCTGAATATCCGGCGCGCCATACTCCGTTCGTGGTGGCTCATAACCAGGGGCTTGAGAGTGGGCTAAAGGCGCTATGGCCAACAGCGTGAGTACAATGCTCGTGTGTAGATTCTTAAAATTGGGCATAGACAGTTCCAGCTTCATTGAGCGCATAGTTCCTAGTCATACTAAAATAAAAGGGGTCAGCTAATCCATAATCGCTTGCTGCACCGCGTTCTCGAAATCTCTCTGCACTTGAGGCACTGGCTGTTGAATCATAATAACCGCAGTCAATTCTTCTTCCGGGTCGCTCCACGAACGTGTACCCAGTGCTCCACCCCAACCAAATGCACCTTGCGACCGTCGCTGCTTGGCTACAATCGGATTCTCGGAAGTGGCTACGGTATAGCCAAATCCCTGCCCTTCTACGTTGTTTGAAAAAAGATCCTTTGTCTGATTGCTGGACATCATGCGCACGGTCCGTGGGCTTAACAGTCTGTTGCCAAAAAGTTCACCACCGTTGACCAGCATCTGCTCGAAGCGCAAGTAGTCTCCAGCCGTGCTCTTGAGTCCGTAGGAGGCTGAGAAGTAGCTTGAATGGCTTGTATCGTAGAGAATCGCTCTGGCAGGAGGCGCCGTGTCGGCACCGACGATTTCGATAAGTCGACCCTGGTATTCTTCAGGCACATTCCAAAACGTGTCGTTCATGCCCAGGGGCTCAAAGATGCGCTCCTTTACGAACTGATCGAATGGCATACCTGATTCGATTTCTATTATTCGTGCAATCACGTCTAATGCTGTGGCTGCGCTGTACTGCCAGCGAGACCCTGGTTGAAAATCCAGAATCACATTGCCGTATTCAGGCACATTTTTGGCAAGTGATTCACGATTATCCAGCCCCCCTATCGAAGCCGCAGAGAGCGCAGTACCCAAGCCACCGGAAGCGAGTCCAGATGTGTGGGTTAGTATATCGTGCACCGTTATTTCACGAGCCGCTGGCACGAGGCGATGGTCAGGCACATTGAACGGACTTACTCTTACAGGGCTGATATCTTCATCTACAGGCGCCAACACCGCCACCTGCATTTCAGCGAACTCAGGAATCCAGTTGCTGATGGGATCGGTAGGGCGAATCAATCCTTCCTCGACCAACATCATCGCAGCTACGCCTAGCACTGGCTTGGTGGAACTCATCATTATAAAAAGGCTGTCATCCTGCATCGGCCGATTATTAGGAACACTCATCAACCCGTGTGTCTCCAAATGCACTAGCTTGCCGCGGCGCGCGACAGCCGTAACAGCACCTTGAATAGTGCCTGCTTCGATGTGCCGCTGCATAGCGGTATTGATCCGCTCCAGCCGTTCGCTGGACATGCCGACTTCCTCAGCACTGTCTGCCCAGGGAATATCTTGTGCAAATGAAACTCCGGCAAAAACACAGAAGAAGAGTGGGAGAAAGACGCGAGGAAGAATGCTTGTATTGTTAGGGTTCATTATGGAAAACCTTAGCTAGTGTGAATGGATTTGTTTCTATGTAAATAGTCCTTGGATATAGAGTAAAAAACAGCATGTAGTTTTACTCTATACCCATCTGCTCAGCGTTTTTACACTGGCACTACTCGGTAACTACTCAGTAACTACTCAGTAACTACTCAGTAATTTCGACAGGTACTGGCATCAGCCGAGCAATCTGGCTGCCTTCGATATGCTCAAGCAGAAGAAATATTTCGCCATCTACGCCCGACTCTATGTCGCGCACTCTGGCGAAGTCATCCAACACGATTTCCTGCTCAATCGCTCTTCTTCCATCAATACTGATACGAAAGAGTTCTCGCGATTTTAAGGTGCCCATTAATACGTCGTTCTTCCATTCAGGGAAGGCATCACCTTGATAGAAAATAAAACTGGACACCGCAGGTGACGGTGTAAAATCTACGATGGGCATTTCAATATCTTCGATACGGAAGAACTCTAATTCATCCCTGCCAAAGTTCACTTCGGAGCCAGAGTAGTTGATGCCAAGACTGTGTAACGGCCAACCATAATTGCCGCCCGACTCAATGATGTTGAGTTCGTCTCCCCCTCGCGGGCCATGTTCTGTGCCCCATAATTCACCACTGAGCGGGTTGGTTTCCAAGCCCTGCGGGCTACGATGCCCCCTGCTCCAAATACTATCCAGAGCATTGTCATCGCCAACATAGGGGTTGTCCTCGGGAATGCTGCCATCTAGATTCACTCGGTGTACTTTTCCCCAGGGCAGAGCCAAGTCTTGCACGCCTGACATAGTGTTGGGACTCCTGGCCCCTATTGAAAAGAAGAGATGTCCTTCATAGTCAAAGGCAACTCTTCCGCCAGCACCAATGTCAGAGCCGATTTGATAACTCGCCTTGTCGAATTCGATGATGGTTTCCTGGTCAACCCATTGATCACCTTCTATTCGACCTCTGACAACTTTGTTCATACTAGCCGCCATATTAAATTGCCTGCTTTGGGCAGTACAATCTTCGCAGCGGTCTGAAAAGTGCAAATAGATCCAACCGTTGTCAGCGTAGTCAGGATGCAGTATTACTTCCAGCATCCAGCCAACACCACCACGGGGATTTTCTTCATTGTGATAGGCCTTTGGCGTGCCCTGAATCATTGTTGACTGTTGGCCATCGGCAGAGATTAAGCGCAGCCCTCGTGTTTTCTCGGTAACGAGAAACTGTCGGTCTGGCAGAATCGCCATTGAGAAAGTAAGCTGATCAAGCCCTTCGACCACCGGCTCCACCGTAAACGCATGTTTGTCGCTGGCGACAACACCTTCAGGGAACTGCATTGGAGTACGGACATTGAACTCACCGTATGGCATCGAGTCTCTTTGTTCAACGATGAATACTGCCAGTGTTCTTATTTGAGTTGTGGTAAGAGCCTCCGACCAGGCAGGCATTCCCGAATTGGGATAACCCTCTGCGATACTAACAGCCACTTCTTCAAGTGACTCACCATGGAGAAGATCTCCACCCACAAGCGGCACACCGATTGCTTCGCCCTGTAGTTCATTACCATGGCAGACGGCACACTGTTGCTCATAGAGAGCCTCGAAAGCCAGGCCAGGCTCTGCGGCGGCGTAAAGCTTGCCCGTGCCAACCAGCAGAAAGGACATCGATAGCAATAAGCCAAAAGAAACAAAACCTTTTCTTAACCCAGTGGAGTTTTGTGAAACACAATACATAATTGTTTCCTAGCAGTAATCAGATGTAGTTAACAAGCGGTGATGACATTGCTTACTGAGCAGAGGCATCCATTTCGGCTCTTCTGGCACCAGCCAGAATTCCAGGTAAAGAATAATTTCCTTCGTGACAGGCATATTCGAACAATGCCGTCTCTTTATAGTAAGACATCTCTCCACTCCAGGGTTGAGTGTAGATTGCTGGGTC
>Ga0209664_1001947_pt1 | contig 10221 bp, 10 predicted proteins | sample SaaInlV_150m_DNA_FD_184668 | JGI IMG/M metagenome (GOLD analysis project Ga0209664, IMG submission 184668) | Marine microbial communities from expanding oxygen minimum zones in the Saanich Inlet - Saanich Inlet SI073_LV_135m_DNA (SPAdes) (version 2) | ecosystem: Environmental > Aquatic > Marine... | reverse complement strand
AACATCAATTCTTATTCTTGATGAGCCAACCAGTAATTTAGATGCTGAATCAGAGGAAGCATTTAAGCGGGTACTTAATAAAATTCGTAGAGAAAAAAATACCACAATTGTTATTGTAGCGCATAGGTTGGCAAGTATTTCAGATGCTGATAATATTGTTGTATTAAATAAAGGCACAGTTGATGAGTCTGGAACGCACTCAGAGTTATTAAGCCAAAATGGATGGTATGCCAAGGCATGGCAGACACAAGGGGTTTCATAAAACTGAATAACATAGTATGTAGCGTCGACCCTTAAACTCTGTAAGTTAAAACACATAAACATACTTTTTTACTCTATCCAGTGATACTATATGGAGCTATAAATTTATTCATTGTCTGTGACTGTGGCATCCTAGCTTTTTAATACAGTCATGTTATTACACCCCCTTAATCTTGGTGATACATTGATAAATGTAAAACGTGGTTGTTTGTTATTATATATCCATATCCATTAAGTTGCTAACAATTGGACACTCTCAATTGAACCCAAGACATGTATATCCAACTGTAATCCTATTTTATTTTTTGCATGTGTAAAAATTGAAAAGAACAGTTACAGGGGCGGGTAGTATTTTAGTCAGTGACTAAACTCGTGTTTTTTTTGAAAAATTCACTCTATAATAATCTCATTAGTAAAAAAATGAGAGATGTGAGTATTTTATTAGATGACATTGATGTTGTTATTTTTGATTTTGATGGGGTTTTGACAAATAATCTTGTCATAGTAGATCAAAGTGGAAACGAAGGTGTGGTTTGTAATAGGTCAGATGGTTTAGCATTTGACGCACTTCGAAAATTAAAAGTGCCAACTTATATTCTATCAACTGAAAAAAACAAAGTTGTTAATGCTAGAGCAAAAAAGCTAAAAATAACAGCACTTTATGGTGTTGACAATAAATCTGACACAGTTAAAGAGCTTGCAGATCAAGAGGGATTTGACCTAAAAAGAGTGTTGTATGTAGGGAATGATCTTAATGATTATCATGCTATGAAATTATGTGGCTATACTGTGTGCCCATTGGATAGTCATATCAAAATTAAGGAGATCTCTAGCATTGTGCTACAAACAAAAGGTGGGGAAGGCGTCGCTAGAGAGATACTAGAGGATATTTTAGAGCTTGATCTTGTAAAGATATTATTTTAATGGAGGAAGTGTATGTCAATGGAGGAAGTGTATGTCGATTTTTATTGTTGCAGAAATAGGGATTAATCACAATGGTGATGTAAAAATTTGTAAAGATTTAATCGATGTTGCAGCTGAATCCGGATGTGATGCGGTTAAATTTCAAAAGCGCGATCTTGATCAGGTATACACTCAAGAGTTCTTGGACTCGTCAAGGGAAAGTCCTTGGGGCACAACACAACGCGAGCAAAAAGCTGGTTTGGAGTTTGGTATTAATGAATATCAAGAGATTGACCAATACTGCAAGGAGAAAGGTATTGAGTGGTTTGCTTCTGCATGGGATTTAAATAGTCAAGAGTTTTTGCAGCAGTTCGATTGTAAATATAATAAAGTCGCTTCTGCGATGATTGTTTACGAAGATTTACTTAAAATGATTGCCAAAGAAGGGAAGCATACTTTTATATCTACTGGTATGACTACATATGACGATATTCAAAAGGCAGTCGATATTTTTAATAAAGAAAATTGTTCATTCGAGTTGATGCACACAATTTCTACTTATCCGATGAAGGATGAAAATGCCAATCTTAGGATGATTAATACCCTTAGAGAGAAATATAGATGCGATGTTGGTTATAGCGGCCATGAAGCTGGATTAGCTATTTCTTATGCCGCTGTAGCTTTTGGAATTACTTCTCTAGAGAGGCATGTAACTTTAAGTAGAGCAATGTATGGCTCTGACCAGTCTGCATCTATTGAGCCTGCAGGCATTAAGCAATTAGTAGGAGCAGTTCGTAAAATTGAATCTGCAATGGGCGACGGCATTAAAAAAGTGATTGACGAGGAGGGGCCTATTGCAACCAACCTTCGCCAACATCTTGATTGGCGTAAATAATAGTATGAATAATAAATTTGGTGTAATGCAAGGGCGCTTAGTGCCTAAATATCAAGGTAGGTACCAAGCTTTTCCTATTGGAATGTGGCAAGATGAATTTAAGATTGCTAAAGAATGCGGCTTAGATTTGATTGAGTTTATCTTAGATTTTAATGATGCAGAAGAAAATCCATTATTGAAGATAGGTGGCATTAATGAAATAATTAATATTAGTAAAACTACCGGTGTATTAGTACAAACTATATGTGCTGATTATTTTATGGAAGCGCCATTGCATTCCAGTGACAACAGTATTGCAAAAGAAAGCTTTAAGGTTTTAGGGATGTTGCTAGATGCGGCTAAAGTTTTAAATATTACAGATATTGTTATTCCTTGTGTGGATCAGTCCAGCTTGAAAACCAAAGAATCTGTTAATAGGTTCGTCAATCAAATAGAAAAAATTATTCCAAGAATTGAAAACGATAATATCAACTTGTCTCTCGAAACTGATTTATCTCCAAATTCTTTTGTTAAGTTGTTGGATAAATTAAGCTCTAAAAATATCACAGTTAATTATGATATTGGCAATAGTGCCGCAAATGGATTTAACCATGATGAGGAGCTGGAAGCTTATGGCGATAGAATTACAGACATTCATATTAAGGATAGAATTCTAGGTGGTGAGTCAGTAACTCTAGGAGATGGTGATGCCGACTTTGAAAAGTTTTTTAATAAATTAAAAGAGTTTGATTATCAGGGTCCATTTATTATGCAGGCATATCGTGATGAAGAGGGTATTGATGTGTTTAGTAAACAATTAGTATGGATAAAAGAAATAATGAAAAAGGTTGATTGTGAATAGTTGTAAAGGTATAGAAATGAAATGAAATTTGCATTATTTGGCCATGGCTTTCATCTCTGTTATTTAGTTAGACTTCTTATCGATAATGGTTTTGAAAAGCCAGTAATTATTACCCATCCTAGGGAACTTCATGAGAGAGATCGAAGATTGCTTGACAACCCTAATCTATATCAATATTTGTTTGAAGTAGCAGAAGAGCTAGATGTTACAGTTATGGAGGTTGACAAGGTAAACCAGCAATCAGTAATAGAATTTTTAAAGGAACAAGAATGCAAGATTGGCTTCTCACTTAGTTGTAGATCGATAATTAATAAAGAAATCATTGATTTTTTTAATGGTAATATTTTTAACCTTCATCCAACTTCCTTGCCAAATGAAAGAGGAGGTGGAACTTTTTCCTGGCGTATTTTGAATGACCATAAAGAAGTTTCTGCTACTTTGCATTATATTGATGAGGGAATTGATAGTGGCAATATTGTCTTACAAGAAAAAAAAAATATTCATATGGATTTCCCTAAACCTTTTGATTATATGATTGAAACGAATAATATCTATAAATCTCTAATAGATGATTTTTTAAAAAATCTTGAAAACATAATTAAAGGAAGTGGTGTTGAGCAAAAAGAATCTGATAGTTCATATTTTCCTAGACTAATAACTGAAACTAATGGTGCAATCGATTGGTCAATTCATGGAAAATATATTGAAAGAATGATTAGGGCTTTCTCAGACCCTTATCCTGGAGCCTGGAGTTTTTTGAATGGCACCAAGGTATCTATTATGGAGTCATTCTTTGAAGAGAAAAATCATGGAATGCACCCTTTAATGAATGGAAAAATAATTCAGCATCTGAAAAAAAATTTATTAAAAATAGTTGTGGAAGGTGGTTTTTTATATATTTCTAAAATTAAAAACCATAAAACGAGTATGCTCATAAATTCAAATTTAATTACTCATCCTGGCCAGCTTCATACTTCAACTATTGATTTAGAAGCAGCCAAATCTAAAACAATTAAGATCTCAAGTGTATTGTGAAAACTAAACACATTGCCCTCATACCAGCACGAAAAGGAAGTGTTGGATTCAAATTTAAAAATAGGCTATTCTTTGATAGAACTGCAGATTTTTTAGATTCTATAACCTGGTTTGATAATGTGATAGTTTCATCTAATGATAGTGATATTTTAGATAAAGCCTCAAAGCGAGATTATTTAATTCATCATAGATCAAATAACCTTTCTGATTCTAATACTTCTATTAAGGCGGTCATGAAAAATGTAATTGATGACATGGAAGTTTCAACTGAGACATATATATGGTTATTTTATTTGCCAATTCTCTATAAAAACAAAACCGACTTTGATAATTTAAAAATAATAATTTTGGATCAAAGTGCTAATAGTTTTTGTTCGTTTATTCCAGCAGAAGCCCATCCTTTTAATTGCTGGATGTATAATAAAAAGAAATTAAAACAATATATAGCAAATGATTTGTATCGTAGGCAAGATCTCCCAGAGGCTTGGATGCACTACCATTATCTATGTGCATTCAAAGCTGAAGAAATTGATTCTTTAAATAGCGAATTAATATCTGAAAATACTTATCCTATATTTTTAGATGAAAAAACATCAGATATGCTTGTGGAAGTTGACACACCAAAAGATTATGAGAAATGGAAAAGAATAATTAATAGTGGAAGTCCAATTGAAAAATAATAAGCCAAATATTACTAAATCTAATCTGATTTATGAACGAGCAAAAAAAATTATCCCTTCAGGTACCCAAACCTTTAGTAAAGGAGTTACACAATTTGTTGAGGGTTTTGCGCCAAAATATATTGATCATGGTAAAGGCGCTTATACTTGGGATGTAGATGGAAATAAATATTTAGACTTCATAATGGGTTGTCACCCAATTATTTTAGGATATGCCGACGCAGATATAAATTCTGCAGTAATTCATCAACTTGAAAAGGGCTCTACATTTAGCTTGATGAGTGAGTTGGAAGTTAGTGTTACAGAATTAATGATTAAGGCTATTCCATGTGCTGAAATGGTTCGATTTGGAAAGAATGGTGCTGATGCCACAACAATAGGAGTTCGAGTTGCAAGAGCAGTTACTGGTCGCGATCATATAGCTTATTGTGGTTATCATGGATGGCATGATTGGTATATAGCAAATACTGATCTAAATAGCGGAATTCCTGACTTTAATAAAAAGTTAGCTCACTCGTTTAACTATAATGATTTAGATAGCTTAGAAAAAATTTTTAAAGACCACTCAAATGAAGTTGCAATTGTCATTATGGAGCCATTGACAATTCTAGCGCCAAAATGTATGGGAAGTAAAAACTGTAAAAAAGATCAATGTAAAGTGACTTGTCAAAATAATTTTTTACATGAAGTTCAAAAAATGGCTAAACATTATGGTGCATTGTTAATGTTTGATGAAATAATTACGGGGTTTAGATTTTCATTTGGGGGTGCACAGGAACTTTTAGGTATAACTCCAGATCTCGCTTCATTTGCAAAAGGTATATCTAATGGAATACCTTTGTCCGCTCTAGCAGGCAAAAAAGAATATATGCAAGTTTTAGATAAAACATTTTTTTCTTTTACTTATGGTGGTGATTGTATTGGATTAGCTGCTGCAGAGGCTTGTATACCTAAATTAGAGCGAGAAAATGTAACCGATCATTTGTGGACGGTTGGTAAAATGTTAAAAGATGGATTTAATAGTTTAGCTCAACGGCATGATATTCAAGATTATGTCGAATGTTTAGGCTATCCATGCAGAACGATTATTGCATTTGATGGTCAAGGTCGTTATGATGATCTGGAAATGAAGTCCTATTTTCAGCAGGAATTGCTCCGCCGAGGTATTTTATGGACTGCTTATCACGCATTGTCTTGGTCTCATAAAGAAGAGGACATAATAAAAACTTTGAATGCTTATGATGAGGTTATGGAGTTATTTAAAACTATAGTGAAGAATAATAAAAATTTAAGAAGCATGATTGAAGGAATACCAGTGCGACCAGTATTTCGTGAAGTGGCTGACTTTAATTCCTATTCGCGAAAAGCAAATAAAGATTAAAATAATGACTGAAATTACAGGAACGCACAATAAGTGCACAAACCTTTTAGTACATTATTGTAAAGGTATTGTAACGTGAGAGCACTTTTTATTGGTTTAGGCGGAATTGGTCAACGGCATCTTCGTATTCTTAAAAAACTACATCCTGATGTTGAGATAGCCGCAGTTAGAAAAATAGGTCGTTCTTTTGAGATTGGAGATGATCTCAACCTCGATAGAAGCGTCGATATTGTTGATAAATACAATATCCGAACTTATTCCTCAGTTTCAGGTGCTTTGTCATTCGCCCCTGATTTTGCTGTACTTGCTAATCCTACAAGTATGCATTTAGCCGCCGCAAGAAAATTAGTAGAAAACAAGATCCCCATCTTGATGGAAAAGCCTGTTTCAAATACTGATGAAGGTCTTGATGAGTTGCTAGAATTATCGGATAGAAATTCCACGCTGATTATGGTCGGCTACATGATGCGTTTTCATCCATGTGCAGTTCAACTTAAAAAATATCTAGAAAATAATGTTCTGGGAGATATTTATTCTGTTGTAGTTACAGTTAATTCATATATGCCTCAATGGCACAAATATGAAGGTTACAATGAATTCTATGCAGGAAAACAAGATCTAGGTGGTGGGGTCGTGCTTACAGAAATCCACGAGATTGATCTTTTGTATTGGTTTTTTGGAACACCTCAAAAAATTGGCGCGGTAGGTGGAACATTAAGTAAGTTAGATTTAGATGTTGAAGATACAGTTAGTATTCTTATGGAGCAAAAAATTGAGAAAAGAAGATTTCCAGTTAATGTGAATATGTCATTTGTACAGAAAGCACCCATAAGAAATTTTTTAGTCTTAGGTGAGCGAGGTAGTCTAGAGTGGGATATAGCAAATAATAAACTACGGTTGGATGACTATGAGGACGCTCTTCATAGTGAAAATAATTTCCCTAAGTTTGAAAGAAACGATATGTTTCAAGAGCAAATGAAGTATTTCCTTGATTGTGTGCGAACGGGTAAGCCTTCGTTTACCTCTCTAGAAAATGTAGTAGGGGGGCATAGAGTTGCTCTAGTAATCAAAGATGCTTTAAAGGCTGAAAGTTTTATCAAATTATAGTATGTATAAGGTACCTTCTGACGGACAAACTAGCAGTAACATTGGTGATGTAAATTTCCCAGGTAGTTCATGGGATGCAAAAATAAAACAAGATTCTAAAAGAGTTGATAAAATTATTAAATCAACAGTACCTATGAAAAGCTTTGGTTCACCAGATGAAATTATAGATGCAGATCTTTTTCTTTGTTCAGGCCGAGTATCCTTTTTAAAAGATATAATATTAGCTCTAGATAGCGGTCAAACCGTAGGAATTTTTTAATGTTAGATAAATTATTTAGATTAGACAATAAAATTATTGTTATTACTGGTGCTACAGGCTTATTGGGTAGGAAGCATGCTGAGGCTGTGGCATGTTATGGTGGAACACCAATATTGCTAGATTTGTCGCAGCAAGTAATTGATGATTTTGCTAATGAACTAAATACAAAGTACAAGGTAGATTCAGTTGGTTTTGCGATTGATATTACTAACGAAAAGGCGATCGAGAGTAATGCCAAACTGTTAATGAAAAAGTTTGGAAAAATTGATGGCTTGGTTAATAATGCAGCGAATAACCCAAAAGTAGAAGATAGCAAGGATGTTAATTTTTCTAGACTAGAAAACTTTCCTTTAAATATTTGGAATGATGATATTTCTGTTGGCTTAACAGGTGCATTTTTATGTGCAAAGCATTATGGTTTTGCTATATCTAAAAATTCAAATGGCGGATCTATTGTTAATATTTCTTCTGATTTGGGTCTGATTGCACCTGATCAAAGGCTCTATGCCAAAAATGGCATTGATCACGACAAACAAAACGTAAAACCGATTACTTATTCAGTGGTTAAAACAGGTTTAATTGGCTTAACAAGATACTTGGCAACTTATTGGGCTGATAAAGGTGTTCGTTGTAATGTAATATGTCCAGGTGGTGTTGAAAATGGCCAGCCTGTTGAGTTTTTAAAAGAGATCAATAAGAGAATTCCAGTAGGAAGAATGGCTAGGGTTGATGAGTACCAAAGTACTTTGCTATGGATGCTAAGTGATTCGTCTAGTTATTTAAATGGCGCCATTGTGCCTGTTGATGGTGGACGGACAGTATGGTGATAATATTTAGCATTAAGTGTGTGAGTGTATAACAAAATGAGCATTAAATTTTCAATACTTAAAAAAAAGAAACTTATTGTTTTTGTAAAAAATAAGTTGATTACAATGGATACTATACTACCTCTTCTTATTGAGATGAAACAAACTCACAATATTCAGTCTGATATTGTGGTTATGGATAAATTAGCTCACAATGGTATTAACAAAAATGTCGTTATAAGGGATGGAATACAATATGTAGGGAAAGAGATGTATATTACAAAAGGTGAGAGCAATACAACGTTAAGACGCTTTTATGTAGTGTTTTATTTGTTGCTTATAATATACGATTCATTTAGAGGGGGGAAGTTAATTCATTTTGGTGCTTTGGACCAATGGCCTCTTAAAATATTGGGCCTTATGTTTAAAAAAAATGTATACCGTATGCAGGGTAGCGCATATAATTTTGGCTATTCTAAATATAAAAAAATTGCCGGTAATAGGTTAGTTAAAATGGAATTTATTGGTGATAATGTAGTTTCTTTTGGAAATAAGAATTTTTTTAGCCATAAGAATAAAACAGTTTTTGAGTTTGGACCGACAAGAAGCAGAGATATTTGGTTGCAACATATTTATAGTAAAAGTGATTATTATTTTAACACTTATCATCCTAATACCGACTTATCTAAAGGCATTATAGTTGTGATCATGAGTTCTTTAGATGGATACACCCCCATTCTAAGAGATCCGCATAAAACACAAGTTGAATTATTTGTAAAAACACTTGATATATTGTCTGAATTTAGTAAAACAATTCCAATTTTTATTAAACCTCATGTGTATACAAACATGGAATTGCTTAATGATTTAATATCCGGCAAGAATAATATCAATGTAACATACCTTCATCCGTCTGTGCTAGCAACAAAATCTAAAGTATTTATTGCTAATCAGTTTAGTAACACTTTGGCGGATGCACATACGTTAGGTGTTACAACTATTGAGTATACAGATTATGCGAATAAAATACTAAAAGCAACAAAAGGCAAATCTATTGATAGTAATTTTGTAAGTTATTTTATAAATAATGATATAGATTATTTTAAAAATGTCATTATTAACGTTTTAAATAAAAACTTTGTTTTGAGAAAAAATCAGTGGAAGACCGATCATGATGAGTCAGGATTATTGCTTCATCTATCAACATAGTTTTAGAATTTTAAAGAAAATCGTTACTATCTTTTATTGATCTAATTGTGAGCAAAAAATACTCAAAAGCACAAACACTTGAATATGTCAAGAATAGAGTTTCATACTTTAAAGTGCCAAAACTATTACCCTTTAAAGCGATTCAGTTTGAGTCATTATCGCATCAAAATATTATAGAATCAATTAATAATAATTTTTTTGGAAGTATTGTAATTAGATCCTCAGCAGTAAGCAGTAGGTGAGGATGATCAATCTAATTCAGCAGCAGGAGAATACACTTCAGTGCTAAACATTCCTTCAGATAATCCAGAAGAAATAACTATAGCAATTAACACAGTGATTGCCAGCTACAAAAAAAACGCCCACTTATGCCAGATGATGAAGTAATCATTCAAGAAATGGTGACAAATACCAGTATGAGCGGCGTGATTTTCACACATGATCTAAATACTGGCGCGCCTTACTATGTATTAATTACGATGATCAATCAGGCTTAACTGATACAGTAACCTCAGGCGGAGGGGAATACGCAAACCGTACGCTTTACGTCCACCGAAACTCTATTAACAAGCTAGGATGCTACAGTCACAGACAATGAATAAATTTATAGCTCCATATAGTATCACTGGATAAAGTAAAAAAGTATGTTATTGACAGTTTTAGCTTTCAATAAAAAAAGTGACAATTAGTATAGATTAGCTAATACAATTGTATAAATTTATAGTGCCCCAACAAATTAAGACAACAATTTAAGATTTCTTATTTCGAACGAGTTAAACTTAACCCAACAATTCGGAGTAAAAAATATGAGTAAAAAACGAACTAATTACAGCTCGGCATTTAA
>Ga0209664_1001927_pt1 | contig 10299 bp, 8 predicted proteins | sample SaaInlV_150m_DNA_FD_184668 | JGI IMG/M metagenome (GOLD analysis project Ga0209664, IMG submission 184668) | Marine microbial communities from expanding oxygen minimum zones in the Saanich Inlet - Saanich Inlet SI073_LV_135m_DNA (SPAdes) (version 2) | ecosystem: Environmental > Aquatic > Marine >... | reverse complement strand
CGCACCACCGATGTGATCGGTCAGTTGTGGCTGACAGCGCGCAAACACCGCCTCACAGATCTGATCATCAACCACCCAGTTCAGATTAGCCATGTGGCGCACGCTGTGCGGCAACGATACCGGCGCATCGGTGTGATAGCCCAGGGTATCGGTGATCAGGCGAAACTGCCGGCATTCAGCCGGCGATAACACATTGTGCAACTGGAAAACCCCAGGCAAATCGAACAGGTCAACCCGTTTTACTGGCGGCGGGTCATCGTCGAACTGGACCAGGTCGGGTCGGGCACCCGCCCACAGCGGCAGTGCGTCGACCTCATGGCCGCGCTCGTGGGCAAGTACAAAAAAATCCGCGCTGTCGCTATCAATCATGGCTGTGCTTCGTTACCCCGGGTGACGTTTACTGCTGCCCGATGCATTATCAGTATCTGGGTGCACAGTGCAAACAACCAAAATTACAACGAACCATCGAAGGCAATTACAGATGAAACTCTGCCGTACTGAACCGGCCGCTGCAACAATAATGAACTCACCGACTGGAGTTCACCGCAGAGCATGAACCCGGGACATCGCACACACATGGCGGTCTGCTGCACAAGGGTGAAAGTGGACAATCCGAATGTGACTACTGGGAGCGCGCTCCCGGACACCGGCGGTGCCAGCTGGCGCGGGATGATTCTGCCACTTGCTCGCTGACGAGGCTTGTTACGAGCACGATGACAGCGAGATTATCCAGGTGGGTACCGACCCGGCGGCTTTCTTCCCTGCAGGCCGATCAGGTATCTGCCGTGTCACCGAAACTGTGAAGAAAGCCTACATGATTCGCTGACAGCATTGCTCAGTGCTTGGGCCGGTTCATCGCGATGTGATGCAGCCGCGACAATACCGCCGCCGCCTGGTGTTGCTCAGGGACATCTTCATCGACCAAACTGGAACACAATACCGTCGCAGCCGACAGGCTGCCTGTGATCGAGTAAGCGGTCATCACCGCATCGCGCAAAAGGGTCGCCTGGATAGTGGCGAGGCTCGCCGCTGGGGCTACATCTGCTACTGGTTGATTGCTTTTCATAGTACTAAGATGAGGTCGTTTTCCTGGGTTTTCAAGCACCCGATCCTTTGTGTCGAGCCATTTACCCCGCTTTTACAAGGGGTTATCAGTTTCCCAAACTATGACCCGATCGGGTCGCACTTGCAGACGCAAAGAAGCTGTGTCCTACTTAAGTGGTGATCGCCGAGGCAGTGCTGCGGCGCAGGCGATATTGTTGTCAATCCAAAGGAGCTCTCATGAATCACACCCCACAGAAATTCTGCACAGCTCGCGCGGATGACGCGCAATGGACCCAGGGCTTGCGAAAATTTTTTGAATACCGGGACCTGGGTATCAGCGAGGCCACCGGCGGGCGCTACAACGCTCACGTCATCCGCGTAAAAAAACCGGTGTCGGAATTTCCTCACACCGGGCCGCACGAACACGACCTTGAGTTCCAAATGATCTATGTACTCAAAGGGTGGATCCGCTTTACCTACGAGGGACAGGGCGAGTTGACCTTTCGCGCCGGTGACAGTTGCCTGCAGCCTGCGGGCATTATCCACGATGAACTCGCCTGCTCCGAGGACGTGGAGTTGATCGAGTTCACCTCACCCGCTGAGTTTGAAACTCACCGGGTCGACCAAGGCCAAACCTGAGCCGGCGGCAGCGAAGGTCAGCGCTCGCGCGCCCACAATTCCCGGGCCAGCACACCGACTCGGGCTTCGATCGCCGCCATGGCGTCAAGAATCATATCCTCGCGGTAGCGTCGGCCGATCAGCTGCACCCCGGCGGGCAATCCTTCGATCAAGCCGATCGGGGTGACCCCAGCCGGCAGGCTGACCCAGTTGATGCCGGTGCTGTAGATCGCCGCGTTGAAAACATCCCGCGTGCCTTGAAGGCTTTTCGCATCGCAGTCCCACTCGGGGGTGGGCTGCAGGAAATACGGGGTCAGCACTAAAGGTGTTTGCTCAAGAAATACATCCCATTGGCGGGTCATTGCCGTACGCTCCTTGATCCCCTCGCGGTAAGCCGCCGCATCGGCTGCCTCACCCATCTGGAAGTACCACTGAAAAATCTGCTGGATGGTTGCACTGCCATGCTCGCGCGCCAGTGGCATCATGAAAGTCTCAAGCTCCGCCCCCAGAAAAGTGAACCAAGCCTTCGCTGCATCGTCTACCGAAGGCGTAGTCACCGGCTCAACAGCATAACCCGCATCCGACAGGTATCCTGCTGCCTGATCGATCGCCTGACTGATCTGCGGGTGAATGGGGTGACCGTAGGACTCGGTCGTTACACCGACACGGATAGGGGAAGGCTCGCTGGGCCAATTGTCAAAAGGCACCGGCATCCAAAAAGGGTCGCGCGCATCATGTCCAGCCATGACCTTGAGCGCCAGGCGCACGTCACGCACCTCGCGGCAGATGGCACCCTGCACCGAGATCAACTGGGCCAGCATCCCTCGCTCCGCAGGTGCCGAGGGCAAATAGGCCGGCACCCGGCCGAAAGTGGGTTTGACGGTAGATAGACCGCAGTTAAAAGCGGGACAGCGCAGCGACCCGCCAATGTCATTGCCGTGATGAATCGGACCAAACCCAGCAGCCGCGGCAGATGAAGCGCCGCCGGAAGAGCCGCCCGGGCTGGCGTTGTCATCCCAGGGGTTAAGCGTGCGACCGTACAGTGGGTTGTCGGTCGTCAGACGCATCGACAACTCCGGCGTATTGGTGCGCCCGATAATAATTGCACCAGCATTTTTCAGGTTGCTCACCACCGGGGAATCATCCTGCGCGATGAGATCAGCAAAGGCGGGCAGGCCATTGGGCGTGGGCTGACCCTTGACATCGATATTGGATTTGATCGTAACAGGCACACCGTGCAATGGCCCCAGCGGCGCCCCGGCTTTGACGCTGGCATCGGCCAGACGCGCCTGCATCAGGGCTTCATCACCAAGGTTAAGCACTATGGCATTGAGGCGGGGGTTGTGGGCCGCCATGCGTTCCGTCACCGATGCCACGACCGCTTCACTGGTAAAACGCTGATCACGGATACCTTGCGCTACATCGCAAGCGCTCAATTGCCACAGTTCGTCACTCATGACGTGCTCCTTGTTGTACGGGTAGCGTTCCCATTGGTAAGCCCGCCTTCAGGCCCACCGGGAAGGTAACACAGCCAGCGATAGCGCCCCCTCCCTCGGCCAAGCGAAATCATTACGGCCTATGACCCAACACCCTTATGGTTGCATTTATGCGTTGCTCGAACGATAACGCCAATGCCGGGAGGGTGTCCAACTGATGTGCGTATCCGCTGTGAAAATCAGCTCGATCGTAACAGCCCTTGGCCTGCTGACCGGCACCGCGACAGCGCTAACTGACACCCACACGATCGGTGTGCTCGCCTATCAGGGTAAGGCCGCAGCAATTGTGCGCTGGAGGTCTACCACTCAAGTTTTATCGGGCCAGCTGACTCAAGCCGCGAAATCCCAGGATAACCCCTAGATGACTACGACATCTCGCTGGATTGCATCCGCACGCAGGCCCGTGCAAAATTGTCAGTCATGCTTAAAACCCCAAGGAGTGAGATATGTCTGCACTAAAGAAATCGAAATTGTGGCCCAGGGCCTTACTGGGCGCCGCGTTGGCGCTGGGTCTTACACAGGCGACTCTCGCCGGAGGCTATGGCAAACAAAAAGTCGTTTATCACGTGAACTACGATAATCCCAAGGCCCAGGCAGGAGCCCTGCGCAATATCCAGAACCACATTAACGCAGTGGGCGCCGAGAACCTGGAGCTTCGGGTTGTCCTACACGGCAAGGGGTTGACCCTGCTGCTTGAGCCCGACCAGGCACAGTACACCAAGTTCAAAGCCGGTAACGCCACCGACAAGATGACGGCCAAGATATCCGGCCTCAAAGACCAGGGCGTTGCTTTCGATGTCTGCGCCAATACGGTGCGCGGCAAAAAGGTCGATATCGAAGCCAATCTTTTCGATGTGTCCGAGGCTGACATAGTCCCAAGCGGCGTCGCCGAACTTGCTCACCTGCAGGCACAGGGATTCGCCTACATCAAGCCTTAACTTCAACGGTACCCCGGCCTTTAAGCCGGGGTATTTGTCTTTCGCAAACCTATACAGCCCCCCACTATCCAGGCGACGCAGTTGGCGTCAGCCAGATACTGGCCGGGGCGTTTTACGCAACAGTTTTAACAGAAAGATCGCAAGGGCCGGAACGGCTCGCTCAATGGTGTAATCGATAACTCTCGGGGTAAACCTGGATCGCCGGCACCTTACCCTCGCAGAGTTCATTCTGAATCCGCTCCCAGTAGTCGGCTCGTAACAGATCACCGTGGACGCTGCGAAAAAGTTGGCGTAGTGACCGGTCGGCGAGACGCAGGCCCGATTCGATTTCCTCGGGCAAAAATATCACGCCGTCTTCAAAAACCCAGTCCGGTATATCTTCCTCACCGTCATAGCGGTCAGCGTTGCTACGGATCTTGACCTCGGTAAATGGCTCCAACGCGTCGTAATCAAAAAGATACACGCGTATGTGGCTGCCCACACCATAGTTGCGCCCATCCAAATCACGGTTGAAGATGTTGGCTGCCATGTTGTTCTTTATACAGTAGCCCAAATTAACTACTGCCCGTTCACAATCTGCACGCGAAGCATTTTCTAAAAACACAGGCAAGGGAATCATGCGCCTTTGCACAATCAGGTGATGGAATACCACCGAACTGCCGCGTAGCGATACCGTATAGCCTGCATCGCGCAGCATCTCGTCCAAAAGCACATTATTGAAATGTTGTTGCGGCAATGTAACGTTGTAATAGATCACGTTGTCCAGCATGCTGCCAGTGCGGTTGATATCATGAACCTGGCTGTACTTGGCAAGCACCGAATCAACACCAGCAAAATCACCCCACTTGTAACCCTCGGTCGGGCGGTCACGGATGACTTTGAGGTTGTACGCCGAATCCGGCGCCTGGAATCCAATGGCCACGGTACCCGGGAAACCAACCGCCGTGTCAAATAAAGCCCCAGACTGATCCAGCTCCCGGTTCAATTCGTCCATCACAGCGACTTTGCCAAAGTGATTAAAACCAATGGATGAGTAATGCAATCCCAACGGGCGCTTGGGCATGATCCCGTGCAGAAACTCAGACAGCTCGTGGTAGTGATCGTTCGTCACGATGAAATTGGCACGGGTGGTGCTGAATAAATTGTGCGCCGCTGACTCACTGGATGGCACAGCATCAATGTAGATGCCGTCTTCATCGTTGAGCAGGGCCAAGATAAGCGGAACAACCGGCCGCTCAGTCAACCGAACGCGGCCAACAATGTAGGCGCCACGATTGCGGAAAAAACCACCCCGGATGACATCAACCCCAACAATGTGCGCCCCCTGGTCTGAAAATAACAAGGCGTTGATCTGCTGCGTTGCCAGTGCAGCGTCGCCGGCTTGGTCTCGATAAGGGGTATTAAAACCAGGCAAATCGAGAATCTGTTGTAACAGGCCAGCGCTGATCGTTGAGACTGGATAACTCACCATCATCTCGCTAATGCCAGCCGCGCTCGTGTCAGCCTTGATGCCGACGGAATAGTCGACCGGCTTCCACTCACCCATGAAAACAGAACGTTGCACCGAATGCAAAAAAGCAAGCGCCAAGTCAGCCTCGTATCGCCCAGAAACCAAACCTCGGTAAAGCATTTCAAGCTCATCCCACAGCATCGTCGCAGACTCGGACGCTGGCATCTGGGCGACCAAGGCCGAGGCCAACGCATGCATCCGCTCACCGTAAAGCAGTAACTGGTTTTGGCTATGAAGTAACGACTGTGGAAAATCGCGCTCCTCAAAAGCACTCTTGGCACGACCGGGAATGGCACGAAAATCGAGATAAAAGCGATCGAACTCCTGTAGCACCACATCAGAGAGAATCTGCGCGTGCTGATCCGGGTTACCTGCCGACTGCAGCCGATGGGCAAGACCGAAGAGATCCGGTCGTATGACGTCAGAGCTCATCAATAGCCCTTTGCTGGTTTGGACCGCAAGTAAACCCAGTCAGCAAAGCTTTCCAAAGTTCAAAGCTCAAGCTGGGTTTAAACCGTTGTTTGAGTCTTGGTACCCAGCACATAGCTGGCGAGGTCGCAGATGTTGATTGGTGCAGAATTACGGCGAGTCTCAATCCGATGCTGGTACGCGCGACTTACGAAACAGTTTTAGCAGTGGTAACAAAAAGAGCACAACAGCGCTGCCCATGATGGGGCCCGAGATCGGTCTTTCGATAAAGATCATCAGATTGCCGTCACTCATCAACAAGGCCTGACGCATTGATGTCTCAGCCAGTGGGCCCAATACGATCGCCAATACCGCTGGCGCCAGTGGGTAATCCAGTTTGCGCATCAGGTAACCGACAATACCAAAAATCAGAATCAACCAGACATCGTGCATGTTTTGCGTGGGCGCGTAGCCACCCACCAGACACAGCACAAAAATGATAGGCGCGAGGATGGTAAAAGGCATGCGCAGTACACCGATGAACGCCGGTATGAATGCCAGGTTAATCAACATGGCGAAGAGGTTCGCCACGTAGAGACTGGCAATAAGGCCCCAGACGAAGCTCTGGTGTTCAACAAACAGCATCGGCCCGGGTTCCAGGCCCCAGATGACCATGCCGCCCAACAGGATCGCCGTAGTCGGCGACCCGGGTATACCCAGGGTGAGCATAGGCAGCATTGAACCCGTACTGGCAGCGTTGTTAGCCGATTCAGGTGCGGCCACGCCCTCAATGTTGCCTTTGCCAAAAGAGTCCGGGTCCTTGGACATCGTCTTGGCCATGCCGTAGGCCATAATGGATCCCGGGGTCGCTCCTGCAGCCGGCAGTATGCCCACAAAGTATCCCAGAAAAGATCCCATCAAACTGGCTTTCAGTGAATGTTTGAGGCCCTTCAAGTGCGTGGCGATACGCCTGATGCTGAACGAAGCCTGGGAGACTTTTACCCCACCATGGCTGGATTCGATGGTCCACAGCATCTCACCAATCCCGTAGATACCGATCGCCAGAACCAGAAAATTAATGCCATGGAAAAATCCGGGCAGGTCGCCGAAAATCAACCGCGGCTCTCCGCTGATGATGTCCAGACCCACAGCGCTCAGTACCAAACCGATGAATATCGAAAACAGTGTCTTGGGGATATCGTCGCCACCCAATCCAATAAACGTCGCAAATGCAAGCATCATCAGTGCAAATTCCTCGGCAGCACCAAAAGCCAGTGCGACTTCGGCCAAGGGAGGTGCAAACAACGTAAACAACACCACCGATATGGTGCCGCCAATAAACGAGGCGCCAGCGGCAGTAATCAGCGCCTGGTCTGCTTTGCCGGCAAGGGCTAGCGGCCGACCATCAAAGGTGGTGGCGACAGCGGTCGAAGCGCCGGGAATTCCCAGCATGATCGAAGAAATAGCACCGCCGTACATGGCGCCATAGTAGATGGCTGCAAGAAAAATGATCGCGCCTGTGGGCGGCACCAGGAAAGTCATCGGCAGCAAAATGGCAACACCGTTGACCGAACCAAGCCCCGGCATCGCGCCAATAAAAAGACCCAGCGCACAGCCGAATATAACAAGCGCCAGGTTCAAAGGTTCCAGCGCAATGCTAAAACCCTGCATCAGCAGGTCAAACGTTTCCACAGGGCCTCACATGAAAATATCGTACAGCGGATAAAAAAGCGGTTCGGTGTAACCTTTCGGTAAAGTAATCCGCAGCGCAATCTCAAAGAAAAAGAAACTGACCACGGGTGTGATCACAGACACCGCTACACTGAGCGGCCAGCGATGGCCTCCCATCACCCGCAGGTAGTACAACAGGAAAAGCGGTATGGACAGGTATATACCAATAATGTGGATCGCCCCGATCATCAGTGTCAGTGCGACGATGACCCTGATGATTGTGCTCCGCGTTGTAACGGCCAGGTAAGGCTCGGTCGAACGTGATGGCGGACTTTTCCGCCTAACCCAGCGTGCCACAATCCACACACAACAGAGCAACATCCCAAATGCCAGCCAAAAGGGAAACGCCCCACCGCCTGGTCCTTCATCAGGAATCCAGCCGATGGGGAGTTCCGCACTCTTAACCATCAAGTAGGCCGAAAAAGCCCCAAGAACCAGGGCCATTAACAGCTCGGCTCTACGCATGGCAGCTATTCCTTATCTGCCTTAAACCAACGGACTTGGGATCAAATCTCGCCGATATCCTTCAAGATAACTTCATGAACTGCCTTTTCTCGAGCCCAGTAGGCCTTGAGCTTAGGCCCAGTCAGGAAACCACCCATCAGGCTCTTTTTGGTCATGTAGGCCTGCCATTCATCCGTCGCATAGACCCGGGCAAACACGTCACGATAGTAAGCGGCTGCTTCATCACTCATGCCTGGTGCTCCAACTACGCTGCGTTGCATGAAATAGACGTAGTCCTTGCCTAGCTCTTTGAAAGTAGGTGCGTCCGGAAACAACGGTAACCGTGTTGGGGTAAACGATGCGATTGCCCGTGTTTTTCCAGCATTGTAAAAGCCCAACTGCTCGGAGGGATTATTCACTGTGGAATTACAGTGGTTACCCGCCAGTTCCTTGGCTACACGGCCACCGCCTTTGAAAGGCACGTACTTGATCTTGAGGTCATACGCTTTATTAAGGAAGGTCGTCAACAATTGATCTTCCTGGCCCTTGCCGGTGCCGGCCATGAGCCAATCACTGCCTGCGGCTCTGGCTGCAGCTACGAACTCGTCAACGTTGGTGATGCCCGAGTCGACGTTGACCCACAAAAGGAAGGTATCCTCAGCCATGCGCCCGACAGGCGTAAAAGTCGAGATGTCTACATCCAGTTTCGGTTGACGCAACGGTGTGGTGTAAAAACTGTTGAGCGTCACCATCACGGTGTGGTTGTCGCCCTGCTTGCCCTTCATATGAATGAGCGCCTCTGCACCAGAACCACCTGGTTTGTTGATCGGGACAAACGGCTTGGATGAGAAGCCGTGCTTTTCGATCACACTTTGCATCAGGCGTGCCATCTTGTCGGCCCCGCCACCCTTGCCAGCCATAATCACAAAATCCACCGGCTTCTTTGGCGCCCAGGCCTGCGCGGGCCCTGCGGCCAATACGGCCAGAGCACTGAACAGCGCGATCAACGGCAAAAATACACTGCGTTTAATCATGGTTCCTCTCCTCTAAGTTGTTGTAGATTGAATGCACATGTTAGTTGTAGATTGAATGCACATATAAATCTTATATTGCCTACACGAGCATTTTGGCAGTAGAACCTTTCACTGTAGGCGAGCACGCCAAAGACTGTCAAGAACGCCTCTGCGATCAGCCAAAAATAGCCGTTCAGTCGCAATCCGATACGTTTGTAGTCGACCTTGGAAAGTCGTCACCACGCGATGGCGGCCACACGCCAAGTAGCCCGGCCCATCGGGCTGTTTTTCGCTGTAGAGGGTGATCGATCTGCGAGATGTGTCGTACTGATTCTGCCGAAGGTGGCTCATGGGGCAAAAGAATCATCACCGAAAACCGTGATGTCGCCGTGACGCTTTAGTGTGGTTCTGGTTACTTCAACCGTTACTGGCCATACCAAGTGGTATCAAATGACCGCCCCAGCGCAAGGCAATTCCTGAGGCCGTTTCAAAACCCTTCAGGCCTGTACAGGTGCCCAACTCAGCCACCAGGGCGTGAGCGCATATTGTCCGGAAGGTAAGTGGCAAGATCCGGGAAGGCTATCAGAATAAAAACCATCACCACCATCATCGCGAACATCGGTAGTGCCACCTTGGATAGATAGCTCATCTCGTGGCCAGTCATACCTTGCAGCACAAAAAGATTAAAACCAATAGGTGGGGTGATCTGTGCCATCTCGACAACCACGACAATAAAGATGCCGAACCAGATCACGTCTATACCAGCGGTGCGAATCATCGGCTCAACCACGGCCATGGTCAACACTACCGATGAGATACCATCAAGAAAGCAACCAATCACGATATAAAAAATCATCAGTGACAGGATCAGCACCGTCGGTGATAGACCCAACGAGGCGATCCATTCAGCCAGCGCCCGGGGCAAACCGGTAAATCCCATCGACAGCGAGAGAAAGGCTGCGCCAGCGAGAATCAGCGCGATCATGCACGAAGTGCGCAGCGCGCCGAGCAGGCTCTGAATGAAAGTCTCGCGACTTAAAGAGCCCTGGCCAAGCGCCAGTATCAATGAACCGACTACACCAAACGATGCAGCCTCG
>Ga0209664_1001913_pt1 | contig 10342 bp, 9 predicted proteins | sample SaaInlV_150m_DNA_FD_184668 | JGI IMG/M metagenome (GOLD analysis project Ga0209664, IMG submission 184668) | Marine microbial communities from expanding oxygen minimum zones in the Saanich Inlet - Saanich Inlet SI073_LV_135m_DNA (SPAdes) (version 2) | ecosystem: Environmental > Aquatic > Marine >... | reverse complement strand
AATTTCTAAAATTTCATCAGAATCTGAACTAATATATACTTCATCAATTTCTTTTGTTTGTTTTGCTTGTATTACTGACCATGCAACCAATGGATGCCCGGCAAACTCTAAAACATTTTTTTTAGGTATTCCTTTCGAGCCACCTCGTGCAAGAATAATTGCAATTACTTTATTTTTCATACATAACGAGGTTTTTGTTTTGAAATATATCTTCTTGTATTGAGGTATTCTTACACACAACATTCATCGCCTTACATACCTTTAACCAGCCAACCGCCATCAACAACCAAGTCAGCTCCTGTGACATAACTCGATGCATCTGATGCAAGAAAAATAGCAGGACCAACCATCTCTTCTGGTTCTGCCCATCTCCCGAAGACCGTACGGTCAGAACGCTGTTTTCTTAACAATGGATTATTCCAACTTTTTGAATTCATTGGCGTATTGGTATAACCAGGAACAATATTGTTCACCCGTATACCGTGTTTACCCCACTCCACTGCGAGCGCCTTTGTAAGTTGTTTGACTGCACCTTTTGTCGCAGCATACCCAGGATTATTGGCAAAACCTTGCTCAACGCCAATACTAGTAAAATTGATAATACTTCCAGATATACTTGAATTAATCATAATCCTGCCAACCTCTCTGCATAAAGTAAAAACAGCATCAAGGTTGACAGAAATTGACTTTCTCCAATCAGTGTCAGAATATTGATGACTTGGTGCAGGTATTGTAACAGCTGCACAATTAATCAAAACTTTTGGAATAAATCCGTCTGAAAATATTCTATCAAGAACTACTTGGATGTGATCTTGATTACCAAGATCACAGTTTATATAATTGTAATTCCCTTCAACTTCAGGTGGGTTGATATCAAGAGTTATTACATTAGCACCAGCAGATGAAAAACCTTCCGCTAATGCCAAACCAATACCTCTAGATCCACCAGTAATAATAACATTGTCGCCATCTACTGAAAACATGCTGACTCCTAAGAACTACTTTAAATTAAGATGTTGTCTAAGATTTTTAGCAATAGGCTCTTCTTCCTCAATGAAATACTTGACACCATCACCCATTGCTTCCTCAATTACCCTGACCGAACTGACCAATTGCCTAAAGCCTTGAGGTTCAACAGATGCAGATTGATCAGAACCATACATTGCACGATCTAAAGTAATATGTCGTTCCAATGAAGTGATATTCAAGGCTGCAGCTGCATAAGAAATAGCTAATCCAACCTCATGACCACTATAGCCAACATTACATTGAAACTTATCTCTAAGTGTATTAATCATATTAAGATTTGCATTTTCAACTTTCATAGGATAAGTTGATACAGTATGCATTAATTCAAACGGACAGCCTGCCACACGAAAAATATCAACCGCCTTCTGAATATCATCATAAGTGGTCATACCTGTTGATATGAAAGTATGCCTCCCTTCTTTTGCAACCATTTTAAGCAGGTCTTCATACACTATCATTGCTGAAGCGATTTTGTTATATTTACAATTAAACTGTTGTAAAAACTTCTGGCTATTCAAATCCCATGCAGAAGCAAACCACTCAATCCCTTTTTCTTTACAATATTGATCAATTTCTTTATACTCACCCATACCGAATTCTAATCCGGACTTTTGTTCACGCTGTGTTACTCCCCATGGACTTTCTCTTGGTGAATCTAAAAATTCTTGAGTATAAACCTTGTTAATATCTCTCTTCTGGAACTTAACAGCATTACAACCTGACTCACTAGCTATATCAATTAACCCTTTGCAAGTTGACATATCGCCATTGTGATTAATACCTATTTCAGCAACTATAAAAATTGACATATATTTCCCTTTATTTTTTATATAGTATTTCAATAAAATCCAAACTCAATATGTCTTCAAGTAACTCTCTAACAATACCTTTGCCACCATTAGTTTTTAATATAAAGTTTGATATTTTCTTAATTTTAGGATGACTATCTGCAGGACATGTAGAAAACCCACTAATCGTCATAGAATTATAATCATTTAGATCATTGCCTACATATAGTATGTTTGATAATTTATAACCTTTCCTCTTAACAAGATCTCCTAAAGATTTTTCCTTGTTTTTTACACCCTGAAGAACTGAAACTCCTAATTTTTTGGCCCTAGCAGAAACAACAGTATTTTCTTCAGTTGATAAAATATAAACTGGTTTTTTTAGCTTTCGTAAAACATCAAATGCCAAACCATCAGCACGGCTACAACTCACAATTTCATTCCCATTTTGATCTGTGTATACGAGGTTATCAGTCAGCACTCCATCAAAATCAAACACAAATAAATCTATATCATCTATTGTAAGTATCTTACCTTTCATAAATTAATGTTATTAATTAAAATTACTTACACAAATCATCATAACTACCTATACGAACACTACCATCGTCATCTAAGTCAACTATATAATCACAATCTTTCAATGTAGTGACTCTATGTGCAATCATAAGAACAGTTATATCATCACTAAAAGCTTTTATAGATTTTATTACAGATTCCTCTGTTTTACTATCTAATGCACTAGTCGCTTCATCAAAAATAAGTACATTCGCTTGTTTATAAAGAGCGCGAGCAATGCCTATTCTTTGCCTTTGCCCTCCAGATAAACGTATTCCCCTCTCTCCAATATATGTTTGATACTGATTAGGCCAACTTTCAATAAGTTTAGAAATGCTTGCCCTTTCTGCAGCTTGCTTAACTCGGTTGTAATCAATTTTATCCTTAGACTGACCAAAGGCTATATTTTCTTCAATAGTATTGTCAGCAAGATAAATATCCTGTGGCACATGTGCAATGTGACACTGCCAGTTCCGAAGGTTGTTCATTGTTAAAGTTTTTCCATCAACTGTTAATGTCCCTTTAGTTGGAGAAAGTAGCCCCATAATAATATCTAACAAGGTACTTTTTCCGCTACCAGTCTTACCTATAAAACCAATGCAACCTCCTTTGGCTATAGAAAGATTGGCATTCTTTAATATGTAAGGAGCATCTTCTATATATCGAAAACTGATATTATTGAGTCTGATCTCTTTTTCAAATGAAATAGGTGTAGGTTGAGGCTTATTTGCATAGTCAGGTAAAGGCTGATTCAATAAATCTAAAACATTCTGAAGTGAATGAAATGACCCGTTGATAATACTTATTGAGCTATAAATTTGCTGAAGTGCTGGCAATAAACGCTGGGCCCCCATTGCTAATGCCCCTAATATTGGAATAGTTGTTATCATTCCATCTGCCTGTTGGCTTAAATAGTATGCCAATCCAGCTAATAAAGTCATTCCTAGTGCTTCTATTACAAAACGAGGAGTAGAAGCGATAAGATTATTATGAGCCATAGCACGACGAAAAGGCTCATATGAATTACGGAGTAATTGACAATAAAATTGTTGGCTACCGTCAATCAATATATCTCTAATGCCCCCCATTCCCTCTTGTAGGGTTTTTACTATTGCAGTAGATTCATTATTAATACATTGGCTATTCTCAATGAGCTTTTTACGAGTGTATTTATTAATACCCCAATATATTAATGCAAACCCACCAAAGGCACTAAGTGCGGCCCCAATATCTATAATTATTAGTGCTGACATAACACCAATTAATACAAGAATCGAACTAATTAACACTAGCATTGGCTTTAGAATACCTGTAATAACTGTATTGGTTTTACCTGTAATAACGCTGATAACATCACTACTGTTACGGCCAACATGGGCAATATAACTCTGGTAAAGAGTGCGACGATAAACGTCAATAGCAAGGTCAGTACCCACTACTTGCTCAAAACGATTCATAGTGTAGAGTAGAGCAATACGTATAATTCCTGCAATTAAAACAGCGCCAATAAAACCAATAGTCAGTGGAAAGACTAGTTGCTCAGCTGAAGTTAATCCTAATATTTGGATTATAGGTTGAAAAAATGTATTTTGATATATTTGCTCTGGTGCGATAAGTACGCCAAGAAATGGCAACGTTACACCAACACTAACGATCTCGGCCAAAGATGCGACAATCATCAAAAGAAATATTATCCATAATTGTTGTTTACGGAGAATGGATAAATGATTCCAAAGAAGTTTTAAAAGTGCACTATTATGTATTAGCATTGTTAGTATGTTGAATAAATTTATTCTAATAAAATATTCTTGTACGGCACCCAGAGATAGGCATGATTTGCAAAGTTAAGCCATACAAATAAAACGCAAACATATAGAGTTATAGTTGCTACAATAAAAATAGTTCGATAATATGTTGAATATATTAACACAGGGACTCTTGAGAAGATTACAAGCTGTAAAGGTATGAAAAAGATAGCGATACGATCAATAAAGGTAGAATAATAAAAAGCTAATGGTAATAGTGCGATACTTATCAAACTAAAAATTAACCATAGATTTTCATCATGAAAGACTTCTCTAAACCTTTTTCTAAATATAAGAAATATAATCCCTGCAAATGTGCTCATTACGACACGAATTACAGCACCTTCTGACTGATGAAACTGCGTGGTTACATAATAATAAATTAAATGCTCATACCATGGAAGAAGGGATATGATAAATGAAGATGCTAATAATACCAACGCAATAATACTTAAAATACCAATTTTTTTTCTATTATAAAAAAAATCCATAAATAACATTATTATTAAAGATTTATGAAACAATGCCCCAAGAAAAATATATATATAAAAATTAATCCTTTTTTCCTTAATGAGGCTTACTAAAGCCAACATTAATAAACCCACAGCTGCTGCTTGTCTTGTGTACCCCATAGCAACAACAACAACAAGAAAAGGAATCGACACAAGTAATGCAAGCCATGGCATGGGCATAATCCGACAAAAGCGTATTAATCCAAATACAAAAACTATTGCAGATGCAAAATTAGCAAAATAAATACTATTAAAAAAATGGATAGAAATCCAATAGAAAAACTCATAGCCAATATCCCTACCTCTAAAATTCTCAATAAAGCTACCAGTATCTAAATAACTGTACACAAATAAATATCGATCCCAATCACCACCAACTTCATAACGAAATCCTATTGCTAAAATAAGAACAAAGCCGAATGACCAGAATAATATTTTTTGTAAATTAAAATCTACTCTTGATGGATGCAATAAAGCAAGTGCAGGAATAAGAAGTATTAACCAATAGACAATCAAAACTTATTTTCCTCCAACCATGACTCAAACATAAGAACGCCCCATAAGAATAGTCCGTGATTCTCACTTCCAGACATGTGATTATCCCATTTTTTATTTATGGCAATATGATTCAAATATCCTTCATTTTTTAGGCGAGCTGGGTTCAATAGGTCACTACCCCACTCTCGCAATGGTCCACGCAGCCACTCATCAATAGGAATGCCAAACCCCATTTTTGGTCGATCAATTAGAGTTTTAGGTACATAATGGTATAACAGCTCTTTTAAGATCCATTTTCCAGTACCATTTCTAAATTTATAGTTATAAGGGAGCTGAGATGCAAACTCATAAATTCTATGGTCTAATAGAGGCACCCTAGTTTCCAAACTAACTGACATTGCAGCACGATCAACTTTTACTAAAATATCGTCTACTAAATAATTTGTAGCATCTGCAACCATCATTTGAGAGACAGGATGTGAAATTTTGGACCAACTTGTATTTAAAAGAGGTTCGCTGTTCAAACCTAAAACAAAATCAGATGGATTGCACAATTGAGTTAAACGATGATACAGCTCCTCTTCATTAGAACAGCCTACAATGCTCGCTACTTTATGAATTTTACTACCAACTTGGCTGCGATTATAATACGCCGGAAGAATTGATTGAATTGTTCTATATAAGCTATCCCATTTCGATGGGCTAACTGAAACTATAGCTTGAGCTAAATATTTTCTTAGAACTAAAGGAATATATTCTATTTTTTTCCACGGACCATTAGCAAAAAAATAACGATTATAGCCTCCGAATAGTTCATCTCCCCCGTCACCGGACAATGCAACAGTTACACTGCTTTTTGCCAGTTTTGATACTAAATATGTCGGAATTTGTGAAGCATCAGCAAAAGGCTCGTCGTATATCCCTGAAAGGCTAGGTATTACGTCAATAGCATCTTGAGACTGAACATATAATTCTGTATGGTTGGTCCCTAGATGTTTAGCAACAGCCTTAGCATATTGAGCCTCATTAAAACCTTTTTCATCGAAACCAATACTAAAAGTTTGGACGGGAAACTTTGATTGTGACTGCATAAGTGCTACAATTGTTGAGGAATCCACACCTCCAGACAAGAAAGCTCCCAAAGGAACATCGGATAACATTTGACCTCTAATAGAGGATGATAATAAATAATCTAACTTATTGATTGCCTCTTCATCTGATGAAAATTCAATTGGACTGTTTTCACCAATGATGGCTTGTTCAAGTGCAGACCAGTAAACCTTTGGATCTGGCAACTGATGATTTCCAACTTGATTTAATGATATCTCTATCCACGTTCCTGCTTCCAGTTTTGATAAACCATTAAAAATACATTGTGGTGTAGGCACATAAAGATAGCGCAAGTAATTTGACAGGGCATCACGATTAATCTCACCATGAAAATTTGGCATTGCTTTTATAGCCTTTAATTCAGAGGAGAATACAAATAAACCTGATGAATAACCATAATAAAGGGGCTTTTCTCCAAACCTATCACGAGACAATATCAGTTTTCTTTTTTTAACATCCCATAATGCTATAGCAAACATCCCTACTATTTTTTTAAACGTTTTTTCTACTCCCCATGTATCAAAACAAGCAAGTAAAGTTTCAGTGTCAGAGCCTCCTTTCCATATAAATTCATTCTTTATTTTTTGCAACTCTTTTCGTAAAGATTGATGATTGTATATTTCGCCATTAAAGATAATTATATAACGACCAGATAGCGACACCATAGGCTGATGCCCAGCAACTGTTAAATCTAAGATTGAAAGTCTAGTATGCCCCAATACCACACCTGATGATAAGTCTGACCAGACTCCGCTATCATTAGGCCCTCGATGACGTAATGTTGATAATGCGTTATTCATCAATGAATTAACATTATTAGGTAGGTTTGATGAGAGTACTCCAAATATTCCACACATTATTTACTCATGTTTATTTAAATATAAGCTTATATCATTCATGCTATTAAATGATACTGTATCAAGCTCTGTTGCAATCTTTAGAGCATCCACTTTGTAACCACATAAAACCAAATATTCAATAATATACAAAAACCCGTGTTCGCCAGTATGAGAGCCCCACTTTTCTGTTAAATCTTTGCGTAATGCATTGAATACAATGTCTTTTTTAAATAAAAACAATCCAATATCTCTTTCTCCACCTTGGGGACAAGTAAAACCACTTTCTCTAGTCTCTAACACTTTAGAAACATTATCTTCTTTGTCACGAAAAACCACAGTATACGCAGAGTTAACATCCTTAGTGACAAATGAAAAGTCACTATTATGGTCAAAATAATATTGCACTAAATTAGAAACTGTATCTGTTTGAATAAAAGGAATGTCTCCCCATGCTAAAATAACATGCTTTACATCAGGCTGTTTGAAATACAAAATAGCATCTCCCATACCCTTTTGTTCGTCTTGAACAATAAGTTCTGCACTAAGACTATATCTTTGTAAGCACTTTTTTACCAAATTTAGTCCATCTTTGCTAACAATTACTGCGGGACTTCTATCATAAGGAGAAAACAACTTAATAAGGCGTATTAATATTGGAATACCCTGAACAGGAAATAATGTTTTTGGGTATGTTAATCCTGACCTAGTTCCTTTGCCAGCGGCAACAATTAACACCCTTGTATTATCCATTAAAGTCCTTGCCAATCTTGCCCAATAATCCTCTATAAATAGCATTATAAAAAATTCTACAATCTTTCCCTATTAAATATGAAAAAAAACTTGACAACCCATTCCTAGAAGCAATTCTAGATAAGGCAATAACAATTGTGGAAATATCTCGAACAAGAAAAAATCTATATTGTTTACGATTTAATATAATAGTGTTCTTAATAAAATAATAAAACTTTAGTTTTGACCATGACCGTTTTGAAACATCTGGATGATAATGAAAAGCCGATAAGATTGACCTAACCTCGCCAATTGAACTCAACCGATTAAAATAATCAACTTCTTCTCCAGCAATGAAGTACATATCATTAATTGCTCCTATACTGTCAATAGAAGAAATCGGTATAAGGGCACCATTAAAAAAATGTGCAAAAGGAAAGCTATTTCTATTAGATATTTTCTTTAATTTATCCAATTTTCTTATTTTTCTTTTAAATGAAAATAAAACAGGTGATAAATTTTTATCAAGAACCGGAAAAGGAAAAACAAACTTATTATTGTCATTTTCGTTTAAAACAATAGATGACACAGCTGAAATACCAGGTGATAAATTTTCTTCTAAAATTCTCAATGCATCAACATCAGGAAAACCATCGTCATCCATTAACCAAACAGCATCAAAATCTTCATCAAGTGCAACTTGTATACAGCGCTTCCATCCACCAGCAGAGCCGAGATTGTCTTGTTTAATTGAGCGCACACCCCTTTCCTCTAGCGTGGCTTGTGTATCATCTGTACTGCCATTATCGATCACAACTATAGAATCAGGCATTCGTGATTGATTATTAATATGATCGATACATCTTGCTAGCAAATCCTTGCGATTATGGGTTACTATCGCTGCTAATATTTTAATTGTTTTCATTTTCATAGAAATTGCTCAAACAATAATCTCTCAACTTTTTAATAGGTTATTAATTTCTGTAAATTGTACATTGAATTAAGTACTAATACTTCTTACGCCCTACCGCTACCCAATACGGTTTTGAACGTGAAAACCGGATATTATAAAAACCTGCATTTTCCATCATTTTTTCAATCTCTATTTTTGAAAATCTTTTCTCTAATGGTGTGCCAAACCTATCTCTAGAATCTGTACACATCGTATAAAAAGACTTATCACGATAATAAGATAATGGAAAATTATCAACACTAAAGCCAGTAATGCTTAGTAATTTTGCCAACCTAGCAAAGGGATAATAAACTGTTGCAGCAATAATATTTGACATGAAAAACTTCAATGTTGGGGGCATTCTATTAATAATACCTCTTGCTAATTCTGAGATTTTCCATATTTGCTTATACCATATTGGCTTGTTATCAAATGCATAGTAAAGATACAATAAAAAAGGTGCATCTTTTTTTAAGAGCACAGAACATGACGAAATTGCTGAAGCAGTGTCTGGCAAATGATGAAGAACGCCTAATGAATAACCAAAATCACAAGAGTCAGATTCTAAATTTGATTGATCGACACTAGCCACCTGGTACTCAATGTTATCATAACTTTTTAAATTTTCTTTTGCTACATTTATTGCATCTAAACTAGCATCTATACAAAATATTTTTTTTACTTTAGGTGCAATAACTGCAGCCCACCTACCACTACCACAACCCATATCAAAACCAATTGAGTCAGTGTTAATCAAATCAAATGGAAAAATTGAAAAATAATCACCAAAAATCTCTCCTCTTTCTTTTTCATCGAGCCTATCTTGACTCATTCTAGTCCATTCATCACCAAAACTTTCGACTGTTTTATTATCTTGATTTAACATACTACTCACACCTTAATTAAACTAATTACGTATATTAACAATCACAGCATCTAAGAGAATTCATTATCTAAAAAATACCTGATTTAGATTGCACAAGGCTTCTTCCTCATAAGGACCCTTAAATCAGCACAATGCTTATATTCGCTCCCTAAATTTGCATAACTCACAGACCATTTAGGCCCAACCGCCTCAATCGATTTTAATTCAAACGAGAAAATTGATGCTAAATTAATAAACGTCTTTTTTGAAAACATATATGTATGAGGAGTATGAGACATTACATTAAGCGTATTAAAATTAGCTATGTTTGGAACTTCAATAAACAAGTACCCTTCATTATTTATTTGTTTTGAAATTTGTTCCATAATCAAAAACAAGTCATGCACATGTTCGATCGAGTGTGCAGAAAATATTAAATCAGCACTGGAAGGGGCGCTAATAGAATCATAGTATTTAATATCTAACGATTTTGCTATTAAACCTGTTTGATTAGATTTATCCACAGCACACACACTGGAAGGAGTTAAAGTTTTGCTAAAAACTAATGATGCAGAGCAATCTCCAGCCCCAAAATCGATCACTGAATTATATACACACCCGTTCTTTTCTATCCATTCAATTCTTTCTTTTGCCAGC
>Ga0209664_1001876_pt1 | contig 10487 bp, 10 predicted proteins | sample SaaInlV_150m_DNA_FD_184668 | JGI IMG/M metagenome (GOLD analysis project Ga0209664, IMG submission 184668) | Marine microbial communities from expanding oxygen minimum zones in the Saanich Inlet - Saanich Inlet SI073_LV_135m_DNA (SPAdes) (version 2) | ecosystem: Environmental > Aquatic > Marine... | reverse complement strand
TCATATTCTTCTTTTACAGTTTGAATTTTCTGTGTAACATCTTGTAGTTCTTCTTGTTTTGTTCTAAATTCTGTTTGTAATTTCTCAACTTCTGTATCTAGTTCATTTTTTAGAATGCTTTCTTCACTGTTTTCTGATGATGTTTCTTTTGACTCTTTTTTCCTAAATAGCCCCATTACATCTCACCGGTTTTTCCAAAAGATGAATCTTTCTTCATCCTTTTTTGACCCTGCCTTTGAGAAATTTTAGATAAAACCCAATCCCGCCGATGACCATGCCTGCAATCCATGCAAACACGCCCAAACTTTTTGGTACAATTGCTTCTTGTGGTCCTATAATTAGTAATAACGCTCCCAAAATTATTAGTGCAAACCCTCCGCTGTTTTTTGATTTGTTATGCTCAGAATGAACCATTTTCTATGTATATTCTGCTAATGTCTTTGCTACTTGTTTTCTTCCGATATCTGAAATGAATGGTCCTATTTTTGGACCTCTTGATGTCCCAAGAATTATTTGATATAATATTTTAAAGAAATCTTTTGGTTGTACATCATTTGATTTTGCAATTTGGTATATTGTATTTTGCACATCTTCTAGCTCTTCATCTCCGTTTAGTGCATCAACTAGCAGTTTTAATGCCTTTTTTGCAGTATCGTCTAAATCTACTTCTGTTTTTTCTTGTTCATCAAATTCATCTGAGAAATTCCCTGCTAGTTCAATGAGTTTCTCTATTTCTGGTTCTGGATTTTTAATCACTCCGTAATCTAATAATTTTTTCATTACTCTTTCTCCTCTATTCTCTTTGAAAATTTTTGTCAATTCAATTGCTAATCGATAGTTTACATGTGTGCTAGATTGTTTTGGGGGATTTAGGAGATTTACATATTCAAATAGTCCTTTTGATTTTACCAACTTTGCTTGGTTGTCCACTTTGATTCGTCCAAAGTAAATATCTTCTAACTCGTTATACTCTGCCATCAGTGATGGTATGTCATCAAATCCTAATTCCCTTGCACCTGTAATTCTTTTATACAGTAATAACAGAATTGATTTTGGAGTTCCAAACTCTAACCATTTTTGTGCGGTAATTACATTGCCTAGTGATTTTGAAATCTTTTTACCGCCTTTATCTAGAAACATCTCATATTTTACATGATGAGGATGTGGAAATTCTAAAATTTCATCAGATACCCAGTCATTTACTTTGACTGAATCCATGATGTCTTTTCCATACGCTTCAAATCTAATGTCAAATGCAGTCCATCTTGCTGCAAATTCTACCTTCCAAGCTAATTTCCCTAGGTCTTTTCCAATGTCTGCCTCTCCAATATGGCCACAACCCTTGACCATTTTTGAGCCAATTTCTGTATCGTGACATGTGTATTTCACCTTCTTTTCATCTGCAATGTATTCTGTAGCTTCTGCTGTGTAGAGGCGATTGCAATTTGCACAGACTGGAAAATATGGAAGATATTTTTGATATTTTTCTTGCCCTACTAGGTCGGCAATCTTCTCTCCAATCTTTGCACTGTTTTGTAATATTGTATGGATTTGATCTTTTAGTAACCCTTGTTTGTAAGTGTCAACTGCTCTTCTAAATTCATATTTTATTCCGACCTTCTCTAATCCTTCGAGTAGGATACTACTCATATGCATCCCGTAAGAGTCATGACATCCATAAGGATCTGGGATGAGTGATACTGGTTTTGCAATGTGTTCTTCTAAACCAAACTCTTGCATTCCTTCTGGAATTTTTCTTAATCCATCAAGATCATCTGAATAAGCAATTAATTCTGATTTGTATCCCAAGTTTTCTAATGCTAACTTTACTCCGTATGCTCTAACTGCATCCCCTAAACTACCAATATGCGGGATTCCAGATGCGCCAAGACCACTTTCTACTCTTAGAAGATCTGTATTTCTTCCAAGTTCTTTTTCACGTTCTAATAACTCTGATGCTAATTTGTCAATCCAAGTTCCTTTACCGATAATTTTTTGCTCTACCATTTCTTTTCACTAGTTCAATGATTTGGACATGTATGGCCCATATAACGAATACCCTAACTTTTGATAATATTCTCTTGTACCTATGGCACTGATAACTAAAATTTTCTTTGCATCAAATTCCTCTTTAGATATTTTTTCAGCTTCTTTCATCAAATTTTTTCCTAGCCCTGAATGTTGTATTTCATCGTCTCCTTTTTCTCCTAGTTTCAAAGATTTACCGTACACGTGAATTTCTCTTACAATGCATGTGTCTTGATCAATTTCATCTCTATGTGCATCTGCACTTGGTTTTCGTAATCTTAAAAATCCATAAATTGATTCATTTTTGTCTTCATAAGACAAGAATACTTCTTTTCCTCCTGATGAATCATAATTAATTCTGGTTAGTTTCACATCTCCTCCATCTGTTTTGTTTGTTAGACCTGCTTCTCTGCATCTGATACATTTGCATGATAATCCTAGTTTGGCAAGATTTTGATGTACAATTTGTCTCAAATTTCCTGATTTTGGGCCTGCAATGATCTCTTTTGGAGAAATTTCTCTTTGAATTCTCATTATTCTAACCCATTTTGGAACTTCCCTTTTGGCTTCAGTTAGAACTTTGATCATATCTTCATCAGAATATGGTGTATACTTTCCTTGTTTGTATTCTTCATAAAGTGGGGTGTTTTCAATTACTAGGGATGGATAAATTTTCAACATGTCTGGACGTAACTGAGGATCTGAAAATAGTTTTTTAAAATCTGCAATGTCTCCTTCGGGTGTCATTGTGGGTAACCCTGGCATCATGTGTGCGACAATTTTGTATCCTGCATCTTTTGATATTTGAAATGATTCTGTTACATCGTTATAGTTGTGCCCTCTGTTAACAATTTCATAAACTCTTTCTTGTAATGACTGCACTCCTATCTCTATTCTTGTAATGCCGTAACTTAACATCATATCAACATGTTCTTTTTTACAATAGTCCGGCTTTGTTTCTATTGTGAACCCTACATTTCTAATTGCAGCATGTTCGTTGTTTGATTTAGCTTCTTCCAAACTTTTTGAATCTGTTCCATTTAATGCATCATAACATGATTTGATGAAATCTCTTTGATAGTCTTTTGGCATAAATAGAAATGTTCCTCCCACAATCACAATTTCCATTTTACTTGGATCATGTCCAAATGAGATTAGTTTTTCAATTTTTGATGTAATTTGTAATTTAGGATCAAATTCATTTTCCATTGCATTTAGTGATGACGGTTCTTTTCCTGTATAGCTGTTTGGAGAATTGAATTCTATGCCTCCTGGACAATATGTGCATCTTCCATGCGGACATGCATATGGTTTTGGCATTAATGCAACCACTGAAACCCCTGATGCTGTTTTTGTAGGCTTTCTTAGTAACACTTTTTTCAATTTTTCAAAATCTGCTTCTTTTACAGTTGATAAAATTTCATAATTTCTTGGAATTCTTTCTAATGCGTATTTTGTGCATATTTTTATGATCTCTTCTTTAACCTGTTTTTTACTTGGCTGGTTGATTGTTAGTAGGTTTTGAGTAATCTCACTACATGCTTTGGCAACTGCCGGGTCTAGTTCAATCATGTGTATTCATACTAATTTAGACATAAATTCGTTAAACAATTTGGCTTGAATTGAGCCTATCTTCGTGCCCTTCTTTTTGCTGCAGTCTTTCTCTTCACTGCTTTCTTTTTTGCTGCAGTCTTTCTAGCTGGCTTTCTCTTCACTGCTTTCTTTTTTGCTGCAGTCTTTCTAGCTGGCTTTCTCTTCACTGCTTTCTTTTTTGCTGCAGTCTTTCTAGCTGGCTTTCTCTTCACTGCTTTCTTTTTTGCTGCAGTCTTTCTAGCTGGCTTTCTCTTCACTGCTTTCTTTTTTGCTGCAGTCTTTCTAGCTGGCTTTCTCTTCACTGCTTTCTTTTTTGCTGCAGTCTTTCTAGCTGGCTTTGTGATATTTTCCTTGATATTTTTTAATTCAATTAATTCATTTTGAATTCTTTTAATTTCATCTAACATATTTTTTCTAAATGTTTCATTACTGGTATCATCTGACATTTGACCTGTTGCTTTTTCTGTATAATTTAAGACTTTATTCTGATTTTTGTACTGTGTTTTACTCTGTTTCAGTATTGTCTGTACCAGTATTGTCTGCACCAGTATTGTCTGCACCTTTTTGCTCTTTTCTGTATTCCATCTTTAACCAGATTGGCGTTATGATAGTTGTAACTGCAACCATGATTACAATTGTAGAATATACTTCGGATGTTAAAATTCCTGCTGTCACTCCAACCCCTGCAACAATTAATCCTACTTCTCCTCTCGAAATCATTCCAATACCAACTCGCATTCCCTGTGCTTTACTTTTCAAAAAGAACATCGCTGGCAATCCACAACCGAATAGCTTTGTTACAATTGCAACAATGATTATAATTCCACTTAGCATCAGAATTTCTAAATTCACTGCTCGTAGGTCCACCTGTGCACCAATAATTGCAAAGAATAATGGTGCAAAAATTAATCCTATTTTTCCTATGTAATTTTCTATTTTCTCAAAAACTTTGGTAGTTGATAATGCCATTCCGACTGCAAATGCCCCTACAATCGGTGACAGTCCTATAGATCCTGCAAGTGCTGCTGCTCCAAAAAACGACGCAGTTGCAATTCCCTCAACACTTCCTTTTGCCTTCCATAGTCTTGGTGTAATTATTTTTGGTATCACAACTACTGCCACAATAAGCATTATTGCAAAGAATCCTAACACTTTCAAAATTGTGATTGTAATTTCAGTAATGTCGATATTATCTACTCCTCCATCTGAACCTGCAATTGATGATACTACTGATAGTACAGCAATTGCCAAAATGTCATCTACAACTGCTGCCCCTATGATCAATCTAGCTTCTGGAGTTTTAATTTTCCCAAATTCACTTAACACTTGAATTGAAATTGCAATACTTGTTGCGGTTAATGCTGTTGCAATAAGCATCGATTCTAGTGCATCAAATCCAAATAATTGAAAAACCACAAGACCTGCAAAGAATGGTATTACTACTCCTAATGTTCCAACAGTAAACGATGCTTTGCCTCCCCTGAGAAATTCTTTTGGGGTCATTTCAAGTCCTGCCATGAACAAAATTACAATTGCCCCCATTTCTCCGAGTATTTTGATTTCATCGTTTATCTGGAGTAATTGCTTTCCATCAACTGCGATAAATCCACCTAACGCAAATGGCCCTACAATCATTCCTGCCAAAAGTTCCCCTAATACAATTGGAAGTTTTAATCTCAAGAAAAGCTCTGCCATTAATTTTGCTGCAAAAAGAAGTATTCCTACACCGATAATTGTTTCAATAAAATGGGCCTCACTCATTTTTCTCTGATAAAATTAAAGAAATATGTCATATAAGGTAATGCTGAGTTGAAAATTCCTTTTGGATCAAGCAATTTTTTTAGAGTTTACAAAAACCCCTTTTTTAGAAACCACTTGACCGATCTCTTGACTTGTAATTTTGTGTTTTTTGAATATTGATTTAATTTTTGTTGCCTGAGTTTTTGGCGCAATTACACAAAATCCAACTCCCATGTTGAATGTCTTGTACATTTCTTCAGGCTTTACTCCTTGCTCTTCAACTAATCCCATAATTGGAGGTATTTTTGGTAGTGAATCTATCTGATATCCTATTTTTTTTAGGCGTAATAATTTTGTAAATGCGCCTCCTGTAATGTGTGCAAGACCGTTTATTTTGCATTTTTGAATCATTTCTAAAACTGGATTTGTGTAGATTTCAGTTGGCTTTAACATCGCATCTCCAATTGTGCCAACTCCTTTGACTTTATCTTTAACTGAATATTTTTTGAGTATTGCTTTTCTTGCAAGGGAGTATCCGTTTGAATGAAATCCTGTACTGTTTGCACCAATAATTACATCACCTGATTTTATTTTATTTCCTAATACCAAATCTTTTTTCCCAGCTAATCCTACAACCATTCCTGCCAAGTCAAATGCAAATCCCTTACCTTCAATCACATCTGGCATGATTGCAGTTTCTCCACCAACAATTGGCATTGATGATTTCTTTGCACCTGTTACTAATCCTTCAACAATCTTTTTGAATTTTGTTACATCATTTTTGTTTGCTGCAATATAATCTACAAATGAAACTGGTGTTGCCCCAATACAAATTATGTCATTAACATTCATTGCAACACAATCAATTCCTATAGTGTTGTATTTTTTCATCATGTTTGCAATTACCACTTTAGTTCCAACACCGTCTGTATGTGTGGCTAATAATTTTCCACCTGGAATTTCTACAATTCCTGCATAATGTCCAAATCCGTGGGCTATCTTTGCTTTTTTCTGTAACTTGTGAGTTGATGCAATTAGTTTACCAATTGCCATTTGACTTTGTTTAATTTGAGAAATATCTACACCTGCTTTTTTGTAGGTTAGAGCCATAGTTTGTTGCCCTCTTGATATGAATAAAAGAATTTGCCTAGCGTTTCGATCACATATACATTCCAGATGTTGCTTCTCTATGTTCTACATATTTTTGAGACAATTCACTGAACTCTGAACTTATTCTGTCTTTGTCTGCCTTGAGTCCTGATGTATCAATATTCATATCGTAGAATCTGTTTACTGCCTCAATTACTGTGGCTGCTGCTATAGAATCTGGTGCAATTTTGTTTGCTTTTGCCAATAATGTCAATCCTTGAATCTCTCTTACTAGGCACTCATTTAGCAATCCGCCTGGAATCCCTGTGATGAATCCTTGTGGAATCATACTGATGTCTTTGTCTGCCATTGTTCTTACCAAATCTTCTTCTGCTGCACAATATGCTTTGTCGTCATGTTCTATTCCTGCTACTCCATCTAAAATCACAATTTCTTTTGATCCTTTTTGTTCTGCCCAATCTAAAATTGATGCTACTAGCGAGTACAGTCCTTCCATTCTTAATGTTATTTCACAAATTATTGCACAAACTGTTCCTTCTTTGTTTGCATAGAATCTAAATGGATGACGTAATCTTCCTCTCATGAAAACAGTTGACGGTGGGAGATATTTTGATCTCATTACCCCTATTTCCTTCATTTCTAATTCTTCTATGATGTGATTAATTGCTACGGGGCCCACTAAACCTGCACCAACAAACCCTGCAAAAATTATTGGATTTTTTAATTCCGTTTTTTTAAACTCAAATACTTCTGCTTCTGGGAAACTGTCTGACACAGTTTACATCGATTTATTCTATCTAATTACCTTTCTGCATGAACAACTTTAGCATTGTTTGTCCTTTGTCTGTAATTGAATAGATCATATTTGATCCTGATGGTTGTTTTGTAATGAAGTTGTAATCTACACACAAGTGTAAATAATTTAGAAACGATCTTTTCATTCTTATTTTTGATTTTGAATACAGCATTGAAAATGTCATAGAATTTCCTCTCAGCTGATACAATAACTTCAACAGGGATAGTGTGCTGTAATCTTTTGTTCTTGCTTTTACTGCGTCTAGAACTTGCTCATCTCGTTTTATAATAAAATCTCCGAATTGATCTGCTACTTCTAGTGGTACATATGTTAGTCTTGCTCTCATACTGTACAGTACGGTACATTACTTTATTAGTCTTTGACTTGAGCTTTGTTTCTCTTTCTAGCTGGTTTTTTTACACCTGAATTTTGTGATTATTGTGATTTTTTAGCCTAAAATACTACTTTTTGTTCTAAATACTATGTGCGGCATGGCTTGAATTGAATTGGTATAATTGTAAAATTATGACAAATCATCCCCTTTAAACGACCAAAATCTCAAAGTCCATTATGGAAATTGCAGTAAGCGCAGTTCTAACTGTTGTCGGATTAGCGATGCTGTGTTTTGGTGGAAATTGGTTAGTTAGTGGTGGTGTTACTATTGCAAAAAAATTCCGAATAAGCAATCTTGTGATTGGTATGACAATTGTAGCGTATGGTACTTCAACTCCTGAACTTGCAGCAAGTGTTGCAGCAGCTGGAGAACACAGTGCAATAATTTTAGGCAATATTATTGGAAGTAACATTGCAAATGTTGGAATGGTTATCGGTATTGCGGCAATTATTGTTCCACTTGCAGTACGAAAATCTGTTTTGAAAAAAGAAATCCCAATAATGCTGGGTGTTTCTATTTTACTTGTTTTAATCTCAATTGATGGTGAATTATCACAATATGATGGATTACTCTTACTTGGAGGTTTGGGTATCTTTGCAGTTTATACATTCCGAGACGCAATGAAACAAAGAAAAGAAAATTCAGAAAAAATAGAACAAAACAAATCTAATGTTTATCTGAAATCTTTTGGATTAATCGGATTAGGTGTTGGTCTTTTGGCAATTGGTGCACATCTTACTGTTGATAATGCTGTAATTTTGGCAAAAGAGTTTGGATTGTCTGAAAAAATAATAGGATTAACTGTTATTGCAATTGGCACTTCCCTTCCTGAATTAATTACATCTATAATTGCAATTAGAAAAGGCCATGCCGATATTGGGGTTGGTAATATCATTGGAAGCAACATCTACAATATTTTGATGATTATGGGTGTTGGTGCAACTCTTGGCGGTGTAATGATTTCATCTGATGTTTATGTTGATTATGCAATTATGATTCTCTTTAGTCTCTCGCTACTGATTGCATTAAAAACTGGCATTATCAATAGGGTTATGGGAATTTGTCTTGCAATTGGGTATGTGGTATATTTGGCAGTCACCTTTTTCAAGTAATTCGTGCCTAAATTTCACGGTTACATTGAATTTACTGCAATATTTTCAACTTTGATTGATGGTGTTATTGATGGCAATGATGCCCATTGAATGATATTTCTTTGATTGTTTCCAATCTCTGAGATATTTTTTAACATGTTTGGGAAATTGTGAATTATTCTTACTGATTTTCCTGGATTTTTTATCTCACCATTTTCGATGATTCGTATCCCGCTTCTTGCAGTACATGAAAAATCTCCTTTGATTGGATTTACTGCATATGTGTACCATAATCTTCCTACTAGCAATCCTCGTTTCGTGTCTTTGATCATATCTTCTTGAGATGTGTCTCCTGAATCTATTTTGAGATTATGTGGTGATGATACTGGGATTGGCTCTGAACTTCTACCCATTGGAGAACCTGGTCTTGATGCGTTACCTGTTGACTGCTCTCCTTCTTTGTAACTATCAAAGAGATTTGAAAAAGTATTTTTAAAAACCCCTTTTTCCACAAGATATTTTTTTTGAGTTTCTACTCCTTCATCATCTACAGATTTTGTACCTATTCCTTCTGGAGCGTAAGGATCATCTATTAAATTAAATTCTTTGATTCCTATTTCTTCTTTTAACTTGTTTGAAAAACAGCTTTTTTTCTCTGTAAATGTTTTAAAATTAAAATTAGATGCAACAACAAATGCTAGTAATTCTCCTACTGAATACGGTTCAAAAATTATGGGGTATGTATCTGATTCAATTTTCTGTGGGTTTATTGATTCTATACACATTATTTTTGCATCTTCACCTATCTGTTCTTTGGAGAAGTTAGATAACGTTCTTCCACTTGCATGTCCAATACCTGAAACTGGAATGTTTCCTTGTTCTGATTCTGCATTGATTATGCCTGAAACATATGTTGCTTTGTCATCAAATTCTAATCCTTGAGAGTTTCTTAATTGAAAGTCTTCTGAAACTATATTCAATGATCCTGTAATCGTGTTTATTTTCTCGTTATCTGCTGAATTTATCATGCTTTGAGCGATATCCATTGAATTTTTACCTGATATCTCCTCTAATCTATCATCAAACGTTCCTTCTATTTTTCTTGCTGATACTTTGTATGGTAATCCCTTCCAAAATTCCCTTGGCTTGAAGTTTGAAATTGTTTCAAAAATATTGTCTATATCTTTCTCAATGTTCTGGCTATCTGTTGTTTGAATTGATACTATTTTTTTTTGATGAATTATTCTAATTCCATACTTTTTATCAAAATTTTGTTTGATTTCTACAATTTCTGAATCTGTTATTCTAACTGTTGTGGTCTTTTTTTCCACAGTAACAATTTCACATTCATCCATGCCTCTTTTTTTTGAATGAGATAATGCTTTTTCTAAAATAGACAATTATTGCCTTTTAGGATTTTTATAATTGAATTTATTAATTTTTACCAATTCTACATAAGAGCCAAACTGTGATGCGTTTGAGATTTTATCTAATTTATCTTCTGTTTCATTTTCATTTTCAAACTTTTTTAGAATATTGTAATGTGTATCTCTTTCAGCTGGGGTTCTTTTAATTTCCCTTACCATTCTTCTAATTTCTTTAGGCTTCAACAACTGACCATATTCTGAACCTGCTGATGTTGAAATACTTTCGTTGATCAAAGTACCGCCAAAATCATTTGCTCCCCACATTAGTAATAACTGCGACATTTTTTGCCCTTCTTTTACCCATGACA
>Ga0209664_1001870_pt1 | contig 10500 bp, 12 predicted proteins | sample SaaInlV_150m_DNA_FD_184668 | JGI IMG/M metagenome (GOLD analysis project Ga0209664, IMG submission 184668) | Marine microbial communities from expanding oxygen minimum zones in the Saanich Inlet - Saanich Inlet SI073_LV_135m_DNA (SPAdes) (version 2) | ecosystem: Environmental > Aquatic > Marine... | reverse complement strand
GCAGGTCAAATCCGCTGGTTGGCATATCCGGGTCAACGGGTTCTGGTTCCTGGGCGAAAGGTTCTTCATATCCCTGCCGGTTGCCGCCGGGTTCTCTTTCGTATCCACTGGTGTAGTCGGATTGGCTCCTGGGCCGAGGGGGAGATTTTTTCCTATAGGACCTCTCGCGATCGTACGCCTTCCTTTTTTTTGCATTGCTGAGTACATCGTAAGCTTCGGAGATGATTTTAAATTTATCTTCAGCGGTCTTGCTTCCCGAGTTGGTGTCCGGGTGGTATTTCTTCGCCAACTCACGGTATTTTTTTTTGATATCGGCTTTATTGGTTTTCTGGGTAATACCGAGAATCTTGTAATAATTTCGAGTGGTGGGTTGGGCCATGGGGGACGGTTTCTAAACCTCAGCAATGAACGGTATATTTATGGATGCTTTATTTTATCAATTTGAGTGCACCAGTTCAATTAACTTGAATTGAAATTTTTATTCAATTGGCAGACTGTAATGATAAAAGGACTCATTTTTGCTATAGCCGAGCGATGCATAAAGTTTTTGCGCTAAGGTATTTGAAACCTGTGTAGCCAAATCAACTCTAAGTGCTCCAGTTTCTTCTGCGTGTTTCCTGGCGGCCTCCATAAGCTTTGTTGCGATGTTTTGGCACCTGGAATTAGAGCTTACGAATAAATCATTTAAAATCCAAATTCGCTCCATTCCCACTGAAGAAAAGCTGGGGTAAAGCTGAGCAAACCCGACAATACCCGAGTTTTCACTGGCAATAAAAATTACAGAATCTTTGTTCTTAAAGCGAGAATTCAGAAAGGCTATTGCTCCTTTAATGTCTGTCTCCTGTTCGTAGAAGATCCTGTATTGATCAAATAGATTTGCCAGTTCCGGGATGCTATTGGAATCTGCATAAGTTACCTGCATGCCAAGCCTCGAATTGGTAGTGGTTTCGGATGATAGGGCATCGCAATATATAGTTATGGTACTGCTGAAACTTTCGAGCCAAACGAAAGATGATTTATAATTTTGTCACGGTCGGGGCGGCTTTTGAAAGGATAAAACTGATCCCTCAGGATTATTAAAAACAGTTCTGCATCTTTAACACCCTTCCGTTTTAAGAGGATTTTTATTTTTTCGGAGCTCTTTTTCTCCACATGGATGATATTAGAGGGGGAAAAGGTTTCTTCACGAAACACCCCCTTAAAAACCACTTTATTGTTTTCCAGTCCCAATATTCCGGCATCGATATAGACCGGGCCAAAACCTCCGCGGTCCCTTCCTCTGAAACCTTTACAGACGACAAAATAGGATTGAGCGAAAGTGCCTGTTTTAAAGGGTTTGAGTTTGAAAATAAAATGCCGATAAAGGTTGTATGTGTAATCAAACCACCTCAGTGAAATAGCAAAGCAAAATAAAAAATTGAAGGTTAATAGATAAAAACTATCGTAAATGAAATAATAGACCCCGAATGCCAGGCCAACGCCAAGAATAATACTGCAAACAATATTTGCCAGGGACAAGGCCATGCTCAGGGTTAGATTTTTCTTTCCTTCGGTGGGCTGGTTATTGAAAGATTCGTATTTTTTGTATAGGCCCCAGGTGGTAAAAATCCCTAAGCTGGTGGCTAATGCCGGCAGGGGAAACACGAAGAGAAACATTATAATCAGGACTGCGGCCAGTTCGATCATATACTGATTTTATAATATTTATGTTTTGAAGATATATAATAAAGAGTATGAAATATCCTTTAGTTTTAAAATCCTATAATCTTTACCACCTGCTTGGTCTGGAAAATTATGCCAGCGGAGAGCAGATTAAAAAGCGTTACTGGCAATTGGCCAGGAAATACCACCCGGACCGGACCGAGTCGACCGAAAAGGAAAAACAGCATTTTGTTCTTTCTACCGCCGCTTATAATTTTTTACGTGATGACAAAAAACGTCATTCTTATGAGCAACTCCTGAAACGCAAACAGGAGAAAAAGATGCGTTTTGAGAGTTCTGAACTTGTTTGCCAGCGGCAGAAAACGCATAAGCGTTTCTACTCTGCCAGTATGGCAGTCGATCATGATTTCAACAGGTTCGTGGATGAATGCCGTGGGAACTTCGCAAAATTCCTGAAGCATGGCAAAAAGATAAAACCCCGGCCCAAGGTGATTACCCGAGGCAATACGGAAGGGGCTGAGTTTGACGGTTATATCGAGGAAGGCCTGAATGGTTTTCAGGATTTCATGAGATCTGTCCCGAAGATAAAAAAGTTTTAATTCCCACTCGGCGTGGGGCCGGCTGGCAATGACTTTGTCTGGCGAGCAGAAAGTTATCTCGGCTCAAGAAGTCCTTGCCCAGTTGCTTCCCCTGCTAAGGGGCACTCGGCGTGGGGCCGGCTGGCAATGACTTTATCTGGCGAGCAGAAAGTTATCTCGGCTCAAGAAGTCCTTGCCCAGTTGCTTCCCCTGCTAAGGGGCACTCGGCGTGGGGCCGGCTGGCAATGACTCTATCTGGCGAGCAGAAAGTTGTCTCGGCTCAAGAAGTCCTTGCCCAGTTGCTTCCCCTGCCTGATAATGTTCCAGAGGTTTCTGGATACCACGCTTTTCCACTCCAACAAGGTCTTTTATGTCTATAAGAGCCCTGAAATACAGTTTTTTGATTTTTCTCCTTGCTGTTCCGGCGGTGATGGCTCAGGAAAGGCTGGAGGTTATTCCCCTGCAAAATAGACAGGTGGAAGATGTGATTCCTATCATTCGCTCATTGTTGGGGCGTGACGGGACGGTTTCGGGAATGCGTAATCAGCTCATTGTGCGTACTACTCCCAGAAAACTTAGAGAAATAAAAATCCTTCTCGAAAAAATCGATGCGCAACTCAAAAATTTTCGAATTACGGTGAAGCAGGGGACTCGGTCGCAACTGAATAAACTGGAGCAGGAAATAGAGGCGACAGTTCCTATCGGGGAAGCGGGACGAGTTATTATAAATCCGGGAAATAAGGATTCCGAAGGATTAATCATTGCTGGTGAAACAGGAAATGGGTCGATCCGGGGAAGATTTTTGCAAAGAAATTCCTCTTTGGATGAAATGAATACACAGGTTGTCACGACCCTGGAAGGGAACGCGGCGGCAATTTATTTTACTCGACAGATACCGGAAACGCGGAGCTTTAAAACGGGAAACAAAGTCACTCAACTTGAGTCTACACGCTTTAAGAATGTGCGGAGCGGGTTCATGGTATTACCTCGTATTCGAGGCGATCAGGTTACTCTCGAAATTTCTCCACAGCAATCCAGAATAATAAATGGGCAAATAGAAACAGTTGGCCTGAGTACGGTGTTAAGAGGGCAGGTCGGGGAATGGATTGAGTTGGGCGGACTAAATCAAAACCGGAATGAACAGAGTTCGGGTATTGGCAGTAGAAATACGTCTGAGCAGGTAGAAAAAAGAAGCGTGTTTATGAAGGTGGAGGAGCAGTAATCCATTGCTGGACTGCAGTTTAATTTTTGCCTGCTGTGGTTGTTACATCAAAAAATAGAAAATCACTGCGGGGATGGAGGCTCCTGCTAAAGACGCGACAATACTCTTAAATACAAATGAGTCTTTAGAAGCAGGCATTCCGGATGTGCTGTCAGTGATGGGATAAGCAATTTTAACCTTTTCCATGGTCGTGTACCCTCCTGAGATAAGAGCAAGAAAATCATTAGTTATATACCTTTACGGCAAGTTCCATGCCAAACTTGAGTTGTGCCGGGAGACTTCTATAAGTCTTTTAAAATAAGGGGTTTATTTGATTTTCTCCTTCCGGCACCTCCCTCCTCAATGGGCATGGATAAAGCCCATGTCAATATTTTGTCTATTTGGGGTAAAATTCATAAGACTGCATGATTGTCAATGTGATGCGATAGACTGAAGCCTCATCCATAAAAAAGGAATAGCCCATGAAGCAAAGGATAAGCGAGATTCTTGAGCCGCAATCCAAGAATAATTTTCTTAGCCGCAGTTTTAATATCTTCATCATTTCCCTGATTCTTCTCAATGTTCTGGCGGTTGCCCTGGAAACAATGCGGGGCGTTTCCGAACTATATGCCGACTCTTTCAAGGTTTTTGAATGGTTTTCCATGGTGGTGTTTTCCATTGAATATGGATTGCGTGTCTGGACTTGTACGCTGAAACCGGAATTCAGCAGTCCGATCAAGGGGCGGATTCGCTACATGCTCACACCTTCCGCGATCATCGATTTGGTGGTAGTGATTCCTTTTTACCTGCCATTCTTTTTTAATATGGATTTGCGTTTCTTACGGGTGCTCCGCTTATTCCGGCTTTTTGCTTTATTCAAAATGGCGCGGTATTCCCAATCCCTGCACCTCTTTAAGACGGTACTAAGGGATACCAAGGAAGAGCTGTTCATTGTTGTCGCCGCAACGATGGGGTTGCTCGTTTTTGCTTCCGGAGTTATTTATTTTATAGAGAACAAAGCCCAGCCCGAAGCTTTTTCGAGTATTCCTGCGGCGATGTGGTGGGCGGTCTCTACTATGACGACGGTGGGCTATGGTGATGTCTACCCCATCACCAATCTGGGTAAAGTTTTTGGAGGTTTTATTTCTATGCTGGGTTTGGGAACCTTTGGCCTTCCTGTTGGAATCATTGCGTATGGATTTATCGAGGAACTGCAAAAACAAAAAACGCGACCTTTTGAATGCCCCCATTGCGGAAAAGGAGTCGATATCCCGATTGATAGAAGAGGTATGCAACGTTAGATATTGTGAGCCTGCCCAAAAAATATTATTTAACATTATTTTTCCTGACTCTATGGCGGGTCCTGAGTCCTGTAGCAGGTGAAGGGGCCAGTACCATGGTATATATTGCTCCATCCAGTGCTGATGGGGCGGGTGGATTTTATATCGATCAATATGAGGTGACGCAGGCGGACTACTTCAAGGTTATGCGTACCAATCCCTCCTTTTTCCAGGGGCCGGATCGGCCCGTTGAAAAGGTGACCTGGAATCAGGCTGTGGCTTTTTGTAATAAGCTCGGCAAGCGGTTGCCAACAGAACAGGAATGGGAAAGGGCTATCCGTGCTGGAACTACATCCCCTTATTATTGGGGAGAGAACCAACCGGATCGCTATGCCTGGCACAAGGGCAATGCTGACAAACAGACTCATGATGTAGGTAAAAAGGAGTCGAATTCATGGGGACTCTACGATATGGCCGGAAATGTCTGGGAATGGACCCTAAGTGATCACGAGCAAAGCGGGAAGGTGGTCCGGGGAGGGTCATGGCGAAATGGAGTTGGAAGCTTGAAATCCTCCCACAGTATACCCACCCTTCCCATCCATAAATTTCATTACGTTGGTTTCAGATGCGCCCACCACCACTAGGCGTGGGGCCAGTGTGCCGTCGCTTTATTTGGCGAGCAAAGAGTTGCCGCGGCTCAAGAAGTCTTTGCCCGGTTGCTTCCCCTGCTAAGGGGCACTAAGCGTCGGCGAGCCGCCGGTGGCAAATTGCAATAGCTCTATCTGGTGAGAAAAAATTATCTCGGCTCAATGGAGCCTTTGCTAGTTGGGTCCAGCATCATGCTGGCCTGTTTTTCTGGCGGAAGACTTTTAAAATCTTTATAAGCATCACGCAATGATTGTTTTTCTGTTTCGGGCAGACTTTGAAACTGTTCAAACTGGTTGCGGATTTTAAGTTTTTGGTCGGGGGTTTTTTGTTTCCAGGTTTGGATTTTTTGCTTGAGAATTTTTTGTTGTTCGGGACTCATGGTGTTCCACTTCTTTGCTCCACTATTTAGGCGGTTTTGTTTTTCCGGTGAAAGCGCGTCCCATTTATCTTGCAGGGCGGCAAGAGTCTTTTTTTCTTCGGAGTGCAGTTCATCCCATTTTATGCTGTTTTCCTGATCTTGCCCCATGCCAGGACTTGCGGTAAATATCAGTGCGAGCAGAAAAAGGAGTGGTACTAAGTTATTTGTCTTTTTTTTCACTTTTAAGGTCTTTCCATTTCTGGAGAAACTCCAGGTTTTCATAAAACTCAAGTGGGTCATTGGCAATCAGAATTTCCAGGTCTTCCGGACTGTTATCGGTTTGAGGGGCTCGGTTAGGTTTTATATAGATCACTGCAATAAAAATTATTGCAGTGATGAAACCCATTAAAGGTAGGGAAGCCCACTGAGGGAAATTACTTTTCCTGTCCAATGAGGATTCCAGAGCCCGATGTTGAATTTGCAGTAATTTTTCGCGAGTGTCGGCATCCAACTCATTGATATCGGTCTTCAACTGATGGTGAGATGAACCCAGGGATTTTCGCGGATCGTCTTTTTCGCTCATGGTAATCGTTGATGTTTAAAAGTGCCTTTAAAGCTTTATCAAAAAACTAATTCAGATGCTATGATGGTTTGTTTATGATCTATATTAACTGAAAAAATGACCCGAAACATATCTAAAAATCCCCGGAAAAGTGAAGACGAGAAGAACTCATCTTTTTCCCTTTTAACAAATGATGACCTTCACCTTTTTAATGAAGGCAATCATTATCGCCTCTATGAAAAGATGGGGGCTCACAGGGTTGAGGAAAAGGGCGGTACCTACTTTTCGGTCTGGGCTCCCAACGCGGAACAAGTTCATGTGGTGGGTGATTTCAACGGATGGGAAAAGGGAAAACATATTTTGACTCCCATTCAGAAATCCGGAGTTTGGCAAGGGTTCTTTTCCGGAGTCGAGAAGGGCGATATCTATAAATACTATATTCAATCCCGTGAAAATGGATACCAGGTTGAGAAGGCCGACCCTTTTGCAATGTTATGCGAAACACCTCCTAAGACCGGAAGTGTTGTCTGGGATCTGGACTACTCGTGGAATGACCAAAGTTGGATGGACAAGGCCCGCGAGCGACACAACGATAGTCCCGTTTCAATTTATGAGATGCATCTCGGGTCCTGGATGCGTACGCCGGAAGGTTCTCCACTTAGCTATCTTGAATTGGCACCACTTTTAACCAAGTATCTCAAGGAAATGGAGTTCACCCATGTCGAATTCCTTCCTGTTATGGAGCATCCCTTCTACGGTTCCTGGGGCTATCAGTGCACGGGATATTTTGCCCCTTCAAGCCGATACGGAACGCCTCAGGATTTCATGTTCCTTGTGGACACTCTCCATCAAAATAATATTGGGGTGATATTGGATTGGGTGCCTTCTCATTTTGCTACCGATGAGTTTGCTTTGGGAAATTTTGATGGGACCCATATTTATGAACACGCCGATGACAAGCAGGGTTTTCATCCTGACTGGGGCAGTTATATTTTCAATTATGGCCGGAATGAAATAGCCAGCTTTCTTATCAGCAACGCACTGTATTGGTTAGAGGTGTTTCATATCGATGGATTACGTGTTGATGCGGTGGCATCCATGCTCTACCTGGATTACTCACGCAAAGAAGGTGAGTGGGTCCCCAATATTCATGGGGGCCGGGAAAATCTGGAGGCTATTGGATTTTTAAGAAAATTTAATGAGCAGGTGTACAAGAATCATCCTCATACCCAGACCATGGCAGAAGAGTCTACGGACTGGCCCATGGTCTCGAAACCCACTTATGTCGGGGGGTTGGGATTTGGAATGAAGTGGGACATGGGCTGGATGCATGACACCCTGGAGTACATGAAACAAGATCCCATTCATAGGAAATTTCATTATGAGCGATTGACCTTCAGGATGTTGTATGCCTACCACGAAAATTTTATTTTACCTCTGTCTCATGATGAAGTGGTTCATGGCAAGGGTTCTCTGCTGTCCAAGATGCCTGGGGATGACTGGCAAAAGTTTGCCAACCTGAGATTGTTGCTCGGGCATATGTTTGCCCAGCCTGGGAAAAAACTTCTTTTTATGGGAGGGGAATTTGGGCAGTGGGCAGAATGGAATCATGATAAGAGTCTTGATTGGCATCTTTTAGAGTACGCAAGCCATAAAGGTTTGCAGTGTTGGCTGAAAAGCCTCAACCATCTTTACGTAAACGAACCAGCTCTGCATGAAAACGAGTTTTCTCCTGAAGGATTTGAATGGATCGACTGCAGTGACTCTCAGCAATGCGTTCTCGTTCTCATGCGGAAGGGTTTTGATGAAAAAATTATCGTGGCCTTGAATTTTACACCGGTTCCAAGGCATGATTACCGCATTGGGGTTCCGTGTGAAGGAGCCTGGAAGGAAATTCTGAACAGTGATGCCGAAGAGTTTGGCGGAGGAGGAATCGGCAGCCTGCAACCTGTGCAAAGTGAGCCTATTACCTGGCACGGAAAACCTTTTTCTATCAACCTCGTTTTGCCTCCCCTGGCTGTTATCTTTTTGAAATGTCAAAAATAAACAAGTTTATTTGTGTTCACGGTCATTTTTACCAACCGCCTAGAGAAAATCCATGGTTGGAGGCCATTACCCATCAGGAATCGGCGTACCCCTTTCATGATTGGAATGAGCGCATCAATGCTGAATGTTATGCCCCAAATGCCGGGGCCCGAATTCTTGATGAAAAGGATGTTGTCACCGAACGGGTCAACAACTACTCCCGTATCAGTTTCGACTTTGGTCCCACGCTGTTAAGCTGGATGGAGTCCAAGGCCCCGGATACCTATCAGGCGATTCTGGATGCAGATAAAATCAGCCGGGAAAAATTTTCCGGACATGGTTCCGCAATGGCGCAATGTTATTCGCATATGATCATGCCTCTGGCATCCTCGAAGGATAAATACACCCAGGTTTACTGGGGGATCCGAGATTTTGAATTTCGCTTTAAGCGTCTGCCGGAAGGAATGTGGCTCCCGGAAACGGCGGTGGATTTGGAAACTCTCGAGATAATGGCTGACTTGGGTATTCGATTTACGATTTTGGCTCCTCACCAGGCAGATCGACCCCATGGCGAGTTGGATATTAATCAGCCTTATAGCGTAAGGCTGGGGGCAGGTAAGAGTATTAATGTTTTCTTTTACAATGGTTCTTTATCCCAATCTCTGGCATTTGAGAACCTTTTGCGAGATGGGAAATGTTTTGCTGAAAAATTAATGCAGACGAATGACGCCGAAGGACCTCAATTGCTCAGTGTTGCTACCGATGGCGAAACCTATGGACATCATCATAAATTTGGCGATATGGCATTGGCTTTTGCCCTTAAATATATTGATAACCAGACCGATGCACGATTGACCAATTTTGCGGAATATCTGCAGAAATTTCCGCCGCAAGAGGAAATTAAAATTGTTGAAGAAACTTCATGGAGTTGTGCCCATGGGGTTGAGCGCTGGAACAGTCATTGTGGGTGCGAGACAGGAGGCCACCATGAATGGAATCAGAACTGGAGAGGGCCGCTCAGGGAAGCGTTAGACTGGCTTCAAGGCAGAGTGAATTCCATTTTTGTTGAAGTGAGCAAGGGGTTAATTGAAAACCCATGGGAGATGAGGAACCGTTACATCGACATTTGTATCAACCGTTGTGATCGGGATTCTTTTTTTTCCGAGCAGTCCAGGCTGGAAGAACCTGAAAAGATTGTTGTGCTCAAACTTCTGGAACTGCAACGCCACGCGATGTTGATGTATACCAGTTGTGGATGGTTTTTTAATGATATATCGGGGATCGAAACCGAACAAATTCTGTTGTATGCGGGAAAGGCGATTCAACTTGCGGAAGAACTTTCCGGTGATGCGCTGGAGCCTCGTTTTCTGGAGTTGCTTGAGCCAGCAGAGAGCAATATTCCTGAGAAGGGGAACGGTTCTCAGGTTTATAAAAATGTGATTGAAAAAGCCCGAATGGATTTCCAAGTCTAAATTTTCCTGATAATTATACATGCATCAGAAACCTGAATCTCGCTGTAGTGGAATTCTCCTCCATATTACTTCCCTGCCATCAAAGTTTGGTGTCGGGGATTTTGGGCCTTCCGCGTTTGAGTTTGTTAACTTATTAAAGCAGGCCGGTCAGACGCTTTGGCAAATTCTTCCCATCAACCCTCCCTCGTTTGGCAATTCTCCTTATAGTTGTACTTCAGCTTTTGCAATCAGTCCTTTGTTTGCCAGCCCTGAGCTCATGCTCCGTGATGGTTTGCTGGAAGACTGTGACCTGGAGGCCGCTCCCGAATTTTCTCAGGGCCGGATCCATTACCCCTCAGCTTTGGATTTTAAGATAAAACTTCTGTCAAAAAGTTATGATCGGTTCAAAGAAAACACAGATAAAAATGAGTTTGAAAAATTCTGCCTTGATAATTCATATTGGCTGGAAGATTTCTCCCTCTTTTCAGCGTTGAAAACCTACTTTGAAGGGCGTTCCTGGAGTGAATGGCCAGACGAGATCAAGAAGAGAAATTCGGATGCGATTGAAAAGTATTTTGGAAGTCTGGCATTGGAAAGGGAAAAGTATTTTCAATTCGTTTTATTTCGTCAGTGGAAAGAACTGCAAAGGCATTGCCGATCTGAAGGAATTCGTGTTTTTGGCGATGTGGCCCTTTATGTTAACCACGATAGTGCAGATGTCTGGGTTCACCCTGA
>Ga0209664_1001801_pt1 | contig 10781 bp, 9 predicted proteins | sample SaaInlV_150m_DNA_FD_184668 | JGI IMG/M metagenome (GOLD analysis project Ga0209664, IMG submission 184668) | Marine microbial communities from expanding oxygen minimum zones in the Saanich Inlet - Saanich Inlet SI073_LV_135m_DNA (SPAdes) (version 2) | ecosystem: Environmental > Aquatic > Marine >... | reverse complement strand
CGATCTCCCAAGAATTTGGAAAATATAATATTCGAACTAATTCTGTGATGCCTGGCTCAATTGCTACAGAAAGACAAATTAAACATTGGTTAACACCTAAATATAAAAAACAAATTTTGGATAAACAGGCGTTGAAAAGACAATTAAAACCTGAAGATGTTGCTAGATTAGTATTATTTTTATCCTCAGACCAATCTTCTGGATGTACTAAACAAAGTTTCGTAGTTGATGGTGGAATTACTTGATCAAAGTTTAGTTTATTAAAAATAAAAAAACCTATACATACATAAAAAATTTAAAGATATTTTTATAATTTAAGAAAAATGAAAAAAATTAATATTTCAATTGTTGGAACGGGTTTGATGGGTCTTCAGCATATAAAAGCTATAATAAAATCTCCCAAAGCAAATTTACATTCGATTGTAGATGTAAGTAAAAATGCGACCAATTTGTCTAAGAAATATAAAGTGCCTCTTTATTATAGTGTGTCTGAGCTTTTGAGGTCTAAAAATTTAGATGCTGTAATAGTTGCAACACCAAATCAGCTACATGAAGCACACACAGTAAGTTTTTTAAAAAAGAAAATACCAGTATTATTGGAAAAACCAATTGCAGATAATATAAAGTCAGCAAACAAAATTATTAAAAGCTCAAAAAAAAATAAAACTCCTTTGTTAATCGGGTATCATCGAAGGCATAATTCAATTGTCACAAAAGTAAAAGATATAATTAATTCTGGTAAATTAGGCAATATTGTATCAGCAAATGTATTGTGTTGGCTTTATAAACATAAAGAATACTACAAAGAAAAATGGAGAATAAGTAAAGGTGGTGGTCCACTAGGTATCAACCTTGTTCATGATATTGATATGATTTGTTATTTGCTTGGACCTATTCAATATGTACAAGCTTTTACAAGTAATAAGAATAGAAAATTTAAAGTTGAGGATACAGCAACGGTAAGTTTAATTTTTAAATCAGGTGCTTTATGCACGTTAAATATTTCAGATAGTATAGTTGCACCTTGGAGTTACGAATTAACAGCAGGTGAAAATCCTGCTTACCCAATGACTAATCAATCAGCCTACATGATAGGTGGCACAAAAGGATCTCTACAATTTCCAAATTTAAAAAACTGGTTTTATAAAAAAGAAAGAAGCTGGTGGAATAAGATATTAGTTAAAGAAGATAAATATAAGAAAGACGATAATACTCTTATTAATCAAATTAATCACTTCGCCGAAGTAGTGGCTAAAAAAGTTAAACCAAAAGTAAATGGCAATGATGGTTTGGTATCACTTAAAATTTTTGCCGCAATAACAAAGAGTGCAGATTCAGGTAAAAAAATTAAACTTTAATTTTCTTTTTTTTTCCTTCTGTACGAATAAATAAAATTCCAAATATAATAATCCCAATTACCCCATAAATTTTATTAATGTCAATTGGAACACCAAATATCATAAAGTTAATTATTGTAGACCATACTAATTGTGAATATTGAAAATTAGTTACAAATGATAAATTAGATAATTGAATGGCATATATCAACATAAAGTGACTAATAAAACCAGACACTCCTAGTAAAACTAAAAGTAGCCAATAACTATTTTTCTCAATAGGAACCCAGTTCAAAGAAACATAAATTGAAAAGACAATAGCTCCAGTAATAGCTGTATAAAAAATTGATGCAAAAGGATCATTATTTCCAGAAATTAACTTTGTAAAAAATTGATAAAGAGACCAGCATAATGGAGGTACTAATGGAAAAATTAATTCAGGACTTAAAACTTTCATGCTCGGACCAAGTGAGTATATGATAGAACCAAAGCTCATTACCATTAATAACAAACCCTTTAGACTCAAAACATCTTTTAAAAAAATTGCTGATAACATTGCAACGATTAATGGTGCAGAAAAAAACACTACATAAATATCAACTAAATCAAATCTTTGTAATGAATTGAACATAAAAAAAGTTGCTGTAACCATTAATAAAGATCTTAAAATTTGAATTTTAAAATTTTTTTTTAGGTTTATTTTTGGTTTAAAAATTAGAAAATAAATTCCTAGTGCTATAAAATGAAAAAAAAACCTACCCCATACAGCTTGAGTAATTGGCATAACTCCTCCCAAAAATTTAGCTAAAGAGTCCATGCACACAAACATAAAAAAGCCAGTTGCAGATAATAAAACTATCTTTAATAGAGGGGGTTTATTGGTATCTGTCATGTTAATAAGTTGAGTAAATATTTTACAAATATTTACATTACAACACCAACTTGCCATGGATTAAATTCTTCATCACCATAGCCATTAATTTCACTTTTTGATTTATTGCCCGAGGCAGTATTTACAACTAACTCAAATATTTTATGTCCTACTTCTTCTACTTTTTCTTTTCCTTCAGCAATAGTTCCACAATTGATATCCATATCCTCAGTCATTTTTTCATACATTGTAGTGTTAGTTGAAAGTTTTAAACTTGGAACTGGTTTGCATCCAAAACAAGAGCCTCGACCAGTTGTGAAGCAAATTACATTTGCACCTGAAGCAACTTGGCCAGTAACAGACACAGGGTCGTAACCTGGTGAGTCCATAAAATTGAATCCTTTATTCTTTAAAGGTTCAGCATAATTTAATACATCTTGTAAAATAGAGTTTCCTCCTTTAGCAACAGCTCCTAAAGATTTTTCTAAAATTGTTGTTAGGCCTCCTTTTTTATTTCCCGGAGCAGGATTGTTATCCATCGTACTATCATTAATTGATGTATAATGTCTCCACCATTCAATTCTTTTTATTAATTTATCTGCTGTCTCTTTTGAATTTGCTCTATTAATTAACAAGTGTTCTGCGCCATAAATTTCTGGTGTCTCAGATAAAATTGAACTTCCACCTTTTCTTACCAAAAGATCTGCAGCAACACCTAATGCAGGATTTGCAGTAATACCAGAATATCCATCTGAACCACCGCATTGGAGTGCTAATGTAAGATGGCTGATAGGTTGTGACGTTCTTTCAGTATCATTAGCTTCATTAAGCAAATTTTTAATTTGAGAAAATACTTTTTCAACAATTTTTTTAGTTCCACCTTCATCCTGGATTGTTAAAAAATGTATACGGTTATGTTTTTTTAAAGACTCATCAAACAAACTTACTTGTGCACATTCGCATCCCAAACCTATTACAAAAACATGAGAAAAGTTTGGATGATTTTTAAATCCATCAATTGTTCTTTGAAAAATTTCCATTCCTTCACTAACAGTATTCATTCCACAACCTGTAGAATGTGTAATAGGTACTATACCGTCAATATTTGGATAATCTTTTAAGATATTAGAATACTTAATTTTTTCTACAATCATCTTTGTAACTGTTGCAGAACAATTAACAGTACTTACAATTCCAATATAGTTCCTTGTGGCTACATCTCCATTATCTCTTAAAATTCCATTAAAGAAAGTATCAGCTTTTTCATCAATGATATTTTTTTTATCGGTTACTTTAAAATCTCTTTTAAATTCTCTAAACTCCAGGTTATGTGAATGAACATGCTCTCCAGCTTTAATATCTTTTGATGCAAACCCAATTATTTGGTCATACTTTATAATAGGATCACCTTTATTTATTGATTTAAGACAAACTTTATGACCGAAAGGTATTGGATCTATTGTGCTTATATCATGACCTTTTATTTTAGTTTTTTCAGGAATAATAAATTGGCTTACACCTACATTATCATTCTGATTTAAAACTATTAGATTATTCACAGATTTATTATATAAATAATGCTTTAAACAAGCCATAATAATTTTAATGCATTGTTTCTATGAAAAAAAAGAATTTAAGAAGCCGACAGTGGTTTGATAACCCAAAAGATCCAGAACAAACTGCAATTTATTTAGAAAGATATCTAAATTATGGGTTAACTAGAAAAGAACTTCAATCGGGCAATCCAATTATTGGAATAGCTCAATCTGGAAGTGACCTGACACCATGTAATAGACATTTTCAATCCTTGAGTAAAAGAATAAAAGATGGGATTAGAAGGGCTGGTGGTATCCCAATGGAGTTTCCAACACATCCAATTCAAGAAACCGGTAAAAGACCAACAGCAATGCTTGATAGAAATTTATCTTATCTTTCATTAGTAGAGGTTCTTTATGGATATCCAATTGATGGAGTTATTTTAACAACAGGTTGTGACAAGACAACACCAGCAGCATTAATGGCTGCTGCCACAGTTAATATTCCTGCAATAGTTTTATCAGGTGGTCCAATGTTAGATGGAGTTTACAAAGGTAAATTAGCAGGATCAGGAACTGTGATTTGGGAAGCGAGAAGATTGTTGTCTAAAGGTAAAATAAATTATGATGAGTTTATGGATATGGTTTCAGCTTCTGCTCCAAGTATAGGCCATTGTAATACAATGGGAACAGCATCTTCTATGAATTCTGTTGCAGAAGCTCTAGGAATGTCATTAACAGGATGTGCTGTGATACCTGCGCCTTATAGAGAAAGAGAGCAAATATCTTTTGAAACAGGAAAAAGAATTGTTGGTATGGTTCATGAAGATTTAAAACCATCAAAAATTATGACACGTAAAGCATTTGAAAATGCAGTAGTTGTTGCAAGCGCAATAGGTGCATCAAGTAACTGTACAACTCATTTAATTGCTATTGCAAAACATATGGGAATTAAATTTGACTTATCCAATTGGCAAAAGTTAGGCCATGAAATTCCGCTACTTGCAAACTGTCAGCCTGCAGGTGAATACTTGATGGAAAGTTTCTATAGAGCAGGAGGTATCCCTGCAGTGATGAAAGAATTAATGAAACACAAAAAAATTCATACTAACATAATGACTGTATCTGGAAAAAATGTTGGTCAAAATTTGAAAAGAAAAATAGATATTGATAGAAGTGTAATAAAAACTTTTGATGAGTGTCTTACTGAAAAAGCAGGGTTTTTAGTTATGAAAAGTAATTTCTTCTCTTCTGCAGTTATGAAAACTTCAGTAATAAGTAAAGAGTTTAGAGAAAGATTTTTATCAGATCCTAAAAAACCCAATGTTTTTACAGGTAAGGCTGTAGTATTTGAAGGACCTGAAGATTACCATAAAAGAATAAATAGTAAAAAATTAAAGATTGATGAAAAATCAATATTGATAATCAGAGGATGTGGACCTGTTGGATATCCAGGTGCTGCCGAAGTTGTTAATATGCAACCACCTGATAGGCTTTTAAAACAAGGCATTAATGCGCTACCAACACTAGGTGATGGTCGACAAAGTGGAACTTCTGAAAGTCCATCAATTCTTCATGTTTCGCCAGAATCTGCTGTAGGTGGTGATTTGGCCATAGTTAGAACTGGAGATAAAATGACAATAGATCTTAACAAAAGAAGAGTAGATTTGTTAATCCCACAATCAGAATTTAAAAAAAGAAGAAAGAAAAAGAAACTTTTAAAAATTGATAACCAAACACCATGGCAAGAAATTTTTAGAGATACTGTTGGACAATTAGAAGATGGCGCTTGCATTAAATCTAGATCCCTATATTTAGATGTGGCTACTAAAAAAGGTATACCAAGAAATTCACATTAATATGAAACCAAAAATACTAGTTACAAGAAAATTATCAGATGGAGCAGAGGACAAATTAAAGAAAAATTTTGATGTAACTCTTAATCCAAAAGATGAACCAATTCCAAATAGTGAACTTATCAAAATGGCTAATGAATATGATGGATTTATCTCAACTGGTTTTGATAAAATTGGAGAAGATTTTTTTAAAGATTTAAATGGCAAACTTAAGATTATTGCTCAAGTAGGAGTAGGGTATGACAATATCTCTGTTAAATCTGCTGAAGGTAAAAAAATTAAAGTTACCAATACACCAAATGTTTTAAACGAAGCTGTTGCTGAAACAACTATCCTTTTAATTTTAGCTGCTTCAAGAAGAATTGGTGAAGCATACAATTTAGTAAGATCAGGAACTTGGAAAGATCAAAAACCTGACTTAACTAAATTTATGATAGGAAATTCTGTTACAGGTAAAACACTTGGAATAATAGGTATGGGTAGAATTGGTAGAATGGCAGCAAAGTGTGCAAAAGCATTTGGTATGAAGATTATTTATTATAATAGAAATAAACTTTCAGAAGATTTAGAAGATGGAGCAAAATATTTTTCTGATGTTAAATCAATGATGCCTGAATGTGACTTTGTAAGTATTCACACTCCTGCAACTGCTGAAACAAAACATATTTTAAATGCATCAACAATTAGTTTGTTGCCCAAACATGCTGTAGTTATTAATACTTCAAGAGGATCAACAATTGATGATGATGCATTGATAGATGCTCTTCAAAATAAAAAAATCTATGCAGCTGGCTTGGATGTGTTTAATAATGAACCTAATTTAGATGCAAGATACATGAATTTAGATAATTGTTTTGTTTTACCGCATGTTGGTAGTGCTACTCATGAAACTCGTTTGGCAATGAGTATGATGGCTGTTGATAATATTTTCTGTTTCTTTGAAAATAAACCACTTATTTCTGAAGTAATTTAGCACAACTTAAAGTTGTTTATTTAGATAATATATATAATTTCTATACATAATTAATTTAGTTTTGTTTGAAATTAAAAATCAAATGTGATTTAGTTGCTTATTAAAAAACATAACCGAGAGGAAGATAATGTTAAAATTAATAACAAAAACTATAGCTGCAGCAGTTGTAGTTTCAGTTGCTTTATTTGGCTCTGCTAACGCAAAGACTTTAAAGATTGAAACTCACTTTACTGCTAGTTCACCAAATGGTGAAGTTGCAGCTCAATTCGCTAAAAACGTAGAAATGTTTTCTGGTGGAAGCTTAAAAGTGCAAATGTTTTACTCAGCTTCTGTAACAGGAAAATCTGCTGAAGTATTTAACTCTGCACAAACAGGAATTATCGACTGCGATATGACTGGTGCAGGTTACCAAACTGGTAAAAATGCTGCGTTCCAATTTGCAGGTGATGTAATGGGTGGATATGATAACCCTTATCAACAATACGACTTCTTAAAGTTCCCAGGAGCTCAAGATGCGGTTGATGCACTTTACAACAAATATGGAATGACACTTATTGGTTGGTGGATACCTGGACATGAGTCACTTATTTCAAGTGTTCCAATTCCAGATGTAGCATCTATCAAGGACTTTAAATTTAGATCACCTCCAGGAATGGAAAGTATGATATTTGCAGAATTAGGTGCTAAACCAATCGTAATGGATTTTGGTGAAGTTCCAACTGCTTTACAAACTGGTCTAATTGATGGTGCTGACTATTCAAGTTTAGCAACTAACACTGCAGGTGGACACTATGAGGCAAATAAATATGCTACATATCCTGGTTTCCACTCTATGCCAGCTGACCACTTAGCTTGTAACACTAAAGTTTGGAAAAAGTTAAAAGCTCATGAAAGAGGTGCTATGAAAGCCGGAATAGAAATTGCTGGTAGAACTATCACTAGTTTAGTTGAGAGAAAAAACCTAGAAGCTGTTAAAAAGTTAGCAGGTATGGGTGTTACTCTTCATGACTGGGCTCCAAAAGATAGAGCTTTGTTCAGAGCTTCTGCATTAAAAGCTTGGGAAACTTGGAAGACAAAATCTCCTGAGGCTGCTCAACTTATAGAAATGCATACTGCTTACATGAAAGCTAACGGTATCCTATAATCATATATTATACTAAAAAATCTTGAAGGGCCTGAAAAGGCCCTTCTTTTTAAAAAAATTTTAAATTTATGCTTGATAAATCATTACAAGAACAAACAGATAAAGTTGCAAGCAAAGACGAGTTTCCAATAAACTGGATAGACAGAATTACTTTATTTTTAAGTCATACAATTAAATACTTAATCCCAGTCATTGTCTTAGTGATGATGTATGAAATTTTTATGAGATATATAATGGAAAAACCAACAATGTGGGTGAATGAATTATGTCTATGGTTGGCTGGTATTTGTTATCTAGTTGGTGGAATATATGCAACAAGACTGAGAAGCCACATTAGAATTGTGATGTTATATGATTATGTGGGCAGACCAACACAGAGAATTTTTGATTTAATTAGCACTATTATAATTGTTACTTTTGCTGCAGCTGTAATTTATGGAGGTTGGGAAGACGCACATAGATCGTTTACAAATTGGGAGAGATTTGCAACATATTGGGATCCACCAATTCCTGCCACTATGAAGCCCCTTACGCTTATATGTGTATTCCTTATTGCTCTTCAATCTGTAAATAACTTATTTATTGATTGGAAAAATCCTAAAGAAAAACAATATGATCCTGCTAAAGATTTAGAATAAAATGGAAATTGAAATAGGAACACTCTCGATAATACTTTTAGTTGGATTATTAGCTCTTATTTCCATTGGTGTTCCAATGGGTTTTGCCTCAGGTTTTATGGGAGCAGTACTTGTATTTCTCTATATTGGTGAGCATGCTTTAGGTATTTTACTTTCAAGATATTATTCACTTGTTGTAACTTATTCTTTTTTATCAGTCCCTTTATTTATATTTATGGCCTCCTTGCTCGAACGCTCGAATATAGCGAGAGATTTATATGATGCATTAAATGCTTGGTTGAGAAAAACAAGAGGTGGAGTAGGAGTTGTTACAGCTATAATGGCAACAATTATGGCTGCGATGAGTGGAATTATTGGAGGAGAAATAGTTTTATTAGGATTGATTGCACTGCCTCAAATGTTGAGATTGAAATATGATCAGGATATGTCCATAGGTATTATTTGCGCATCAGGTTCTTTAGGTACAATGATACCTCCTTCTATTGTTTTAATTATTTATGGGTTAACAACAGAAACTTCAATTACAATGTTATTCCAAGAAGCAATAGTTCCAGGTTTAATGATTTCAGGTTTAATAATTACCTACATTCTTATTCGAACAAGATTACAACCAAAACTTGCACCAATAAGCGATGAGCCATCTTTAACTTTTAAAGAAAAGATGTCATACCTTCCGGGTCTTTTACCTCCAATTGGAATAGTAGTAATTGTTTTAGGTTCAATATATTCTGGAATAACTGGTATAACAGAAGCAGCAGGGATGGGTGTTGTTGCTACATTAATTATAATTTTCTTTAGAAAAGAATTAACATGGTTTTTATTTAAAGATGCATTAGTTAGAACATTTAAAGCTTCAGGAACAATTTTAACTATTACTTTTGGTGCAACAGTATTAGCAGGAGCTTACTCATTAGCAGGTGGACCAACTTATGTTGCTGAGACGATTTTAGCTTATGATTTAAGACCAATGTATTTAATCTTTATGATGCAAATGATGTTTTTGATAATGGGTGCTTTTATGGATTGGGTTGGAATTGTATTATTAGCAATGCCAGTATTTTTACCAATAGTATTAGCTCTTGGTTTTGATCCTATATGGTTTGGAATTTTATTTTGTGTAAATATGCAGGTTTCATTTTTAAGTCCACCGTTTGGTCCTGCTGCTTTCTATTTAAAATCTGTTGCTCCACCACATATATCATTAACAGATATTTTCAGAGGATTTGGTCCTTTTATAGTAATTCAGTTAATTGTACTAGCTTGTGTGATGTTTTTTCCAGAGTTTACTACACAAAACTTTCATGAATTTATTCCCAATAAATAAATGAGTAAAAAAATAGGTTTTATTGGCATAGGTTTGATGGGTCTGCCTATGGCTAAAAATATATTAAAAGCTGGCTATAACCTAAAAGCATTTAACAGATCTCAAAATAAAGCAGAGCCTTTAAGAGAGCTTGGAGCAGAAATAACAACTACAATTGATGGTGCTGTTAAAGATAGTGACGTTGTAATAACTATGCTTACAGATGATACAGCAATTGATGATGTCATGAATAGTTCTAATTTTTTAGATAATTTAAAGTTAGGTGCCACAGTAATTGACATGAGTTCAGTAAAACCAACTACTGCAACTAAACATGGAAATAATTTAAAATCCAAAAATATTAACTACTTAGATGCACCTGTGTCAGGTGGAACTATTGGAGCAGAGGAAGCTTCATTGGCTATAATGGTTGGTGGTGAACAAAAAGTTTTTGATGATGTTACTGATGTTTTTAAAACAATGGGTAATCCTACACTAGTTGGACCTTTAGCTAGTGGACAGGTTTCAAAATTAGCAAATCAAATAATAGTTGGTTTAACTATTGGAGCTGTAGCTGAAGCAGTTACATTATGTGAGAAAGCAGGAGCAAATCCTAATAAAATGATTAAAGCTTTATCAGGTGGCTGGGCAGATAGTAAAATTCTTCAAACACATGGAAAAAGAATGATAGATAAAGATTTTACTCCAAAAGGTAGAACTTCAGTTCATTTAAAAGACATGAATAATATTTTAGAGTGTGCAAATAGCTACAATACACATTTACCTATTTCAAATTTAATTAAAGAAATGTATAAATCTCTTGTTGAAAATGGACATGGAGAAATAGATCACAGTTCTCTTTACAAAGAAATTGAAAGGATAAATAATGAGCGGAAGATTAGAAGGTAAAAAAATCATAGTAACAGCAGCTGGCCAAGGGATTGGAAAAGCAACTGCAATTGCATTTCATAATGAAGGTGCAAACGTTATTGCAACAGATTTAAATGATAAAACCTTAGCTGATTTAAACAAAGAATATCCGAAGATTAAAGTGCAAACTTTAGACTCAACAGATAATAAGACAATTTTAGAATTTGTTAAAACTTTAGATAAAGTAGATGTTT
>Ga0209664_1001797_pt1 | contig 10804 bp, 14 predicted proteins | sample SaaInlV_150m_DNA_FD_184668 | JGI IMG/M metagenome (GOLD analysis project Ga0209664, IMG submission 184668) | Marine microbial communities from expanding oxygen minimum zones in the Saanich Inlet - Saanich Inlet SI073_LV_135m_DNA (SPAdes) (version 2) | ecosystem: Environmental > Aquatic > Marine... | reverse complement strand
ATCACCCAGAGAAAAAACAAAACATTGCTATGGGATATGTGCCATTTGATGGAACATTAAACTCTAATGGCTTTCCAAAAGGTACTGTTGGAACTAAATTTAAAGTTCATCTACCTGAAAAATACTCTGACACACCAGGAACACCTGTTGATGCAGTAGTAGTGGATATTCCATTTAAAGAGTCTTTCAACGCAAATACAAGAGAAGTTGTAAAAGGCTAAATCTATTTTGGGGGAGCAATATTAAAGCTCCCCCATTTTCTCAATGACTAAAAGTTTTTTAATCGTAATTTGCATTATCATTGCGATTGCTTTAATAATATTCCCACTAATAGTTTCATATAAAGCCCAAAAACAAAAAGATGATTAAAGAGCTTTTCAATATCATAATTAATATTCTACGATTGAATAAGAATTTTTTTAAAAACAAAAAAAATTTTGATCAAGCATCAATCTATTTTGCAATATTGCTAATTTTAATTGGTGCAATCATAAGTATAATTCCAAATAGTTCTTTTTTAATTTTTATGAGTTCGAATTTTGATTTAGGAGTAATCAAAGGACCTTCACTTAGAGTTGTTATAATTACTTCTATATTTGTATGGTTTATTAAAACTACTTATTTATTTTTTGTTGGCACAATATTATTTCCAAGTAAAAAAACAGATTGTAATTATAGAAAATTACTTATTCTAGTAGCTTATTGCCAAGTTCCTTTATTTATAAATATTTTAATTTTAACACCAGGTTTTTTGTTGTTAGCTTTTGCTACATATGCTTGGTACAATATTTCTCTTATCATTGGATTAAAAATATTTCTTAATTATGATAGTTATGTTAAAGCAATTTTTGTATCTTTAGCCCCACAAATTATATTTTTTTTATTTATTTTATCCACTTTTCAAAAAAACAGTGTAGCCTTTAGCTAAATTGGAAAAATAGTCTTAGACACTCTACAAGACGAACATAATTTATAACTGGTTAAAATTAAATTTTGTGAGACGCTTTCGTCCACTTTCTTGCACTCTTCACATATATTATTTAATTCTTTAACAATTTCTTCATCGTATTTATAATCTGAATTATCAGTCATTATCTGTTAGTCCGGCGCCTGCTGCTCCCTGCTTTAAACTATCACTTTCTTCTACAAAAGTGTTTTCAGCTAATTTATATAGACTATTCCACTCTATCTCTGTGAAATTGTCTTGATTAGTCAAAAATTTAATTTCAACTTTGTCTACAAGTTTAGGAAACTTTTGATTAAAAAAACTTGAACAAATATTTACATTCAAATTAAGCAAAATTTCATTTTTATCAAATTTAGCATATATTTTTTTTCCACTAATCTCTGAAGCTCTGCTTAAGAATGATAAAAAAATAACTGGATATGCAATTTTTTCAAACCTAATTGTCTCAAAATTTTCTATGGATTTAATTTGATCTAAAAAACTAATTCCAAGAATGATTGGACAATAAGCTTCTAATGATGGTTCGTTTTTTTCACTAATTAAATTTAAATCTTCAAATTTTTTTTTCTGTTTAACTGCATAGTATTGATTTAAGTTTTTCACTCCTTGGAACCCAAACAGCTCCAACAGACGTATAGATTTTCCTACTTCTTCAGAGTTACCCCATGAGAAGCCGACTGCTCTACTTGCTCTTTTGACTGCAGTTTCAATTTCGCTTAAAGATCTCATTATTAATTACTAGTTTTATATACCCATTGCTCGTCATAGTTTTTTAATTCATTTGGCAACGGTGCGCCTTGGAACATGCAAATTCTCAACCATTTATCTGATCTTGGATCAAACTTTAATGCACCAAAAAAAGATAATTTAAGTCTTAGCATATCAATAGGTACAATACTTTTGCCAATCGTATTATCTTGAATTTCTGAATATGGAAATTTTTCTATGATAAAAGCCCTTCTCACAACATGTCTTAATTCTGAATTTAGTGATAAAAATTTAGCAATAGTTAAATTATTCTTTTCTAATAATAATTTTTCGTAAAGTTTTTTTATATCTCTTGCGATTGCAAGTGGCTGTTCAAGTTCAGACCCATGTTCTTCAAACCTATCTGCTAATCTAGGCTCTTCTTTATTTTTAGATATAAACCAGAAATTTTGATTATTTTCTTTTTGATCAAAATTAATTTCTAAAATATTTGGGTATCTGGCTTCTATAATATCAAGCAATTCCTGTACAGTTCGATTAGTTGGAATATTAAAATATTTATCTTCATCAGAGCTCATGTTAGAAACCAAAGGCTCAGTTATATTGTTATAGGGCTCCATCATTATGGATACAATGTATTCTATGCATTCTTCACAAACATTTTGCTCTAACCACATATATATCACATTAAATGGATACTCAGTTTTAAAATTAAAATTATTTTCAATATAATCTATAAAATTCTCCACATCCTTTAATAATAATTTAATTTTGTTTTGCTGATATTCGCTATCTGTATTCCAACTAGTAATATTCTTTAAAGATTTTTTCACACAGTCTTTAAAAAGTTCACTATCTTCATTTTCAACAATTTTAATTTCTCTAATTTTTTTTAATGCTATCTCTCTACTTAATATCCAATTATTTAATAGCGTTGGATGATTGACTATAAAAGGAGCCATCCCAAGGCCAGTAGAATTACCAATACCTAGATTTTTACATATTTGTTTGTCTAATTTCACTGCTTTTTTAGGATTTTTGTAATGAGCCACATGATTTACTTGATCAAACGTAAATTGTCTCACAAGATAAACCAGCATCATTTCTAATCTGAAAGGACCATTAATTTCCTCTCTATTTTTAATTCTAAATCTATCAGCAAGTCCAAATTTGCCAGACCCGTAAACTGCTGTAGTTCTATATAAATAACCAACTTTTGATAACAAATCTAAATCAGGTTGTTTTCCTTCGCTTAAGCATTCCACAACATGATTAAAAACTCTTACAGATTTATTTGCTCTTGATAAAGTTAACTCTTTAATTGAAAGTCTACCTACTTCTTGCTTGGGTACTTCGTTTTTTAATCTTTTAATATCGTCTTTACTTGGAACACCGTCATGTAATGTAAATGCCGCATCCCATTTTGTAGCTATAACTCTATCTGATCTTTCTTCGTCTTTAATTTCATTGGCAAAACAAACTAATGAATAAACTCTGTCTTTTTTTTTAAATGAATATACCGCTTCCCCATAACCATTTTGGTCAAGATTAAATAAATCTCTTTTATAATCCCAATCTTTGAACTCACTTAGAAAACTTCTTAAAAACGATAATTTTGATTGATGAAAGGATCCTAACCTTGATAATTTCATTATTGTATTTGGATCTCTTAACTCAACATTCATAGCTAAATCGATTTATAGAAATTATACCAGTTGTTTCCTAGTATTCCATGTGTCTCACTGTCTGAAAAACCTATTCTTTTAAGGCCACTTTCAATATTATCAAACCCTCTAGCATCTTCAAACCATTCTGGTTGTTTTGGAAAACCAGGTTTGTTTTTAGATCCTTCTCCATAATTTTTACTTTTAGACCATGTTCCATTTCTCATCCATTCAACTATTGAGTCAGGTTGATTTAAACAAAGATCTGAACCAATACCAATATTTTTGTTATCCATAATATCAGCTGTCTTGGCAACCATTTCACAAAAACTTTCAATTGTACAATTTGTATTATCTTTTAAGTGATGAGGATAAAGAGATAATCCTAGCATTCCGCCACTTTCACTTAGTGCCTTCAATAGATCATTAGATTTATTTCTTTTTGCTGGATGCCAAAAAGATGGATTGGCATGAGTGATAGCTATCGGCTTGTCACTTAAGTTGATTGCATCAAATGTACTCTTTTCTGCAGAATGAGACATATCGATAACAACTCCTACTCTATTCATTTCTTTTATAGCTTCTCGTCCAAAATTTGTTACGCCACTATCTATTTTTTCGTAACAACCTGTGGCTAATAACGACTGATTGTTATAAGTAAGTTGCATAAATCTACATCCTAAATTATGAACTTTTTCTACTAAATTAATATCATCTTCGATTGGTGAGCAGTTCTGAAAACCAAAAAAAATAGCTGTTTTTTTTTCTAAATTTGCTTTTTCAATATCCTTATAATCTTTACCTTGAAAAATTAAATCTGAGTTATCTGAAAACAGTTTTTCCCATTTTTTAATTTCAACTAATAATTCATCATAATCTTCATGATAAACAATCGTTACATGTACCGCATCTAAACCAGCTGCTCGATTAAATTCAAAGATTTCTCTAGACCAATTGCAATATTGTAGATTATCAATTTTAAAATTCATAATATTGCCAACTCTAATCAATATGTTTTTAAATACTATTAATTTTATTGAAATTTTAAGTTAATTTTGAAATAAGGTTTTTATTAAATTTTCATGAAAAAAAATAAAACATTAAAAGTTTCAATAGTGATGGGTAGTCAATCTGACTATAAAACTATGAATCTTGCTGAAAAAATACTAAAAAAAATTGGTGTTTCTTTTGAAACTAGAATTATATCAGCTCATAGAACTCCAAAAAGAATGTACGATTACGCCTCTTCTGCTGAAAAAAATAACATAGGTGTAATTATAGCTGGTGCCGGGGGATCAGCTCATTTGCCAGGAATGATTTCTGCTATAACCTCATTACCTGTTCTAGGAGTACCAATAGAAAGTAAAAAATTAAAAGGATTAGATAGCTTACTATCCATAGCGCAAATGCCCAAAGGAATACCTGTTGGAACACTTGCAATTGGTGAAGATGGTGCAATTAATGCCGCATTACTTGCTGCTGCAATAATTGCAAACAATAATTCCACAGTAAAAAAAAAATTAAACAGTTGGAGACTTGCACAAACCAAGTCTGTTAAAAAAAGTCCTAAATAAAAATGTCAGATATTACCCTTGGTATAATTGGTGGTGGACAACTTGGAAGTATGCTTGCTATTTCAGCCAAGAAATTGAATATCAAAACTGTCATTTATTGTGACGATCCTGATGCACCGGCGCAAAATTTTTGTAATAAATTTATTTCAGCTAATTACAACGATAAGGAAAAGATTATTGAATTTGTAAACTTAGTTAATTATGTCACTTATGAATTTGAAAATATACCTTTTGAAACATTAAATGAAATAAATAAATTAAAACCTGTTTTACCCAAACCATCTATTAACAGACTTATCCAGCATAGATTAGCAGAAAAAGATTTTGTAAATAATTTAAATATTAGAACAACTAGATATGCATCTGTTGAAAACGAATCTGAAATTGAAGCTCTTGAAGATCTTTTGCCAGGTATTTTAAAAACAGCTACTCTTGGATATGATGGAAAAGGACAATATCCTATAAATTCAATTGAAGAATTTAATTCACTAAATATTGATTTTTCAAAAGGTTATATTTTAGAGAAGTTAGTTAAATTAAAAAAAGAGATTTCAATTATTATTACTAGATTTAATGACCAAAAATATGAAATTTATGAACCAATAGAAAACAAACATGAAGATCAAATATTAAAATTTTCAAAAATTCCCGCAGATATTGATAAAAAAATTTATGATCAATCTAAAGATTGGGCGATGTCTATAGCTGAAGAGCTAAAATATGTTGGAACATTATGTGTAGAATTTTTTATTGATAGAAATGATAATTTATATGTTAATGAAATTGCTCCAAGAGTTCATAATTCTGGTCATCTCACAATTAACGCATATAACGTTAGTCAATTCGAAAACCATGTAAGAGCAGTATGCGGTTTAGAACAACTGCCGTTAAAAAAATTATCTAATGCGACAATGGTTAATTTAATTGGAAATCAAATATCTGAATATAGAAAATTACCTAAATTTAAAGAAAATGAATTCTTTTTTGATTATCTTAAAAAAGAGATAAAAGAAAAAAGAAAAATGGGTCACCTCACAACTTTAGTATAAATGTTAAAATCAATAGAAGGTAATTTCGATAATTCAGAAGTACATGAGCTTCTTACAAAACATTTCATTGAGTTAAGATCTGCCTCACCTGAAGATAGTTGTCACGTACTAGATATAGCTGGATTAAAAGACTCTTCTATTAAATTTTGGAGTTTGTGGGATGGAAATAATTTAATGGGAAGTGGTGCTTTAAAGTTTTTGGATAAAGAACATGGAGAATTTAAATCAATAAGGGTTAGTGATAAATTTAGAGGCAAAGGAAATGGTTCAAAAGTTATAAACCACCTAATTAATGAAGCAAAAAAACTTAATATTAAAAGATTAAGTTTAGAAACTGGTGCTGGTGACTTCTTTTTAGCCGCTAGAAAATTGTTTCTTAAATGTGGTTTTGAAACCTGTGAGCCTTTTTCTAACTACAAAGATAATATTAATTCTGTATATATGACGATGCAAATTAACAACAAATAAGTCTTTAACTGTTTAATATAGTTAATTTAGTTGACAAAACCCCTTAAACTCTAAACAAAGCCAGAATTACTTAATTATAAGTAATAAATTAATACAACGAAAAATAAGAAGATAAATATGAGTCTACAAGGAAAAGTAAAATGGTTCAATCCAACTAAAGGTTTTGGTTTTATTGAAAGAGAAGACAAAGAAAAAGATGTGTTTGTACATGTTTCAGCAGTAAGAGATGCTGGTATGAACGGTTTAGATGAGGGTCAAGCTTTGACTTTCGATGTTGAAGATGGTCCTAAAGGTCCTTCAGCAGTTAACTTAAAAACTGCATAATTCACACTTCCTATTGGCTGAAATAATAAATTTTAGAACTAAGGTTTTAAATATTTTGTTTTAGCCAATACCAAAAAAGCTTAAATCAAGCTTTAAACACAATTTTCAAATAAATTAATTAATTGTACTGTATGTATTATTAATATGAGTAAAAGATTCATCAAAAATATTAACGATTTAAATTTCAAACCATTTGATAATTACGGCAAGCCTGTTGAGGGAATGAGTTGGCATAAAATAAGTTACGATAAAAGTAACGGTGGATTTGGTACATATATTCTTAAAATGGATGCTGGTGCAAAAAGTTTACCTCATATGCACGAAGGTTATGAAGAATTTTATGTGATAGACGGTGATCTTCAAGATGTTGATGGTAAAATATTTAAAAAAGGTGACTTTGTAACTTTTGAACCTGGTACGAAACATAACTCTCATACTAAAAATGGTTGCCTACTTATTGTTTTTATGAGAGGTATTAATAAACCAATCTAATATTAAATTATTCAAAAAAAATATGATCGGCATTTTAGGTGGAATGGGAACACAGGCAGGTTTGGATTTTTGCAATAAACTTGCAATCTTAAATAGAGGAAAAATTGATCAAGAATACCCTCTATTTATTCTTTATAACAAATCAAACATACCGGGTAGACCAGAGTCTATTGGAGTACAAACTAAAAATTTATCAAATAAATCTTCAAATAACACAAGCAAAAAAAAATATAACAATGTTTTAAAAAGTTTACTTCATGGATGTAAGTTACTTGAAAAAAATAAATGTAAATTTATTGTTATTCCATGCAACACTGCTCATTATTGGTTCGATGATTTACAAAAAAAAATTAATATTCCAATTGTAAATATGCCAAAGGAAGTTTTTAAATTTACAAAAAAAAATTGTAAGAAAAATTCAAAAGTTGGTTTGTTAGCTACTGAAGGAACACTTAAAACTGGTGTGTATGATAAAATTTTTAATAAAGATTTTAATTTAATACAACCCTCTGAAAACATTCAAAAAAAATCAGTAAATAAAGCCATAAAATTTGTGAAAATGGGTGATGTCAAAGCTGCTGCCAAAGCTATTAAACCTGCAATTAATGAATTAATCAAAATGAAATGTAAAAAAATAATATTAGGCTGCACAGAACTTCCAATAGCAATTTTTGCTTTTAAATCATTTAGTAATGTAAAATCATCTAAAATTTTTTTAGACCCTAATTTAATACTTGCAAACTCTGCAATGGCTAAACACAAAAGTTAATTCATGTCATTAGATAGTGATAAACCATACGTTTTAAGAGTCGCAGAATTAATTTACTCTAAAGTTGTAAATATTAAAAAAGAAAACTCTGAAATGACTAACATTCAAGCTTTTGAAGTTTTTATGACAACAAAAGACTATGATTTAATAAGTTCTGGAGAATTTCATAATCAATGGTTTTTAGAATTAAAAAAAAATGCTTTTATAGATAAACTGACTGGTAAAAAGATTAATGATGAAACTATGCGACTTTTGGAATTGCAAAAAGACTCTATGGTTAAGTTTTTGATGAAAATTCCAAAATTATATTACACAAAAAATCACTTTCCTTTAGAGATATCTCAAAGAGCTTTTGATCATCTTTGGAGAGTTTGTGAAAGTTATGAAATGTGGTGTAATGAAACAAAGCAAGAAAAATTAATTACTTTAAAAATCCTAGATTAATTTGATAGTATTTATTCACTTTTAAAATGGTTAAAATATTTCCATTCATATTTATATTATTATGGTCATCTGCGTTCATTACTACAAAACCAATAATTGATAACAGTGATCCATTTGCAGCATTAGCTTTTAGATTTTCAATAGTTGCGATTGGTTTTTTCTTATTTTCTATATATTCAAAACAAAAAATTTTAATAAATAAAAAAAACTTTATTGAGTCTTTTTTTAGTGGAGTTCTCTTTCATGGATTTTACTTAGGTGGAGTTTTTTACTCAATTTCAAAAGGAATGCCTACCGGAATAGCCGCTCTAATAGTTACTCTTCAACCAATTTTAACAAACGCTTTAAGTGGTCCAATTTTAAATGAAAAAGTATCAATGAAACAATGGATTGGAGTTTTGCTTGGCTTTATAGGGGCGACCTTAGTTCTAGGTTTGGATATAGGTTCAGAAATTCCAATAGCTGGGTTAGTTGCAACTATTATAGCCTTAATTGCAATAACCGCATCAACATTATGGCAAAAAAAAATTAGTAATAATCTACCTTTATCAGTAAGTAATATGTATCAAGCAATAGGTGGTTTTACTTTTCATCTATTAGTCATAATTTTTTTTGCAAAACCATATATTGATTTTTCACAAACATTTATAATCGCAATGAGTCATCAAATATTTTTGGTATCATTTGGTGCTTTTACAATATTGATGTATTTAATTAGAAATAATTCAGCAAGTAAAACTGTTTCGATATTTTTTTTAATCCCAGCCACATCTGCTTTTATGGCTTGGCTTTTTTTAAATGAAAGTTTAACTAATTTAGATCTTTTAGGGTTTTTAATAACCACAATAGGTGTTTATATTGCAACAAGAGATTAAAATATTTACAGAGATTTAAAACCGAACTCTAAGGATGCATCTGTAATAGAATGATACAAAGATTCGCCAAAGCTTCTAAGAGCAAATAATCTTACTTTATCAGGATTGTCATCCAGCATATCAACCGTGAAAGCTATTCCATTGTAAGTAGAATTTATTGAATTATTTTTTTCTAAAGTATTAAAATTAAAAGGACAGCCTTTCTTTAAAACTTCTTTTACATCTTGTCCTTCTATTTCAATTATAGCTTTTGAATGAGATAAGTCAGTTACAGCAAAATCTGTTTCATTTAAATTTTGTGAAATATTTTTAAGTAAATCTTTTTTTGTAGAAACCAAAAGCCAATTTTTTGGACCGTTCCATAAAATTCTTGTGTCGTTATTGCTTATTACGCTTAATGGCTGGTCTTTTAATTTTAGACCATCGATATCAATATTTTCAATTGAAACTGTAGAGTTTTTGTACTGAACTATTTGTACTATTAATAAATTCTTTATTTCAGATATTCTTAAAAGATTATTTTCATCTTTGCCCTCATGGTCTCCAAATTGACCTGCTGAATAAACATTTGCTAAGGCTGATACTAGGCTCATGATCTAACCCTTTCACCTTTAGGATCAACGTAGTGTGAAGAAACAATCTCAACTGGAATTACTTTATTTTTTAGTGGAGACATTACAAATAACTTTTCACCAATCATATTCTTTCCATCCTTTAATATTGCTAAAGAAAATGGATTATCATGTTCAACACTCCAACAAGAAGCTGAAATATAACCTAATTTTGGATTTGGTAATGGTGCATTTGAATCTTTTACTAAATGCGATCCTTCAGGAATACTTGTTTTTTTATCTATTGGCACAACACCAACAACTTTTTGTCTATCTTCAGCTATAAAGGCTTCTCTAGTTAAAGATCTTTTACCTATAAAATCTTTCTTTTTACTTAGTAATCCTTCTAAAGAATTGTCGTATGGTATTGTTCTTCCATCAAGCTCAGATCCTGCAACGTGCCCCATTTCAATTCTAAGAGTTGATAAAGCCTCTGTTCCATATGGTTGGATTTTAAATTGTTGACCAACTTCCATAATTTTTTCCCACATAAAGTTTCCATTATCAGACTCAATATTTACTTCATATGCAAGCTCGCCTGAGAACGAAATTCTAAAAATTCTAGCCTTAACTCCAAATAAGTCTCCTTCCATGTAACCCATAAAAGGTAACCCTTCATTTGATACATCAGAATTTGGAAATAATTTTTGTAATAAATCTCTAGATTTAGGTCCAGCAACTGCAGCTCCTGCCCATTGTTCTGTAGTTGAAACTACATTTACATTTAACTCTGGCCATACTAATTGTAAATAATATTCTAAATGTGAAAGAACGTTTGCAGCTTGTGCGGTAGTAGTTGTCATATGGTAATGATTTTCAGAAATTCTTGTAGTTGTTCCATCGTCCATAACAATCCCAT
>Ga0209664_1001779_pt1 | contig 10880 bp, 7 predicted proteins | sample SaaInlV_150m_DNA_FD_184668 | JGI IMG/M metagenome (GOLD analysis project Ga0209664, IMG submission 184668) | Marine microbial communities from expanding oxygen minimum zones in the Saanich Inlet - Saanich Inlet SI073_LV_135m_DNA (SPAdes) (version 2) | ecosystem: Environmental > Aquatic > Marine >... | reverse complement strand
CGACACCCTATATCGATATGATGGCAGTAACTGCGCCCAAAGACCTTGATGTGGCATCGGCGGCTGACTTTTTCTATGGCATTGAAGAAGCTGTGGATTTCAATGCTTTGAATGGTTACGGGAATCTGGTTGCGCGATGGGGCAATGACGTGGCGGTATCACTCGATACAAAAGTCGAGAGTGTGGATTGGTCCAGGGAAGCTGTGGTTGTCAATACGACCAAAGGTGCACTCAAAGCTCGATGTGTCATCAGCACTGTTTCCAATGGAGTCCTGGCGGCCCAGGATATTGACTTCAAACCCGGATTGCCTGACTGGAAAATGGAGGCAGTTCTTGGGTTACCTATGGGTGCAGAGAACAAGATCGGGGTGCACTTTAATAAAGATGTTTTTGGCCCAGATGACGGCGGTTACTATCAGAGCTGGTCTGATGACGCCCATGGTGCCTATATCGACGTGAATCTCATGTCTACCAACGTCGCTACGGTTTTTATTGGCGGGCGATTCAGCATCTGGATGGAGAAGCAGGGCCCCCAGGTAGCGCACGAATTTGCCGTTGATCATATTGCGAACCTATTTGGCAATGAGATACGACAATCTGTTACCCGTTCCATCGTCAGTGCCTGGGTTACGGACCCCTTTGTACTGGGGTCTTATGCCAGCGCTTTGCCCGGCCAGTATCACCAACGTGAGTTTTTGCCGCTTCCTATCGACAACAAGCTGTTTTTTGCCGGAGAGGCAACTGCGCGAGCCAACGGTACCTGCCACGGTGCGTATTGGTCTGGTATCCGAGTGGCGCGTGAAGTAGCGGAAGCCTTAAACTAAGAGGGTTCGGGTGAGTACCAACGCTTACACAAGAAAGGTCATAATCATAATGTGTGTCTTCACCATCTCTGCGGAATCGTCGTCCGCTGAAGGTAAGAGTTTCAAAACTGCAATCGAGCTGTTAACGGCATTTTCAGGTGAAAGTGCGGCCGAGTATAAGCCACACTTCCTGTTTCACCGGGACGCCAGAATCGTCCATGTTGAGATACATGCCGTTGCTACGACGACAACCACGGCTCGTTACTCTGGTACCTATGGTGCCGAAACACAGGTCAACAATATCCTGCGGGTCAAGACAGCGGACGGATTCGAGGCAGTCTCTGGCGTGGATACGTATTACGAAAAAGAGTTTAGCGACCGGCACCTGCTGGATTTGCAGGATGTCGTCGAAGACCTGCTTGCTCTCGAGACTCTGGACCCTGTTGAAGTTGGGAACCTGCTGGCGCAATCAAAACCTCACTTAAACGATGAGGTACGTTCGAGTATAGACATCGCTTTGTGGGACCTGGCAGCTCGCAAAGCCGGTCGACCGCTCTACGAGTTGCTTGGCGCCAAACGAGAATCGATGGAACCTTACGCGAGTCTGCCTTTCTATGAGTCTCTTCCTGAGTATATTGATGCGGTCAACGAGTACGCAAAGCTGGGTTATAAAGTGTTCAAGTTTCATGTCTGGGGAGATTTTGAAAAAGACTCGTCGATGGTAGAACTGGTTCAGCAGACTTTTGCAGACTCTGATTTTCGTTTTATGATTGATCTCGAAGGCGCTTTTGCGCTTGACGACGCAGTGGCACTCGGCGGAAAAATGGACGAGGGGAAATTTGTGTGGCTGGAAGCGCCCATGGATGACACGCTGCTTGAACAGTACAGTGTGCTCAGGAGCGAGCTGGGACAAACGATCCTGCCTGCGGGATATAATATCTATTCAGCCGATTTTATCAGGCGAGCGGTCGAGCAACACAGCTGGGATGCAGGCAGGTTCGACGTCACGGTGATTGGTGGTGTATCAACGGCGCTTGAACTCATGATCATTGCCAATGAGGCCGGGTTGCCGATTGAAATCCAAAGCTGGGGGCATGCATTGGGTCAGGCTGCCAATCTTCACCTGATGCTGGCGAATGAGCACACCAGCTACTTTGAAGCGCCGATGCCGATGGAGGCATTCGAGTTTGGAATGAAAAATGTCATTCCGCTGAAACAGGGCCGGGTCTTTGCACCCAAGGGGCCTGGTCTTGGCATCGAGGTCGACTGGGAAAACCTGGATAGAGCGGATTTCTACGTGCGTTCCGAGTAGCGTGATTTTGCAGATGATGTGTGAGCCCGCAGTGAACAACCAGGTGCGATTAGCCGATCTGGCAGATCTAGGCTTTCCATGGGGCTGGAAGTTAATCTCATCTATCTGTAAAACCTCAATGTTCCAACGCTCTAAAAACCATTTGGACTATAGCGCTATGCTATCCAAGTTATCCTCTCAATCGATGTCACTCATTCTGCTTGGACTGGTGTGCATCAGTGTAGACCTTGCGGCTTCGGAATCAGACACGATTACCTATGAACCGTCGTTCTTTGCGCCTTACAATCCTGTCACCGCGCTGGACATCGTTGACCGTGTGCCAGGTTTTAAGTTAAAGCGCCAGGGTTCATCCGGTTTTGGTGAGGAAGAAAAAGTCAGGGGGTTTGGTAACAATCTTAGCGATGTCTTGATCAATGGCAAACGACCCAGCACCAAGTCAACGCCAATCGAAAAGATTCTCGCTCGCTATCCAGCTGAATCTGTCATCAGGGTGGACTTGATTCGCGGTGCGACGGGTAGCCTCGAAAGTTCAAAGGCGAGCGTGGTTGTGAATCTCACTATGGATATACAACAGGGCAAGGGATCGATTCCCTGGCAGGCATCTTTGAGTATTGAAGAAGGCAACATCACGCCCAGTGGCAACGCCACGTATGTCGTCAGTAGCAACAACGCCAACTACAGTATTGGAATAGAGCGAGAAAAATACGTCTACGAGTTTGGCGGACCGCAAACAATTAGCAGTCTGATTGGGCCGGATGAATATCGAGACGATGATCTTTATGAGGTACCCGATAAATGGACCTTCAGTGCCGACATGGAACGCCAAATTGGAAGCCGCGATAGTTTTCGGATCAATACCCAGTTGACCGACAACAGTTACGAGTTGGACAAGGACTCAGCGCGTTATCCAGAAGGACAGTTAAGGGCTGACCTCGAAGAGCAAAAAACGCTAAATGATTCAATGGAAGTTGAGCTGGGTGGAGACTACGAAAGAAAATTCAGCGACACCTTGAGGATGAAGGTGATTGGCCTATTGAACAGGAAAGAAGCGGATTTTAGTTCGACCCTGACAACGCTTCCGGATGCGGGTGCCGGTAGCTTGAGCGACTTTTCATACGAGTCAGAAGAAGGCGAGAGCATCATACGATTCGAAGTTAAATGGAGTGGTTGGCAATCACACAACCTCCAGTACGGTTTGGAAGTGACTGAAAACTTCCTGGACAGTCAATCTACCTTCATCTACGAAGACAGTACTGGTTCAGCTCTCATTGCTCTGCCCGGGGGGAACGCAAGGGTAGAGGAGTTCCGGGCGGAGGTTTTCATTTCAGACAGTTGGACGGTGTCAAAAAAACTTACCCTGGATACAGGACTTGCCTTTGAGTATTCAGAAATAGAACAAACAGGTGATACCAATCTTTCGAGGAAGTTTACTTATCCAAAACCCTTCGTCACGGCAACTTTCTCTCCTTCTGAATTCACGCAGTGGCGTTTTCGCCTCCAACGGGAAGTGGGGCAGTTGGATTTCTTTGAGTTTGTCAGTTCTGCAAATTTGGAAGATGATGACTTGAACCTGGGCAATCCAAACTTAAAGCCAGAACAATTCTGGGTTCTTGAATTCGGTTTCGAGCGCCGCTTTGGTGAAATTGGTGTGATTGAGTTCATGCCTTTCTATCATGTGATAGATGATGTTGAAGACCTGGTTCCTTTAGGTGATACCTACGAGGCACCGGGTAACATTGGTAACGGTGAGCGCTGGGGGTTCGAGGCTGCCTTAACCACTGCATTGGACGTGGTGGGGATAAAAAACGGTCGGTTGGATATCTTCTACAACTGGCAGGACTCAAGCGTTGAGGACCCGGTGACGGGTGAAGACCGACAGCTCTCAGATGAAGCTGTATGGGATGTTGATATTTCACTTCGACAGGATCTAGCTTCCCTTCGGCTCAGCTATGGCATCGGCTACGTCGAAAGTGATGTGACCACCCGCTACGGGTTGGATGAGATCAAGACCGGAACCTATGTTCCAGGCATGACGTTTTTCATCGAGAAGTCTTTTGCCAAGGACTACAAGTTAAGATTTGATGCCATGAATGTTTTAAACCAGGGCGCTCACAGGGAGCGCCGGGTGTATGACATGTCTCGTGCATCAGAGTCAATTCTCTTTACTGAGAAAAGGGTCCTTGACGACGAGACTTACTTTGGAATTTCTCTTAGCGGTACCTTCTAGCATTGAGGCTGAAAATCAATTCGGTAGGCATAAATCGCTTGAAGCGTACGCTAAGAATCGTCGGATAAATAAGGGTCAGTTATCCAGCAATGCATCTACCGCAATTTGGGCGGCATTGAATGCACCTTCCGTCATGGCGTCAGCAGTTGCATCTGAATTGGCGATTGCAATTCGCCCATACGCTTTGCGTGCGGTAATCCAGGGTGATCGTTCTGGCGGCAGTTCATCCAGCATCCAGGCTACCTGGCCAGATTCAGGATCATGACCGTAGGCATAACCATGGGGCCAACGATTGACGGTAATCGCTAGAATATCGCGTCTCGGGTCAAATCCACCGGGTGACAGGATGCGACCAAGCTGATCTCTGATATTTCGCTCAAAAGTTTCAAAAGTCGTGTGGAGTAAAGAAGTACGTGCTGCACGCCATTGTTCTGGCACGGGCTGACCGCGCATCTCTGCAACCAGAGGCGCCCTGAACAGGCGCAAAACCACCGCTTCTTCCGGCTTTCCTGCATGGCGATAGTTGCCGATGTTTGTCGGTTCGGTCAGGTCGATTGAGTCGAAATAGCTGCCGGGACAACGCGCACCCCGAATGCCGAGCTTTACGAATGAAGCCCAGTTTCGAATTAAAACATTCGTATAGATGAGTGGTGCCTTTATGGCCAGGGACAAGGCATCTTTTTGCTCGTCAGGCAATTCACGGCAAATATGCGGGATAGCTGAGTTGTAACAGGCCATGATGCATCGCTCTGCCTCAATACGGTAGGCACGATTATCACGCACATATGTGATCTCAACTGGCTCGGCACCATTCAGCTTACCTTTGTGCCTGACGTCGATTACGGTGCTGTCAAGACGAACACGTACAGATGAGTTGGGCAGATCAATTGCGTTGTAATCAAAACGGGCAGTCACTACATCATCCAGTGACTTTCCTGGCGCTACATCAGGAATGAGTGAGCGGACCAGAAGCCGGGTGATGGTCGCATTGCCATCCGGAAACTGGCAGAACACAGGCTCCTTGCTTGCCAGCTCTGGGTTGGTAGCCAGTTTTCCAAGACCGCTTGTGCCTGGCCAGCCGCTTTCTTTCGCCACCCACGCGGAGAGTTGATCGAAACCAATCGCCCAGGTTGCTGAACGCCACACAAAGGAGACCGCTTCCGGACTTATTCCAACCACCTTTAAAAGATATTTTTCGTAGCTGGTTTTTTGCAGAAACGCGATTTTTTCTTGTCGATTGAGATCTTTCAAATAATCAATGTCGGATTCATAGAGCAGAACCAGTTCTTTTTGCGCAGCATTGGACAGGGGGGTCTTCTTGAAAAATTCAGGCCACGACGGTTTGCCGGGATCGACGACGAGTTTGTCTTCGCCAAACGTCTCGCGATCAAAAAAGACGGACCAATTCAGATTGTAGGATGCATACAGTTTTTCATCGTGAAATTCGCTGTATCGATTTGCATCTATGCCTAATGAATTAAGCAGGTGGCGGCCTCGGTCATTGTAGCGATGCAGATTCTCGATGTTTTCTGTTCCGCCGTGGGAAAGTATCATGCGCTCGTTGTGCCAGAACTCATTGCGCTTCGCATGGCCGCCAAAGTCGTCGTGATTGTCGAGAATCAGAATTCGTGCATTCGGGTTCGCTTCTCGATAGTACCAGGCGGATGCAAGCCCGCTTAGCCCTCCGCCTACAACAACAAGGTCGTATCCCTCGCCGCTGTCCTTCGGGTTGTCCCAGCGAACGCCGTCGCGGAGTTTGTGGGCAACTTCGTAGGATCCTTCATGACTACCGCGCATACCGTCGAGAATCGGAGGATAGTTGTTAACCAGCGCCTCAGTAGCCTGTATCGGCTTTGCTGCCTCAGCATATGGCCATATCAGACTGCCACTGATAGAAACCGCGGCACCGCTAATAAAGTCTCGCCGTGTGATCGGTTGATTCATCCCGAGTTTCAGCTTTTTCACCATAGCTCCTGTAGCGGGTGTTCTTCCGCGAATCGCCTATTTCCCATTTCGTGTTTTCTAGCACAGAACGCATCAAATAGCTGCGCTGGTTATTAGATAGCTTTCCGTCGAATACATGAGTGGCTATGCCCTGTAATGCCTGGGCCTGCAGGAGAAAACGATGGTGACAGGCTATTGGCCCAATCATAAAGCAAAACCTTTTCGTGGTTTGAGACCTTTTTGTAGTTTTACAGGGTTTAAGTGGATCCTCTGAGAGGTTGTAAGATGGCGCTCTGGGTCCAACATGCTGCCGATAGGCGGGTAGTCCTATTCTCTATAAAGCAGCTATTATTCTATCTTCTACAATTGCGGGGTTTGGAGTACATTCAACCTCTCTCACGGAGTAACAACAATGGCTGACCAACAATTACCCGATTCGGCGCGCGTTGTGATTATCGGCGGCGGCATCATTGGCTGCTCGGTGGCCTACCATCTGGCAGAAGAAGGCTGCGACGTCGTCTTGTTGGAACGCGACCAATTGACCTCCGGCACAACCTGGCATGCAGCAGGTTTACTCACCAATTTTGGCTCCGGCTCTGAAACCCTCCTTGATATCCGTAAACATGCGAGGAATCTGTACGATCGACTGGAGGAAGAAACCGGGCAACAGACGGGGTTTGTAGGCAGCGGGTTTATCGAACTTGCTGCAGATGAAGACCGCGTTGAAGAGTATCGCCGTATCGCAGCCTTTAACCGACTCCACGGCACTGATATCCACGAACTCTCAGCCGCGGAGATAAAGGACCTGTTTCCATTAGCCGATGTGGATGACATTAAGGCTGGTTTCTATGCAGAGCACGATGGCCGTATTAATCCGGTAGACGTCACAATGGCCATGGCCAAGGGTGCGCGCATGAAAGGCGCGAAGCTGATCGAGAAAACGCCTATCCGTAAAGTACTGACCACCGATGGTGCTGTCTCGGGTGTCCGCACTGACAGGGGAGATATTCGCTGTGAGTTTGTCGTCAACTGCGCAGGGATGTGGGCTCGCCAGTTAGGGGAACAAAATGGAGTGGTGATTCCTAACCAGGCAGCTGAACACTATTACCTGATTACTGAATCCATAGAAGGCGTCACCAAAGACCTGCCGGTGTTGGAAGACCCATCGAAGTATGCGTACTACCGCGAGGAAACAGGCGGCCTGATGATTGGTCTGTTTGAGCCTGACTGCAGGCCGTGGCAATTAGAGGGGATTCCCGACGATTTTTCATTCGGTGAACTGCCTCCCGATTGGGATCGCCTCACACCGTTTCTCGAAAAAGCAATGGAGAGAGTGCCCATCGCCAGAGAAGTCGGCATCCGAAAATTTTTCTGTGGTCCCGAAAGCTTTACCCCCGATCTTGCACCGGTCATGGGTGAAGCGCCAGAGCTGCGTAATTATTTCGTTGCCGCAGGGCTTAACTCCGTAGGCATTATTACCGGCGGCGGTTATGGCCGAGTCATTGCTCACTGGATACTCAACGGCAAACCCGATGTTGATGTCACCGGTTTCAATATCGATCGTTTTTCCGCGTACCAATGTAATCCCGAATATCGACGGCAACGTGCGCTCGAATCGCTGGGGTTGGTTTACGCCTGCCATTTCCCGGATCGTCAGCCAGAAACTGCTCGCGGTGCTCGCCGCTCACCGTTTCATGAGCGTCTTGTGGCGCAACGCGCGCACTTTCGCGACGTGAGTGGTTGGGAATGCCCTGGTTGGTACGCACCTGAAGGACAACAACCTGACCAGGGCCCGCTCACCTATGGCCGTCCGCAATGGTTCCCGCACTGGGAAGCTGAACACCGTGCCTGTCGGGAAGATGTGATCGCCATGGATATGAGTTTCATGGGCAAGTTTCTGGTACAGGGCCGGGATGCAGGTACTTTTCTGGACTACCTGTCAGCCAATGAGGTCAATGGCGATAGCGAAAAAATTACTTACACCCAGTGGTTAAATGATGATGGCCTGCTAGAGGCGGATCTTACGGTCATCAAACTGGACACCGAAAAATTCATGGTCGTCACCTCGGATGTCGCCCATCGTCATACCGAGACATGGATGAAACGCCACATTGGTGCCGATCAACATGTGTTTGTTACCGACGTGACGTCCGGCTACGGTCAGTTGAATATACAGGGCCCTCGATCGCGTGAGTTGCTGCAATCAATCACCAGCGCCGATCTGTCCAACGAGGCTTTTCCGTTTCGTACCGCTCGAGAAATTGATATCGGCCTTGGCCGTGTGCTGTGTGTGCGCATCACCTATGCGGGTGAACTGGGTTACGAACTGAATATTCCTAGTGAACAGGCACTGCACGTTTACGACCGTATTGTTCAGGCAGGCGCACAGTTTGGGCTTCGCCATGCCGGCCTAAAGGCGCTGGCCAGTCTGCGCCTTGAAAAAGGATATCGTGATTACGGCCACGACATCGACAACATGGATGACCCCTTTTCAACCGGCCTGGGTTTCGCCGTTCGATTGAAAAAAGACAGTGACTTCATTGGTAAAGCCGCCAGTATCGAGCGCAAAGCCAATATCAAGTACACACATCGTCTGGTATCCATTTTGTTGCGTGACCCGGAACCTATATTAATGCACCACGAAATTGTGCATCGAAACGGAATACCGGTGGGCTCCATCCGTGCTGGTTCTTTCGGCCATACGCTGGGCGCGGGCATCGGTCTCGCTATGGTTGAAGGCGACCCTGTCGATGCGGCTTACCTGTCAGAAGGCGAATGGACCGTGGTGATTGCAGGGAGGGTTTACCCAGCCGATGTCTCGCTGAAACCTTTTTACGACCCGGAAATGGTTCGTATCCGAAGTTAGTCGTTGAAATACTGCGTCTGGAATGTCAGGCCTCGTACCAACGTCCATCCGGGTCAGCAGGAAACACCCCGAGATATTTTCCATGAGCCTGGTAACCCATAAGCCTTCGAACGGTTTCAGGATAACTGTCCGCCATTTCACGAGGTACCGACAGATACTGGTTCTCTTCCTGACGAAGCCAACCCAGGGCGTAAGTATTGATTAACCCTGCCCGGGGAAGCTTTGAGTTGTTGGCGCCGCCTCCATGGTAGAGAGACCCGAAATACAACAGCACAGACCCTTTTGGCATCTCGGCACTAACGGCTGAGGCCTCATCGATCTTAGTGACTGTCCCGGTCCAGTGGCTGCCCTGAACAAGCCTGGTGGCACCGTTCTCAATCGTGAAGTCATCGAGCGCCCACATGGCGCCAAGCTGGAACTCTACATCCGGTATTTTCATCGGGTAAAAACTGTCATCCTCGTGCAATTCCTGCACGGGTTGACCTGGATAGATCTCAATCGCGGTGGTGCTGCCAAGTCTGATACATTCACAATTCGAACCAAGCACTGCATTGGCTACCTGCAGCACCCGGGGATGGGCAATCAGGTCTGCCGTATGTTTCGCCAGGCCAAGCACTGCGCCCAGGCGCAGAGTCTGGTAGCCGTTGAAATCATTTTGAAACTTGGCGCCCTCCTGATCAAAATGTGGTCTGAGTTCATCCATGATCACTGTCAGCAGAGGTGCCTGGGCCAACTGTTCGATTATCACAGCTCCATCTCGCACGAGACATTCGATGATAGTTTCTGTATCTGCCTGACTGGAAAGGTTCTCCATCAATCCGCCCCTCGGTTATCCACACACAATCCTTTTGGCAACTCAAATGTTTGACGAAATTGGGTATCGAAAATGAGTTTACAACATCAATGTACAAATATAACTGTCCTGATCGAAGGTGTCTCTGGCGTTCCTTCTGATTGCTGACAGCCTATTGGCGCCTGCGGCCACCTGCTCGCATACCACCGCCTCTAGCCGCTCGCCCACCCATTGAGCTGCGGTTAAACTGGCTACTGCTCCTTCTGGATTGGAACTGCTGGTTACCTCGACTCCGCGATCGTGAATCTCGTTGCAGCTGGTTCATCCGGGTCGTTTGTTGCCTCTGGCTATAATCGGGAAATGAACCTGCCTGGGTCCTTGCTTTGCCGGCATTCTCTGACATACGCTGCCTGGTGCGATTGTCGATTTTGCCCGCTGCCATCTCGGCTCGCGGTCCGCCGTCAGGCTTGTTCATTTCGTTCCAGCCATCCCCCCGGTCATAGGAATACCAGCTGTCGCCACTTTTCTTATAGACATTGCCATTGTGGCCAGCATAGAGGTTGCCCTCGCCATCCTTGCCTACCGTTCCCCTGTTTTGCCCATCGCCCCCAGAGATTGCTTTGCCGCCATCACCACCGGTGATTTCTGTTCGTCTTTGACCGTTGTCAATCTGACCTTCTATCTTGGCAGTTTTGCCCTCTCTGGTTGTAATGCTGCCCTCGCTTGAATAGCTGCCATCAGACTCGCGCTGGCGCTCCATAACCATGCTGTCGCCCTCGGAACTTTCCCGGGTCGTCTTTGACCAGCCGTCATCGATGTCGACGTCCCTGCGGGTCTCGATACTTTGATCGCCACGGGTGATATCTCGCTCCATTTCGAAGCGATTAGTGTCATCTGAATAGTACCTTCTAGTCTCTGTAGAGATATTCGTGCGG
>Ga0209664_1001764_pt1 | contig 10918 bp, 10 predicted proteins | sample SaaInlV_150m_DNA_FD_184668 | JGI IMG/M metagenome (GOLD analysis project Ga0209664, IMG submission 184668) | Marine microbial communities from expanding oxygen minimum zones in the Saanich Inlet - Saanich Inlet SI073_LV_135m_DNA (SPAdes) (version 2) | ecosystem: Environmental > Aquatic > Marine... | reverse complement strand
GGGCAATGTTCTAATGTAGACATTAATTTTGGTAAAATTTCTTTATTATTTAAATGAAAATCAACTTTACTAATCAATTGAGAATGCCAATCAGAAGTAACTGTCATTTTTATTCCTTTTATTTTTTCTAATTTATACATCATACCTCTCAAATAATAATCTTTATCTTTTGTATCAAAAATTCTATATTTTGCTTCAACTCCAATACTTAACATTCTATCTTTTATCTTTTTGAAATCGTCTTCAGTCATTTTTTCAATATCTATTATTTGTTCCTTATTTTCATTTAATATTGATCCATCGCTTATAATAACAAGACCTTGTATAAATATACCTTTTAATTTTTCAAATATAGGTTTTAATCCAGATTCATTATTATTATTTGCTAAAACAATATCATAATGAAATGCATTTTTAACATCACTTGTAAATAAATCTTCTAATGATAAATTTTTTTCCATATTTAATAAAATATAGAAAAAATATATTTAGAATTAACTTTTTATTTCCAACGCAAAATGAAAACATTTCAACAAAATATTCAACTTCGTTGAAATGTTTTCATTTTCTATAAGAAATAAAAAGTTGAATACTTTGTTGGTTCGAAACGAAACTATTACAAATAATTTGAAACGTCATTATCAGAAGGTTCATATAAATGTAAATCTAATTTTTCTTTTTCTAGTACAAATATACCAACACCATTACTCCAATCATTATTATCAATTTCATTACTAGTTTCAATTAATTTACTAAATAATATATTAATTTTTAAATCTTCAATTGATTTATATGTTCCATTTTTTACTTCTTCGTCATTCCAATTATTAACTAAAAATATAAATTGATCATCAAGAGCATTATAATATTTATATAAAGCATCATAATTATATTGATATCCATACACACCATCATAAGAATAAATATTAAATCTACCAATACAAGATGTATCTATATTCCAACAATCTCTTTCAAGAAACTCTGCATTATTATTAGCTTTATATTTGTTAAAATTTACTAAAAATTCTTCTTTTGGACCTCCAAATTGACTCCAATTATCAATACACAAACATGATAATTTATTATTGTATAATGAAGAACAAACTAAACTTCCTTTCCAACTACCAATTTCTAAATATTTAGTTTTATCAAACTCGCACAAATTATTATACAAGTGTCTGTTTTTCTTTCCCGACTTTCCTTCCATATTTAAGATATCTTCATTTAATTTTGATATATATTTATCAGTATTTTTTAAACAAGATTCAACATGAGATACTAATTTAGACATTAATTTAAATAACGATTTTTATTTAAAACATTTTTAGATTTCATATTAATGAAACTAAAAGTATGGTATTATAATTTCTGGAACCATTTTAAATTGCTAGAAAGGTCTTTTACACAATATTTATCTGATAATGGGTATGAATTTGAATTAAATGAAACTAATCCAGATATTGTTTTTTTTAATTCATTTGGTCAAATTAATTATTCTGGGAATGCTCTTAAAATTGGATATGTAACAGAAGATATGCATAGATTTACTGGAATATATAAGAAAATTAATGAAAACTTTTTTGATCTTGTTATTGGTAATTTACCTCCAATTGATAATATTAAATTTTGTAAACATCCATTATATATTAATAGTGGTAATTACAAAGAACCTTTACTTATGATTAATCAGATTAATAACTTTGTTAAAGATAGAGATACTAATAATTTAAAGTTTTGTAATCTTATTGCTAGTCATGATAACTATGGAAATAGAAAACCAATATTAGATAAACTATCTGATATTTCATTCATAGAATGTCCAGGTAAATTTAATTCAAATGTAGAATCTTTTGATGATAAAGGACTAAGTAAAAGAGATTATCTAAAACAATTTGTCTTTACAATCTGTCCTGAAAATCATTTTGGACATGAAGGTTATACAAGTGAAAAATTATTAGATGCTGCATTAACAGGATGTATTCCGATATATTTAGGAAGAACAAATGATGATCAAGATTCAAAAGTATTTAATCAAAATAGAATCATTAGATATAATCCAGATGATGAAGAATCTATGAATGTATGTCATAAAAAAGTATTAGAATTAATGAACAATAAGGATAAATTAAAAGAATTCTATCAACAACCTATTTTTAATGATAGTGCAACAGACATGATCAATAATCTACTTAATGATTTAAAAATTAAATTTGATAATTTAATTGAATCAAATATTGATAAAATTAATAAATCAGATAATATGAATCTGATTTTCAATCAATATGTTGCTCCGCAACATCAAAAAGATTCAATTGATACTTCACAGTTTTTATTCAATTTTGATGAACCAAAAAATAATACATCAGATACAATTAAATATGTTTAAATAAAGTTGACATGTATTTATCTACTTTAATAATATTACTTTCAATTAATTTCTTCATAATTTGTGCTTCTCCTTGGAAATTATGATGAACATTAGGATTTTCTTTCCCATTATTATCATTATAAGTTTTGCCATTATATCCATTTTTAGGCCAAAATCTTTTATCATCATCATTAAATCTACTATATCCATCAAAATGAGTTTTGTACGGTGTTTCCTGATAAGCAGTTACTCCTGTAACATATAATTCTTTTGGTGCCATTGATAATACTATTCCAATTGTCGAAAATCCAGTTGTAGGTGTTTTATCAATTGGATGGATATTTCTTAAAAGATTAAACACATGTTGAAATAATTGAGATGAAATGTTACCATGCACTAATTTTTGTTGATCAATTGTTTTACTAAATTTATTATATATAATTGAAAATTCATTCCTAGCAAAACATTCTAATAATATTGTTTTTTCATTTAAATTTTTGTAATCTTCTTCATTACAATATCTTAGTTTTTTCCAAGCAGTATCTTTGTCTTCATAGTCTTCATTAACTCTAGTCCAAAAAGAACTTGAAATTATATCATATTTAGATCCATAAAATTTTTCTAAATCAGTTGGAACATAGAACATATCACTTAATCTAATTACTAAATCATAAGAATCAATTAAATTGCCGTGAGAATCTTCTAACTCTTTACAAACATATTCTGCAGGACCAACTATTGCTACTCTTTTATTATTAATAAGCTCGTGTAATTTTTTATCCATATTAAGAAAATCTAATTTTCTATTTAAAAGGAAATCTTAATTCTTATACATTAATGAACATTTTAATTACAGGGTGCTCAGGATCTTTAGGAAGATTCATAATGAAACATCTGGATAGAGAACAATATAAAACAATTATCTGTATAATAAATTCTGAAAAAAGATACAAAGAAAATGATTTTTTATTTAATGATTGTATTATTTATAAAGGAGATATATCTAATAAACAATTTATAAAAGATATATTTGAAGATTATGATATAAATTATGTTATACATGCTGCAGCAATGAAATATATTGATACATGTGAAAAATTTCAAAGAAATTGTATTGATTCTAATATAATAGGTACATTAAATATTTGTGAAATGTCGAAAAAGAAAAAAGTAAATAATTTGATAACAATTAGTTCTGATAAAGCTAACAATCCCTCTAGTTTATATGGAATATCAAAATTAGCTTCTGAGAATATAACATTAAGTCATGGATATAGTGTTTATCAGGGAGTAAATTTCTGGAATTCAGATGGATCTTTTCTACAAAAATGGAAAACAGCTATTAGAAATAAAAAACAAGTTATTTTATATGATGATAGACATATAAGATACTTTTCAGAATTAAATGAAACTGCAATTGAGATATTAAAGTTAATTAGTGAAAATAATGTAAATAAAATTATTTATCCAACTAAATGCTTAAAAATTAAAATTGTCGATGTATTTAATTATCTAAAAGATTTATTTAAGGATGTTACATTTATTATAAAAAAGAGTGAAGAAAATAATTTTGATAAAATTGAAGAGCAAATAAATGATTTTACTCAAGTAGAATTTTTAAAATATGATCAAATCAATCAATTAATTGATAAGATTTTCAGATAAAATACCAATTATAGTAAATATATTATTGGTAGCTTCATCTAAACTTATTGTTGGATCACATAATAACATTATAGAAGTTTCAAATAGTTTTATACAATTTGATAATCTTTCATTTGGTTTATAATCTATCATTGATTCTTCAAGATAAACCTCTCCACAAGAACCTACAAATGAAGGTATATTATTATTACATATTGTTTGAATAATATCATTTCTACTTAATTTAAATTTTTTTGGATCTATAAAAAAATAGTATTTATAATAACTATGATATATATTATCACCTGGGATGGTTATTCTTACACCATCAATATTTTTTAATGATTCATTATAAATATTAGCAATAGAACGTCTATGATTAATCCAATTATCTAATAATAATAATTGCTCTAATCCAATTACAGCTTGAATAGGCATCATTCTATAATTAGTTCCTATATCAGTATGTAACCATCTAAAACCAAATTCATGTGTTTTGTCATGTACTAAATCATAATTTTTACCGTGATCTTTAATAGACCAAGCTTTTTTGAATAACAATGAATTATTAGTTGTAACCATTCCACCTTCTCCACCAGTAGTCATAATTTTATCTTGACAAAAAGACCAAGCAGATATATCTCCATAAGAACCAACAGATTTATTATTATATTTTGATCCATGAGCTTGAGCACAATCTTCAATTACAAATATATTATTATCTTTTGCAAATTTACATATTTCTTCTAAATCACATGGCCAACCAGCTAAATGTACTAAAATTATAGCTTTTGTTTTATTATTAATTTTTTCTTTAATAGTATCTAATGATATATTTTGACTTTCTAAATCTACATCCACGAAAACAGGTCTTAATCTATTTATCACACAGGACATTGCTGATGCAATAAATGTTCTAGATGTGACAATAACTTCATCACCTTCATTTAATTCTAATGATTTTAAACATAATTCTAATGCAACAGTTCCATTAAAAACTGCTACTCCATATTTACAGTCCATTTTTTCTGAAAATTTGTTTTCAAAATCTTTTACAAGATTATTATTCCATTGATTAAGTTTACCTGATTTAAGAACTTCTGATACTCTATCTATAATATTATTATCAATTTGTGGCCACATTTATAATAATATTCAATTTACACTTTAAATTCATTTTTTAAAAAATCTATAAAAATGGTTGTTGAATTATAAATTTTATATAAACTACTCATATTTAAAAATGATTTATTATTAAAAAAACTATCTTCTTCTATTTTTACTATTTTTTCTCCTAATTCTTCATAATTACTATTAGTTATATTTTCTGATATATATCTACCTTTTTGTCTATTACCAACATTTATAATTGGAACCTTTAAATATGGAATTTCATATAAACCAGATGATGAATTACCAACATAATAATTACTATAAAAAGCTAAACTCAAGTATTCATCTCTTGGTAAATTATCTATTTTTATAAATGATTTACAATTATCTGATTCTAATTCATCTAATATTAAATTATATTTTGGATCACAATTAGATTTTATAAAAACCTTTTGAAACTTTGATTTTTTTATTCCATCAAAAAATAATTTAATATAATCATTATTAACAATCATAGTTTCTGGATGTATTATTACTAATATGTAATCATTATCCAAATTAAATTTTTTAATAAAATCTTTTTTAGTTAAATTAGGTTTATAATTTTTTAATTCTTGTAATCCAGGGTTTCCTAATAAATATATTTTATCTTCTAGTACTCCTAACTTTAACAAATTTAATTTTGATTTTTCACAGGTTGGCATATGATAATCAGACAATAAAGTTATACTATTTCTAAATACATTATCTATAGCACCTTCAGTAATATCTCCTCCTGCTAAATGACATACTTTTAGCTTTAAAATAAAACATACTTGTGATATTGACAACATTTCAAATCTATCGCCCAATAAAACAACTAAATCTATTTTACTATTATTATTTAATTCTTCAAGATATTCAGAAAATAATATTTGAGTCATTCCCATATATTTACACATTGATGTATTCGTGTCAGAATCCATATTAATATTAATTTTTTTAGTTATTTTAAAATCGTTATCAATTTCATTACAACTGTAACCAAATTTATGAGATAAATGGCTACCAGATACTATTAGAAAGTAATTATAATTAATATTATCATCGACTACTTTAATAAGTGGTTTCAACAAACCATAATCAGCTCTAGATGTTGTTATAAAACATATATTTTTCATACTAAATATATAATAATGTATTTATTTAAATAAATAAATAATTATATATTAATGGTATTCATAATTGCAGAAGCTGGAGTAAATCACAATGGTTCATTAGAAACTGCATTAGAAATGGTAGATGTTGCTAAAAAGTCTGGAGCAGACGCTATTAAATTTCAAACTTTTAAAAGCGAATTATTAACTAGTCCAAAAGCAGAAAAAGCAAATTATCAAAAAGAAACAACAGGTATAAATGAAAGTCAATTAGAAATGATACAAAAATTAGAATTAACATATGAGGATTTTAGAAAAGTTTATAATAAATGTGAAGAAGTAGGAATTAAATTTATATCAACACCTTTTGATCTAGATAGTGTTGATTTTTTGAATAGTCTTCCAGTTGATATATTTAAAATTGGATCTGGTGATTTAACTAATTGGATGCTATTAAAAAAAGTATTAAAAACTGGAAAAAAAATTATTTTATCAACTGGAATGTCAAATATGAATGAAGTTAATGATACTATAAATTTTTTACATGATAATAATTTTTATAATTATGTTATATTACATTGTGTATCTTGTTATCCTACTAAACACGATGATTTGAATTTAAAGTCAATAACAACATTAAAAAATGAATATCCTAAAAATGATATCGGATTTTCAGATCATACACTTGGAAATAAGGCATCCATTTATTCAGTATGTTTAGGAGCTATATATATTGAAAAACACTTTACATTAGATAAAAAAATGGAAGGTCCTGATCACAGAGCATCATTAAATCCAGAGGAACTTTATAATTTTGTTTCAGAAATAAAAGAATGTGAAATTATGTTAGGGAATGGTGAAAAACGTTGTAGACCTAATGAAATTGAAGTTAGAGATAAAGTTAGAAGATCTTTATTCGTAAATAAAGATCTAAAATCTGGATATAAAATAAAAGAAGAAGATTTAATTGCTTTGAGACCTTATGATGGTATTTGTTCTTCAAAGTATAAAGAATATATTGGAAAAGAATTGACTAAGGATATGGATAAACATGATTATATAGAAGACTTGTTAGAATATAGATGATTTTCTACAATATTATTTAATTTATCATCAAATGTAATTTCTAAATTATTATTCCTACATAGTTTCAAAAAGTTTAAAAAGAAATTAAAATTTTCTTCAATGAAATGATTTACTACTACTTTGTCTGTTTTTTCTGTTCCTAAATCTTTTATTCTTTTCAAATGGTAATCCATTTTTTGATCTTCTGTTAAATTAGTTAATTCTTTTGGAATTTTTGTATCCCAATTATGATAGTTGTGATGATATGTTTCTTCTTTATTAAAGTTATCATTTAGTAGATCCATATAAAAAGTAACTCCTGTAATTTTAAAACTTAAAAATCTTACATTATAATCAATAAACATCATTATTAATTTTGGTAACATGTTAGGACAACCTTTAAAATTAAATTTCCTATAATTATTAGCCATAGAAACAATATTATTCTGATTGATTCCAATATCAATTAAATTTCTTGCAAGACAATTTTCAGATACAAAGAATAATGATATTGTGTCTTTCCACTTTTGAATAGTTTCAGGATTGCCATTTGTAAATACTCCATTTAATAATAAGATTAAATGAAATTTTTTATTATTTATTTTTTTAAGATTAGGTTGTAATAATTCTACAAATTTATTATTAATAAATACAAAATCATAATCATTAAAAAATGACATGTCAGTATTTTCATCAAATCTATTAGCAGGACCAAAAAATAATATTTTTTTATTATTTAAAAAGTTCATATTAAAAATAAATGTTATATTCTTTTAAATATTTAGTTTAATTATATATAAATAATGGAATCTACATTTAATTTATTAAAATTAAATCAAATATCAAATTTTAATAATTTTATACAAAATATAAATGAAGCTGAAATTTATTCTCTAGTTGATATCTTAATAAAATACAAAGATAAAAATATTTTTGTTATTGGAGTAGGTAAATGTTCTTCATTATCTATTTATTTTTCTGATATACTTAAATCTTTAAGCTTAAAATCATTCAATATCAATGTAACAAATATTACACATGGAGATTTAGGATGTATTAAGAAAGAAGATCTTACTATATTAATATCAAAATCTGGTAATACAGAAGAATTAACAAAAGTTATTAAATTAATAGATTCTTACAATATTCTTTTATCTTGTAATAAATTTTCTGCACTTTCTAGAAAAGTAAATAATACTTTTGTTATTCCATATAATGATGAAGCAGATTTGTTTTTTAATTTAATTCCGACAAATTCATCTACTAATTTTTTATCATTTATTAGTTTTGTTGTTAATTTATACATTGAAAGAAATAAAATAACTTTTGAAAGTTATAAATCTAATCATCCTTCTGGAAATATTGGATTCAAAACAAAACCAATAAGAGATTTTATAAATAATGACATCACGTTATGTGATAATTATGAATTATCAAACGATGAGATTTTATCATTATTATTAACTTCTAAAAATGGAATAGTTTTTCAAAATAATGATATATTTTATGGTATACTTACAACAAAAGATGTCCTAAAAAATATTAATAACTTATCGTCAAAATCAATTTATGATTTTATTAATAAACAACCTATTGTTTTAGATAATCCAGATGAATTAATTATTAATAAAATAGATCTAATCAAAAGGTATAAACTATTTAAATTTATACCAATATTAGAAAAAGATAAATGTATTGGAATATTAGATAATAGCTTAATAATTGAACTAAATTAAACTAACTAATATTAGGAGACACGCTTTCGTATTTTTCTTTTGAATCTTTTGCGTAGCAATGGAATACTTTATTACTATAATGCAATTACTTAGTAAAAAAGAAAGTGAATAATATTAAATATTAATATTAATTACTGGATTTATTTAGATATCTGTTTTCAAACTAGAGTTACTTAAGAAATAAAATAATAAAAATAACACTAACCCTATTGTAATATAATTAAAATAACTATTAGTAATTGATTCATCATTTATTTCTGTTTCAGGAACTTCATTCGATTTAGATGGAGGTATTGGTTGCGGTGGTATATCAGATTCTGGTTCTAGTTCTGGTTCAGGTTCTGGTTCTGGTTCTGGTTCTGGTTCTGGTTCTGGTTCTGGTTCTGGTTCTGGTTCTGGTTCTGGTTCTGGTTCTGGTTCTGGTTCTGGTTCTGGTTCTGGTTCTGGTTCTGGTTCTGATTCTGGTTTTGGTGTTGGTTTTACACAATTATCACAATCTTCAACAAATCCATCTCTTACTCTACATGAAGATCCTCCTCCTGACGGATTAATAGAATATGTAAACTTTCTTCTACATTTTTTAAGTCCATTATCATATGTACAATTATTCCACTTACCTTCACAATCTATTGGATTTGGACAATTTCCTTCACCTGGAGTACACTTTTGTATTTCACCATGAACAAAATTACAATTTTTACCATTATTTCGTTTATTAGTAGTAATTTTATATTCTTTATCACATTTATAGTCACAACTAGACCATTCACCTTTACAGTCTATATCACATCCACTTTCATCATTATTACAATTTTGAGTATATCCATCTCCATATTCACATTTTTTACCATTGTTTAACTCTTTTTCATAAACTGTATATTTTTTAATACATTTGCCATTTATTGTCTCACAATTTCCAAATGAACCAACACACTCTTTAGGACACGTATCTTCTCCAGGATTACATTCAATCTTATTATCTGATGTACATTGTCCACCATATTGAGCATTTTTACTAATTATTTTATTTCTATAACATTTATTATCAATATTAGACTTTGAACATTTACCATAATGATATTCACAATCTTTTGGTATTATAAAACATTCTTCACACTTTTCTTCATGACCATTAGTATGAGGACATTCTTTACCTCCATTTTTAGAAGGTTTGGTAATCCAATATTTTTTATTACATAATTCTTCATCACATTTAGTAAAACCACCTTCACAATCAACTGGGATTGGTATTATTCTGCATCCACATCCTGCAATTCCTTTTGGACTGCCAGTTTTTTCTTCTCCTGTTTTACAAGCTGGACAACTTTCTGTTGAATAAGGTGACATTGCGTCACCAGCTTTAACAAATGAGTCATTTGCTTTACCAAGACCTTTACCAATTCCTGATACTGCTCTTGTTATATTACTAACAAATTTAAAATTTTCTTTAATTTTATATTTTTTAAAAATAAAATTATCATTTGATATTTTTAAACTAATATCGTTCATTATAATTATGTTGATATATTATTTCCTAATAATTGATTGAATACTCATTCGATCACAATTATCTTATATTCAATATAACAAATAATCTAGTCAATATTTTCAAAGTTATCAAATGAATATAATTTTTTTACTTTTCTAATATTTATATTTTTGAATTATTTGTAACCATTATATATAATGATATAAGTACAGTTATTACAATAAATATATAAATAAAATAATTATTAGATGATTCTGATCCTTCTTCTCTTTCTGCTTCTGCTTCTTCTTCTCTTTTTGCTTCTGCTTCTGCTTCTGCTTCTGCTTCTGCTTCTGCTTCTGCTTCTGCTTCTGCTTCTGCTTCTGCT
>Ga0209664_1001753_pt1 | contig 10959 bp, 11 predicted proteins | sample SaaInlV_150m_DNA_FD_184668 | JGI IMG/M metagenome (GOLD analysis project Ga0209664, IMG submission 184668) | Marine microbial communities from expanding oxygen minimum zones in the Saanich Inlet - Saanich Inlet SI073_LV_135m_DNA (SPAdes) (version 2) | ecosystem: Environmental > Aquatic > Marine... | reverse complement strand
AAGGATTAAATAATAAAATAACATTCTTGTTTTATCTTTATGGCTATGTTTATGCTGTAAATTAGATATTGCACGATTAACCATAGTTATAGCAACGTCTTTGAAATCTACTGCATCACGAATTCTATGCCCTAAATAAAAAGCTTTTAAAACTAATAATTTATCTGTTGAAATTTTCATAATTAATCCTCGCCTTTGCTAGAGCTTCCAAACCTTCTTTTTGCTTCTTTGATAAGTTCTTCTGTTTTTATCTTTGCATCTTCCTCCGCCTGAATTCGCTTACGTCGATATTCTTGCAATTCTTCATCATTCATTTCAAGTACAGCTTTTTGATCTGTCTCTAATTGTTTAATACGCTCTTCTTCGAATTTTTCTTCAAACGCTTTTTCTTCTTCCTTGGCTTGTTGCTTAAAATCTTCATCCATTGCTACCTCTTCCTTTTCCCAATGTTTTCGAGACTGCTCTTCTTGTTCTTTTTCCCATTCCTCTTCCCATTCTTTATGCAATCTATCAAGCTCAATACTCAGATAATCAACATCACTTACTTCGGCAAATTCTCTCACAGCGGCAATGAGTGCTGTTTCAACAACATCTGAAAGAGATATGCTATACCCATGATCTTTAGAAGCCTCTGAAGCGTTTTGAAATGCATCAAATATGTGCGTTCTAATGCGCGTGCTAACAACTTTCTTTTCATCTGATTTTCGATTTTTCTTAATGTATTTCATTTAAATTAACTCCAATTTTGGTGGGCAATGACACTATTGTAACACTGGTTTTCTTTTTGTCAATCTTTTTGTATACTTTTTGTAATACATTTAATAATATATGGCCTAAATATGTATAATCAACCCAAATATCACAATTAAAAGGAAGATTATGTCAGGCATCAATAAAGTAATTCTTATAGGTAATTTAGGCGCTAATCCTGAGCTTAAGTATGGATCAAATGGTAATGCGATCGTCAATCTATCATTAGCGACAAGCGAAGCTTGGACTGACAAGTCTGGGGCGAAGCAGGAGCGTGTTGAGTGGCATAGAGTTTGTTTGTTTGGGAAGCTAGCTGAAGTGATATCACAGCATTGCGAGAAAGGTTCGAAGCTATATGTCGAAGGAAGATTGCAGACACGTAAGTGGCAAGCAAAAGATGGTCAGGATCGTTATACGACCGAGATAATTATAAGTGGGTTTAATGGTGTAGTTCAGATGCTAGATGCAAAAGAAAAGGTATCTGGTCCTGCGCAGGTTAACAATAGTTTTAAATCAGTTGATATTCATCTGTTTGATGAACCGCCCTTTTAGCTAGACGTTAGCTAGTTGTTTTGAATCAAATGTAATTGTGGTTTTGATGCCATTCTTACATGTTGATACTTTAATATCCACAGACTTTAAGATATTCGATCCATCTAGGACCGAACTAATAACCTTGTCAATCTGTTTTGGTAGATGATTCACAAGGCTGGCGTTATGATCAGCAACATGTTTGCTAATTACCTTTGACTGTTGTCTCGGTGCAGAGTGGCGCATGGTTGAATCACCGTAACTTGTTGGATATTCATCACACCAATCAATGGTGCGTGGTCGTGGTATGGGTATATTTTTGAGCTTTTCTTTAAGCGTAGTTATATCTGGGTTAGACATGATAATCTCCTTTGTTATTGAGCGTTATTGCTCGTTAGGTTGTTGCGCACAGAATTGTGCGTGTAGGCTGCTTATTGCAGCTTAGGGGGGTGTTAGATACTGTTTGGGTACCTGTGTGTATGTATAAGTCACAGGCGACGACCATACGCCCTATTTGAAAATTACCCTATAACAAGGGTACAATTAACCCATGAAAATCAAAGTTACCTTTATTTCTTTATTGTATTCAATAAGTGCAAATTCCCTTGTGTTTACAGATGAGCAAGTATTAGACTATGCTTTTGTTACGGTTTACAGTACGACTTGTGAACAATTCTCAAGTAATGGTAAGCGACTATTCTTAAGGGATATCAATTCAGCTTATGGATCGTTAGAATCGGCCTTGCAAGACGATAGATTTAGTAATGCCTTTACATCATCAGTTGGAATAAAGTTAATCGTAGGGGAGAAAGAATTCTGTAAAGCTGGAATTGGGGCTCTAAAAGATACAAGTAATTACAAAAGGATGTTTAAATGAAGAATTGGGGTATGGTAATGATGTGGAGCTCATTAATGCCACTATTTATGGGCGTAACAACTGGAATAGAGTTTCATTTCTTTACTGCTTTTATGCTATTTTTGGCTGGGTTTTTTGCATATAAGAAAGGGGAAAAGGCAGAAGTAAAAATTAAAATCGGGCTCAATAAGGCAGTGAATGCAGTGTCAGATGTTACTGAAGTCAAGGAAGCTGAAAATTCACAGTACAAACTAATGTTAGTAGCTGCAATGGTTGCTTTATTTGTTGCAATATTTGATATGCCATCAGGATATTATGACTTTCTAAGAATTGTTGTATTTATAACTACGGGTCTTACAGGTATATACTTCCTTAATAAAAACGAGTCAAGTTCTGGAATAGCCCTTTTGTTAATCGCAATTTTATGGAACCCTGTAATACCTATATACATTTATGAGAAGAGTGTTTGGGTTGTATTGGATTTGATTGCAATTGTAATCATAACTTTTATCCTTAATACTAAAAGCTTCACGAAATCTGTACACGATAATAAGAGTGTCACAAAGTCTGTTGATAATTTAAAGTCCAACACCAAGTCAGAAAAAAATGTAAAAAAATCAGTCACTTCTGACGAAAACACATCAGAGTCAAATCATCCTAATACAAATATTAAAAAGAAAGATATAAAAGTAAATTTGTGCAAATCAACCTTAGGCGATCTTTTTAAAAACATTAAGAGTAGGAAGATTGATCATAATAATTTTGTTAAGAAATACCAGATCCATATTTTTAACTTTATTACTGGGTTTGTATTGGGTGATAATGGTTATCAAAGTATTGATGAAATTAATGATCGCAAGGCACAACGTGTGATATCTATAGCTAAAAAGGAACTCTCTAGTATCGGGATTTCCATCCCAGATGATCTGGACTTTGATTCTCAAATCAACTCTATATTAAATCAAAGCAACAAAGAACATGCAATCATCATTAAAAACATATTAGATCTTAATAAATTTGGGCTCTTGATGAGTGAGTACAGAAAAAATGGCGATGATAATATGGCTAGATCAACGATAAACAATTTTGTTGATGCTTGTATTAACAACTTATCCTTTAATGGCGGCCCAATTAACAAAATTACTAAATAAGATAGCACGGAGATTGTCAATGGTAAATAAGTTTTACAAATATTTTTTTATAGCGCTAAGCTTAGCTATTACAACTAATGTTTTGTCTAGTTCTAGCCAGATTTATGCCGAATTTGAGTGTATCAAAGAGCAATGGACTGATAAGTATTCTTGTGAAGATATATTTAATGGGTCCAAATATAGTGGCACAGGTGTGGTCAAAAGCGGGTGGTTTATTCCAAGCACACTAAAGCAAAAAACAAAACCTATCAATAATAGGAATACGGAATTTAGCAGCCTTAAGAAACAAAAATATCAAGGGGCTGAAATATATTTATTCTTTGCGGTCTTATTTTCTATTGTTAGCATTGTTTTAATAACTAAAAACCATCGAATAAACATCGAAAATACAAAAGATAGACAAAAGATGATTGACAGTCTAGCCTCTAAAGATGCGAAGAAAGAAATCGAATTAGCAAAAAATAAAATCCACCAGGATGTACTTGCCGAGATAAAAAAGAAAATATTAGACAATATTTCTAAAGCTGACCGAGCAAACATCAAACTTAATGCAATGAATGATTTGGTTCAAAAAAGAAAAGAAGAGCTGATTGCTAATCATTCAAAAGAAGTGAATGCAAATCTTGACGTTGATAAAATTAAAAAAGAAGTAGAAAAAGATATTAAGGACAAGCATTTTATTGAAGTTATGGATGAAGTTCGTGAAGAGTACAAAAAGACAGTTTTTAATAACTTGTCAGATGAAGAAATTGAAGACTTAAAGAAAGAAGTGTACCTTGAGGTTAAGCAAGGGCTTTCAGGCAAGCCAAAGAATTCTCAAAAAAAGACATCCAGCACTCTTGATGATTTTATTGATAGTCTATAACGTGAATTATATGGTTAGACATACGCTAAATCGTGCTCAGCACTTAATCCACCATGCAGGCTAACAACAGGTAGTTTTACCCTGTATCTAAGTTTTGTACTCAACCCACCATAGCACTTAAAAAAAATTTGCCTTAACAAACAAAGCACGACAAAATTAACAATATATTTAATAAGATATAAAGTATTTCAATGTAACATTATTAGCTTCATTTCCTTTAGAAGTAAGTACACAGTTAGACCTATGACAACTAAAAAAATATCAATGCCTAAAAAAGAAAAAATACCTAAAAAAGAAAAGAAAAAAGGGACGTACGACCCTAGAAATAAATTAAATGACCTAACTTCTACCGAATGGATTCCAGAAACAATTTCAGTTTGGAATCAAAAAGGGCTGGGAGCTGGACATCCAGACGTAAAAATAGAAAAACAACACCCTGCCCCATTCTCTTTTACTGATGTGGCGCGACTAATAAAATTCTTTACTAAAAAAGACAATACAGTTTTGGATCCTTTTGTAGGTGTAGGCTGACTTTATGGAAGATGCTCCATCTATCTTTGGTGCGTTACTAGATGGATTGGCTTGGTCAATTCAAGCTATGCCAAATATTCAGGTGGATGATTTAACCCGTATGGCTGACTTTTGTCGACTATCTACAGCAGCATCTGCTACCTATGGATGGTTCGATGGTGAGTTCATGACGGCCTACAAAAGCAACATAAAGAACACGCATGTTGATTCATTAGAGTCCTCTACCTTTGCTTCTGGCATTGTCAAGATGTTTGATGAGGAAGATGAATTTCATGGTAGGCCAATCGAATTGCTGGAAAGGCTAGAAGATAAGGACTACGTTTCTGAAAAGGTTACCAGGTCAGCAAGATGGGTGACGACTGCAAAAGGTGTGGTTGAGCAGCTAGATAGGCTTCAAGAGTCATTAGAGGCTGCGGGTATCTACTATGAAAAGTCAAAGGATAGAACAAACAAAACCTTTGTAACGATTAGTAAGCACAATCAAAGAGAAACTGAATATGAGTTTGAAGTGGAGGATGACGATTTTGATGACAGTCATATAGATTTAAATTCATTCAAAGACAAGTTTTAGTAACTTAATACTAGGCAAGTTATGCAAACTGCATAGCTTGCCTAGCTCTAACTTGCTATATTCAAATTAATCTACGTTTTCAAAACTTTCAATATAATCATCAGAGCTAATAACAGTATCGTAAAGACCGATCTCTTCACCCTCATGCTTATTAATTCCAACATATTCAAGGCTTGCATCTTCATACCGTTTAAACTTATATACAGCGTCATTCATTAATGAACTATTAAAGACGCCTAAACTAACTAACAATTCAAAATCTGATACATTTAGTGCTGTAACCTTTTTGAATAATCCAGGTTCAAGCTGCGTAATTACATCCTTAAGGCTTCTTTCTCTAAAGTCTGTTAGATACATAAATACAGGAACTCTAGTTGCGAACTTAATAAGCTTCTCTTGAATTTGTTTCCTTAAGCTTTTTGCTTTCTTCTCTTCATCTGTTAATTCTTTCTTCTCTTTCTTAGTTAGCTCTTTATCATTCGCTTCTTTTTTAGCCTTTTTAACCGCTTCAGACTTATTGATAATAGTCTCTATTTCTTGATTTAAACTTCTAAATCCCTCGATATTCATCAAAGCTTCTAAAGCCTTTTCGTTGCTCATTAACCTTTGTAAGGTTTCATTATCAACATTAACTAGTAGTGCACTTTCCCATCGCCTTGCAAGGAGTGTTGCTGTCGTGCCACTCATAGACATATCCAGTACACCCTTAGCATCAATTCGTTCCATCTTGCTTCCATCATAGGCGAGCACTGGTAAAAACTTAATAAATTCTGCCACTTTCTTTTCAGGGTTTGACTCATTTACATTCAATCTACAACTGTAATCAGCCACCTGACTTAACGCTCTATTTGGGGCAAAGTCAAATACATAGCATTCGTTTTTAATAATTTCAACTTCATTTGGATTTTTGCCATCAGGGTTACTTACTGTCCAAGCAGTCTGCACTCTGAATGCTGCTTGAAAATATGTTTCAGGACTAGAAGAATTCCTAAGCATAAAAATACCAGACCATGGCTTAACAGATACACCAGTAGTTAACTTTCCACAAGACAACGTGATGGTTTTTGTTTTTAATGGATTACCCATAGCTTTGTAAACTGGTGGCAACGCCTCAACACCCAATCCAGCATCATTGCCTGCGGCTACAATGACTTCGTACTCATGATAAAAGTTGTTATGTCTATTGCTCATTAAGTTTTTCATTGCATGACAAGCTGCAACTGTTGGTAAAAACCAAAAGGTATGGGTTAATACGCTTAATAAGCGACTATCAGAAAAGGGCATTGGTGGCTTCTTAGCACCAAGTGTAAGGTTGTCAGTAGCAGTTGCATGATGAGAGCCTCGTATTAAGTCTAGCCATTTTTGCACTTCATCTTCATAGGTAAACCTTGCATCTACTCCTTTACCTTTTGCTTGAAAAAATACATTCAAGTCAAATTCATTAAACTCGGTAGTTAAAGCAATTTCTCTTATATCATCAGGCATTCTATAAGTTAGCATTACCATTCTTGGTAAAGAAGCATACGGATTATCATTGCCTTCCCATTCTTCTTTTGCTCTTTGCTCGTCGGAGTATGTCCAGTTAAAAATCTGCTCTTCAATAAACTCACCAGACTCTATCGCCCTAAAAGGCGTACCTGAAAGATAAAGATAATGATCAGTTGTTATTGGCAAAATATCTTCATCAAACTCTTTGATGTTGCCCATATCCATATCTACTTCAGTATCTTCTCCTACAAACAAATCTTTTGACTTCTCCCTCCAAGCACCATAATGATATTCATCAAAAATTACACAATCCCAATCAGTTATATGTACCCATTCATTTTTTGTTTTAATGCCACCAGTTTTAGTATTTTTGCCAAGATAATCTTGAAATGAACCAAAGCAAACAAAAGGTTTGGACTCATCTGCACCCTCAAATTCTAAGCCATCTTTTGAAATAAACTGCCAGCCTTCGAAATCTTTATGGGTGTTTAAATCTGACTCCCATGAATCCTGCACAGCGGGCTTGAAAGTAAGCACAAGCAATTTCTTCCAACCCATTTCTCGTGCTAACTGGTAAGCGGTAAAGGTTTTACCAAAACGCATCTTAGCATTCCATAGAAAATGCGGCGTCTTGTCTTTTTCTTTTTTCTTAAAATCTCTAAAATGATTGGCAGCTTTATCTACCGCTTCTTGTTGTTCTGGACGCATTTTAAAATCAAGCGTACGACCTCTACTGGAACTATTGCCATCTCTAACTGCAATAATAGCTGAAACTACATCTTCCGTCTTACATCTAAACCACTCACCTTCAGTATTAATAAACCCATCTTTTTTTAACTGCCTATGAACATCGTGATCACTAAAACTAGAGCCATCACTGCGCATAGCAGACTCATCTACAACAGTAGTGAACCGTGACAAGGTGGCGCCAATTTGCTCTTGTATTCGCTCTTTTGCAGATCTAGTAGTAAAGCCTACTTTTAATTGGCCTTGTCGAGAAGTATCATCTAACAAGGTGTAGGCGTAAATTATTGGATTCGATTCTGATTTAGGCGGAAAAAGATCACTCATTATCAAGCTCCATAGGGTGGATCGTAGATTCTATAAATTCTATTTCTTTTTCATCTAAACTATATTTCTTATAAAGTTTCTCATCTGTCCAGCTTTCTGAAAAATCTTGCATTGGGACAAATTGATATACTCCTCTAGCTCCGTTTTGGGTCTTCTTCTTAATGCCCACAAGATATCTGAAAAATTTTGTCGTAATATAAGAAATAATATTCTCACACTCTAATTTAGACAAATTGTGATTTTCTACATCATGCCCAATTACTATGTAAGTCTGTGAACAAACACTATTAGGCTCTCCATAAAAAGGCTTTCCTAATATTAACTGCTTTTTATCTCCTTTGTTGGATCCTCTAGCAGCAGGTATATAGACCTTGTGTAATTTTATAGCACCAGTGTTTTTTGGTATATCTGACTCTTTTATCCAGGCAAAAGGCATTTTATGCATGGCTTTGTTTAAGTAATACTTAATTTTTCGATCACCATTTCTCTTATCGGAGTATGAGCTCCAACTTGAAGTTAGATGCGTCTTATTCGTAAAAAAATCCTTAGGACTAACCATACTTGTAAAATTTTTTGAGCTCTCAAGATAATAATTATTATCTATTTTTTCTATCTTTTCCAAAACAAGCAAAGAGTCTGTATCTCTTATTACTATCCCAGTCTTTTTTGAATCCAAATAGTTTGTATAAGGCTCAATATTATCTGAATCTCCTTTATGTAAATAATATTTGCACTTCCCTTGATACCCTTTGTCCCATAAAAAATAGCTAACCCCTCCCTCAATAGAGACACCTGGAAAACACTCTTTTTCGTTAAGGAAGTCATGCAAAATTCTAATTTTATTATCACTCAACATTTTATCAATCCATGCATCAGGAATACCTTCTACACTTCTAGTCATCCACCGACTTGGAGTGATCATAGTTAAATACATTGGATTTAATTTAATTGCTTGCTCTATAAATCTATGGTAAATCGCTTTTGCTTTTGAACTGTTGCCTGTCACATTGCCAACACTTAATTGATAAGGTGGATTACCTATAATTACATCAAATTTCATATTAAATAACTCCTTTGGATTCTTGGCATGGATAAACTGATAAGCGTGCGTTTCAAGCTCATTGCCTCGATCATAATTTTTTTCACTTGCGCCACAATATTTACATTTTCCAGCTTGCCATGTGTGCTCAACCCTATCAAATAAAATATTACCCTGATCATTATCAAACTCATCACATATTGAGTATTTACCATTAGCTGTTTTAGAGCAATAAAGGCTTCTTCTTGCTAGCAATGAAGTTAACTCTGTAATTGCTATACCGAAAACCTGATTCTTAAATATGTGATTAATTCTTTCCTGTTTATCTGGAATTTCTTTCTCTAAACCATCCATTAACCTTTTAGCTATTTCTCTAAGAAACACACCTGATTTAGTCACAGGGTCTAAAAAAGTAGTTTCTTTATTTTCGAAAAGCTCTTTTGGTAACAAATCTAAAATATCATTGACAAGCTCAGGTGGTGTAAACACCTCATCATTGCTTAGATTCGCCAAGCAAGTTAACACATCGGGATTGTAATCAATATTACCAAGCATCGGCAATCCTTAAAAAATGGGTGGCAGGGTAGCTTTTAACTGGGTGAGGAATAAAAACATCCATACCTGTATCTGATTTTAGATTTTCGCTTATAGAAAACAAATCATCTTTTTTCATATCATTCGTAAGAGTTTCAAAATAGTAATCTCTCCTTTTAATCATACTGCCAAATGGCATAGCCCATTCTGAAAATGTAATAGGGATCGGATTACTTCCAACTGTTTTAAGAGACAAAGCATCGCCACAAATAATATTCTTATCTAGGATAAATTTAATAGAATCTCTAACGCTGTCCTTGGATTTTTTCTTATAGATCTTCATGTACTTTTTATTGAAAATATTAAATAACCTTTCTCTGCATTCAGCAATATTGTCTTCTAGAATATCTACGCCATACATACTTGATATCGCAACAACTGAATATCGTTCAAAATCTAGCTGGTTCCTTTTATATTTCTTTTCAACTATCGATAATTTTCTTATCAAAACCTCAGTAAGAAAATTACCTGTTCCGCATGCAGGCTCTAGAAACCTCGAGTCAATTCTATCAGTCTCTTGCTTAACCAAATCAAGCATAGCATTTACTTCACGCTCAGCAGTAAACACCTCGCCATGGTCAGCAACTCGTTGTTTTGATTTCATTTACTATTCACTACTTTCTGTTGTTAGAATTTAATACCCTTTAGACTGTGTATGATAATCTATTTTTCTATATATTTTCTAGCCTATGCGGACCATATTTATTTAAATTAACCCTCTACAAATCCATAGTAAGCACCAAAAAAAGACGGGGCAGGAGTATAGATAGCAATTTTTTTTGATTTAGGAATATTAATACTGCTTGTCATTCCATCTATACCATAATCATATCTTTCAACATAATCAGAAAGATCGCCCTCCAAAGGGATGTTTAAATTAACCTTTGTCCTATCATCACAAGATTCAAAGCCTTCATCATGTGCAATGAACAGTGTGTGTTCACAAGGCGATATATCAAAACCTTACATTTCTACTATTTTTTGAGCACAAAAAGGACAGGCAATATCGCTTTCATAATCACTTCTTTCTTCAATTTTTATTTTCATACCACTCCTTTATTAATAATAATTATAGATCAAAATAGATCTATTTATTCTTTCTCCTTGCAAATAACCTGCACAGTCGCTTCTTTGGCATCAGTGACAATCCGGCTAATTTCTTTAGCACCATTGGATTTTCTAACTTGATAATCAACCATATTAAGATCCATAAATATCTTTGCCATATTTGATTTAATGGCAAAGTTAACATTTTGGGCTGGGCGGCTTCCTGTGATCTCTGCAGATGTTTCCAATCTTGAAACGATCACGCCAATGACGTTGCCATTATCATCAAGTAGCGGTCCGCCTGAGTTGCCAGGCTGCACTGGAGATGTTAGCTGAAGCTCTGCAATGTTGTTGTTAAAACCTGTGAGTGCAGCAATGTTTCCGCTTGTTACTTTTAGCTCTGATCCTAGTGTTGATGAAAACGGATAGCCCAATGCAATTGATTGTTCGCCTGTCACTACAGGC
>Ga0209664_1001748_pt1 | contig 10978 bp, 9 predicted proteins | sample SaaInlV_150m_DNA_FD_184668 | JGI IMG/M metagenome (GOLD analysis project Ga0209664, IMG submission 184668) | Marine microbial communities from expanding oxygen minimum zones in the Saanich Inlet - Saanich Inlet SI073_LV_135m_DNA (SPAdes) (version 2) | ecosystem: Environmental > Aquatic > Marine >... | reverse complement strand
AGGATGAAGCTGAAGTTTCTGAGATCATTGATTTAGCTTTCAAGCTTGAAGGCATAGCAAGAAATGTTGGAAAGCATGCAGGCGGAATTGTTATTGCTCCTGGATCCATTGCAGATTTTTGCCCAACTTATTTTGATCCGCAGTCTGATTCTACGATGACGCAATTTGATAAGGATGATGTGGAAACTATCGGCTTAGTTAAGTTCGACTTTTTAGGCCTCAGAACTTTAACTGTTATTGATAGATCAATTAAAACAATTAACGAATATTTACTTTCTGAGAATAAGGCTCCGTTGGATTTATATTCTTTATCGCTTGATGATCCAAAAGTATTTGAGTTACTTGCTTCAGGGCGAACTACTGCTGTATTCCAGCTAGAATCAACTGGCATGCGTGAGTTAATTAGAAGGTTACAGCCAACTAAATTTGAAGAAATTGTGGCGTTGCTTGCACTCTATCGGCCAGGTCCGCTTGAATCAGGCATGCATGATGAGTTCGTGGATAGAAAGCACGGGAAGAGCAAAGTAACTTATCCTCATGAATTACTGGCTCCGGTGCTCTCAGAGACTTATGGAGTGATTCTTTATCAAGAACAGGTAATGCAGGCTGCTCAGGTACTGGCGGGATACTCTTTGGGTCAAGCAGATATCTTACGACGCGCAATGGGAAAAAAGAAAATTGAAGAAATGGAGCAGCAACGCCAGATCTTTGTAGATGGATGCGCTGCCAATGACATCAAAAAAATAACAGCAGAAAAAATCTTTGACTTAATTGAAAAGTTTGCAGGCTATGGGTTTAATAAATCTCACTCAGCAGCTTATGCGATGCTTTCATATCAAACAGCTTACTTAAAAACATATTTTCCTGAACACTTTATGGCGGCGGTCCTATCTACTGAGTTAGGCAACACCGATAAAATTAATACTTTGATTAATGAGTGCAAAGAATTAAAAATTAACGTTTTAACCCCCAATATTGAAACAAGCAATAAGTTCTTTAATGTGAATGAGGATCTTGCAATTAAATATGGTTTAGGGGCTATCAAGGGAGTAGCTGACTCATTTATTGATCATGTTTTAGAGGTCAGAAAAAAACAGTCCTTTAAAGATCTCTTTGATTTTACAAAAAAAGTAAACGTTCGCTTGGGCGGCAAGAAATCTATCGAGGCTTTAACCAAGGCAGGGGCATTTGACGAGCTTGCTCCTTCTAGATCTGTGGCTCTGGCTTGTATGGAGGATATGGTAAGAGAGGGACAAAAGAACAGCACACAGATTGCTGGTACATCAGATTTATTTGCTTCGATGGAAGAAACATTTGATCCATATGCTAAATATGTCAATGTGAAAGAGTTATCCCAAGAAGATTTATTGAATCATGAGAGAGATGCATTAGGTTTTTATTTTTCAGGCCACCCAGTTAAAGCTATTGAAGGAATTATCAGTGGATTGCGCTCTCATACCATCGGAGAAATAGCTGATCAAATGAACAGAGTAAAGGTAGTTGGGTTGCTGAATTCATTTAGACAAATTAGAGATCGTTCTAATAAACAGGTTGCTTTTATAAGTTTTGATGACGGAACTGGGACAATGGAAGGGATTGTTAGCACTGATGTTTTAGAAAAAAATCACTTATTATTAAAAACAAATTCTATTTTAGTGTTTGCTGGTTCGGTTGAGAAAGATGACTATCGCTCAAAAGAACTTAACCGCAGAATGTATAAAATGAAAGTTGGAAGTGTGACCTCTCTTGAAGGTCAGATGAGCCAAGCGAATAAGGTAATGCTCATAGACGCTCGAGAACTCACAAATGATTCTATTCAGGGTGCTATGACAGACCTTAAAGGATTAAATGGTGGTTTTTGGCAAGCAGGGCATTGCAAAGTCCACTTAAAAATATCTCATAATGGTTCAGAAGCTATAATAGAATTAGGAAATGAATATCAGTTGATTCCCTCCACTGATAACATTAAATTATTGAAAGGGTTATTTGGCGACGGAACCATTACTATAAATTAACAATGAGCATCACGATTTTAGATTTTGAAAAACCAATAGCAGAAGTCTCCAGTAAGATTGAGGCTCTTCAGTTAGCAGCTTCAGATAATCCCGAGCTTCTTCCGCAAATTGATAAATTAAAGACTCAGGAAATTAGCTTAAGAAAGAAAATATATTCAAAACTGACAACGTGGCAAAAGGTCCAGGTTGCGAGACACCCCAATCGTCCTCACACACTTGATTTTATTGAGCGAATTTTTGATGAATTTGAAGAGCTGCATGGAGATCGTCAGTTTGGTGATGATGCTGCCCTGGTTGGTGGCATTGCTAAGCTTGAGGGCATGCCTGTAATGATTATTGGCCATGAAAAGGGTAGAGGCACTGATGAGAAGGTCAGAAGAAACTTTGGAATGCCTCAGCCTGAAGGGTATCGGAAAGCAAAGCGCTTAATGCAGTTAGCAGCAAGATTTGATATGCCTGTTATCACCTTTATCGATACAGCTGGAGCTTATCCTGGGGTTGAAGGAGAAGAGAGAGGTCAAAGTGAGGCAATAGCAACAAATTTAGCTCTTATGTCGAGCTTAGGCACTAAAATTCTTGTTGTTGTTACAGGCGAAGGAGGTTCTGGAGGTGCTTTAGCCCTAGGCGTGGGTGATCACGTAGCTATATTAGAATATGGCACGTATTCGGTTGCTTCACCTGAAGCTTGCGCATCAATAGTATGGAGAGATTCAGATAAAGCAGCTGATGCCGCCGCCGCAATGAAAGTAGGAGCTTCAGACCTAATTAAAATTGGAATTGTGGATGAAATTATTCTAGAGCCAACAGGTGGAGCACATCAAAATTTTGATGAAACCTCTTCCAATATCAAAACATCTTTATTAAAAAATATTGCTGAACTATCTAAGCTAAGCCAAGAGGAGCTATTATCCAGACGATATAATCGCCTGCTTAGCATTGGCGCCTAATTTTGCTCGACTCCAAAACTTTTTTTCATTTAATTGATCCTACTAAAAATATTATCGTTGCTTTTAGTGGAGGCGGCGATTCAACAGCTTTATTAAATTATTGCTATGAGCTGAAACAAGACAATCATCTCAAAGGATCCTTATCTGCTATTCATGTTAACCATTCAATTAGCCCTCATGCCGATTTATGGGAAATGCACTGTAAGAAATTTTGTTCTGAAAGAGATATTCCTCTGGTTTGTGAGTCTATAAAAGTAGATGGAAAAAAATCAGGATTGGAATCAGCTGCTAGGCAGGGAAGGTATGAGGTGTTTAAACAAAATATATCCTCAAGCGATCAATTACTATTAGCTCATCATGCAGATGATGTGGCAGAAACTTTAATGTTTCGATTGTTCAGAGGCACTGGAATTGATGGTCTTAGCGGCCCAATAAAGAGTCGTAAGCTAGGAGAGGGTATATTGCTAAGACCCTGGCTAGATTATTCAAAATCAATTCTTATTAGTTACTTAGTTGATAGAGAACTTCATTATATTGAAGATGAGAGCAATGCCTCTAACAATCAAGATAGAAATTTTATTCGTAACGAAATTTTACCCCTTGTCTCTAAGAGATGGCCGAATGCGAACTCTCAAATCCAACAAACATCTTCAATTATTGCGCAGCATTTAGATGTTCATGAAAAATTAATATATGCCCAATTTCCAGATACTTTGTTTGAACCCAGCCTAAGCATTGAGTCCATTAAAAATCTTGATGAAGCAATGCGCAATGAAGTCATAAGGCATTGGATTAAGAATAATAATGTTGCTGTTCCTAATAAGAAAATTCTTCAAGAAATCACTAAAGCCTTTATCCATGGCTCAGCCTTCAACCAAGACACTGGTGGAATGGTCGCGAGCAGACAAGGCTCAGAGTGGAGGAGTCCTCACATTTGCAGATGGCGATTTGATCATAAATAATAAATAATAAGTAACCGGAGAAAAATATGAGCTATCAGACTTTAACTTTAGAAAAAGATAATCACGTCGCTACGATCACATTAAATCGTCCTGAGATGATGAATGCATTTAGTGAGCAATTAATTTGGGATATGGGTGAAGCAACCAAGGCGGTCAAAAATGATTCTCAAATTCGTATTCTTGTGATTACAGGCGAGGGTAGAGGATTTACTGCTGGAGCCGATCTTAGTGAGAGAGATGCATCATGGACCGATACGAAAGATGCTTTGGAGAGAGGGTACTATCCCTTTATAAAAAATATTATTGATATGCCTAAGCCGGTTATTGGCTCTATTAATGGAGCTGCAGCTGGTATTGGCGCAGCAGTGGCGATGGCTTGTGATTTAAGAATCATGGCCAAAGAGGCATACATTATGTCTGTATTTAGCAATATAGCCCTTGTCCCTGATGGAGGTTTAAGCTTTCTATTGACTCGAGAAATTGGCTACAGTCGCGCTTTAGAGTATGCAATAGAAGCCAAGAAAATATCAGCAGACGAGTGCTTAAATCTTGGAATAGCAAACAAAGTTGTTGCGCTAGATCATTTGAAAGAAGCCACAATGGAGTGGGCTCATCACTTGTCTAAAAGATCCCCACAAGCATTAGCTAACACCAAGAAATTAATGAGGCAGGCAGTAACACAATCTTATGATGAGGTATTTGCTGAAGAAGCTAATATTCAGCAATCAATTTTTGGCAACGAAGAGAATCTTGAGGGTGTGACAGCCTTTTTTGAAAAAAGAGAACCTAATTTTAAGTAATAAGTTTATTTAGGCCCGAAATGATGGCCTGAAAAGATGCTTTAACTGTATTGCCATCCATTCCTGCACCCCATTCATTTTTTCCATTTAAAGTGAGCTCAATAAATGCAGCTGCTTTAGCATCTGCGCCCGATGTTACAGAGTGCTGATGATAATCAGATACAGAAATTGATTCATTAAAATGTTCATTAATGGCAGACACGAAAGCTTCAATTGGACCGCCGCCTTTGCCATTAATAACTATAGCTTTACCTGCCACGTTTAAAGTAATTTCAATATTATCTGAAGATATGCCTGAGCTATCTTCGGCAGATGATAATGAATAGTTGTCTAGTTGAAATTTTCCTGAGACCGTAAGATAGTTTTTATCGAACACCTCCCATATCTCCGATGACATGACTTCTTTGCCTGTCTCGTCTGCGACCTTTTGAACTTTCTCACTCAAATTAATTTGTAATCGCCTTGGCAAAGATATTCCATGATCTTTTTCTAAAATAAAAGCAATCCCACCTTTTCCAGATTGAGAGTTAATTCGAACAACTGCCTCGTAGGAACGGCCTAAGTCAGATGGATCAATCGGAAGATATGGAACTGCCCATTGCGGCTCATTCGATTGAGACAACGCATGCAAACCTTTTTTAATGGCATCTTGATGCGAGCCAGAAAAGGCAGTAAAAACTAGGTCTCCTGCGTAAGGATGACGAGGATGGACTGGTAATTGATTGCAGTATTCAACTTCTCTAATGACTGAATTGATATCAGAGAAATCTAATGTTGGGTCAACGCCCTGAGTTAAGAGATTTAATGCCAATGTAACAATATCTACGTTACCTGTTCTTTCACCATTGCCAAAGAGTGTTCCTTCAACCCTATCTGCCCCTGCCATGAGACCAAATTCAGATGCAGCAACAGCAGTGCCTCTATCATTATGAGGATGCAAGGACAAAGAAATATTATTACGTTCTTTAAGGTTATTGTTCATCCATTCAATTTGATCCCCGTAAATATTGGGAGTTGCCATTTCAACTGTTGCAGGCAAGTTGATGATTATTTTTTCTGATGAGGAGTCTTTTAATATTTCAACCACGGAATCACAGACATCTGCAGCAAACTCTAGTTCAGTTCCAGTAAAGCTTTCGGGAGAGTACTCAAACATCCATTTGGTATTTGGTTTTTGATCTGCTAATTTTTTAACTAAGTTTGCACCATCAAGTGCAATTTTTTTGACACCCGCTTGATCTTGATTGAAGACAACTTTGCGTTGGAGCGTCGAGGTAGAATTATAAAAGTGGACAATAGCCTGAGGTATTCCTTCGAGGGATTCAAATGTTCTTTCAATAATATGATCTCTTGCTTGAGTTAGCACCTGAATTGTCACGTCTGAAGGGATCTGCTTTTCTTCAACCAACCATCTAACAAACTCAAAATCAGTTTGTGATGCAGCAGGAAAACCAACTTCAATTTCTTTAAAACCAAGATCACAAAGCAATTTAAACATTCGCTTCTTTCTATCATGACCCATTGGCTCTATCAGAGCTTGATTTCCATCACGCAGGTCAACAGAACACCATTTTGGTGCTGATTGAATTACCTGATTTGGCCACTGCCTATTTTTAAGAGGAATCGGCTCAAAAGGTTTGTATTTCTTTGTTAAATCTTTCATGATTGATATTCTGATGTTATCAAATAAATCTCAATATATTTTGTCTAAAATTGGCATTCCACTCTATCAAGATAATACAAAATCTTTAATAGAACAGGAAAGCGCCATACATTTTTATCAAAAGGACAGTATTCTAACATTACATCTTATTTCTGTTGATAAATACTCCGAAAAAGAGATAAATCTACTAGAAGCAATTATGGCCTCCATGAAAGGCGAGCAAGCATCTGAATCGCATGGAGAATTCACTTTTGTAGAAGGTGACAGTGTGAGATGTGAAAAAATTCTTAATAATAGCCATCCAATTAAAGCAACATTAGTATTTTTTGATACTAAGTTGCTCTCCACTGATGCCAACTGCATTGAATCCCCGCCATTAATTGATATGTTAAGTGACCCGACGCTGAAGAAAAATCTCTGGGCTCAAATTAAGCTTCTAGATACCTAAATTTCATGAGGATTAGACCTTCGAGCTCCGATGATCTTGCAACAATTTTAATCATCGAAAGCTTAACCAATAAGATTCCATGGACAGAGCAGCAGTTCTTATCTTCTGCTGAAGTTGGTCATCACTCTGTGGTTATAGAGGAAAAAGAGGGCGTAGTCGGTTTTGCAATTTATTCGCCAATTGTTCCAGAATCTCATTTACTAAACATTGCAATCACACCTTCAAATCAAGGCCGAGGCCTTGGAAGACAGTTACTCCAAAAAGTAATTCTTCAGAATCAATTGTTGGGAGTAAAATCTTTAACTTTAGAGGTCAGGGTGTCGAATAATTCCGCCATCAGCCTCTATGAGAGTGAAGGCTTTTTAAAAGATGCTATCAGACCAGATTATTACAGCGGAGTCGTCAGGGAAGATGCTCTATTAATGAGCTTGTTAATTAAATAATTTTCTTTAATTCTGCTTCTATTGCAGCTCCACCATCTTTAGGAGCAAACCTCTTCACCACTTCACCATTTTTATTAACAAGGAACTTGGTAAAATTCCATTTAATAGATTCGGTGCCCAAGATTCCCGGGGACTCATGTTTTAAATGCTTAAAGAGAGGGCTGGCATTTTCGCCATTCACTTCGATCTTATCAAACATTTTGAAAGAGACGTTAAAAGTAAGGTCACAGAAAGATTGAACTTCTTCGTTTGTTCCAGGCTCCTGGCCTCCAAACTGATTACACGGAAACCCTAAAACTTCTAGCCCTTGTTCTTTGTATTTATCAGAGAGATTCTGCAGATCTTTATACTGAGGTGTAAAGCCACATTTACTGGCAACATTAACTATTAACAAGGTTTTACCTTGAAATGAGCTCAAATCAATATCGTTTAATTGAATATCTTTAACACTTAGGTTGTATAAATCACTCATTTTTTTTCCATAATAATTTTCAATCTATTATAGATAATAAAAAAGATATAATCATGGAATGTTTCTTTTCTATCTTAATAAATAATGGAATTACGCTGGAAATCATATGCTCTGCTAACCAAGCAAGAGCTTTATGCTGTTATGCACCTCCGACAGCAAGTTTTTGTATTAGAACAAAATTGTCCATTTATTGATGCAGATTTAAACGACGAGCTTAGCGATCATTTGCTCGGCTACCAGGGTAGTGAGTTAATAGCATATGCACGTTTAGTAGAACCAGGCTCATTGTATCCAGGACCTTCTATTGGTCGTATTGTTACTTCTAAGAAAGTTAGAGGGATGGGTTTTGGAAAGATCATCACACAAGCTGCGATTGATTTCAGCTCAAAGAAATATCCCAATCAAGACATCACTATTTCAGCTCAATACCGACTAATAAATTTTTATCAAGATCTAATGTTTAAGGCTGAAGGAGATGTGTATCTCGAGGATGATATTGAGCATATTAAAATGACCATTGCGCCTCCTAAACGAATGTCGATTTTCTCATTCTTACCTTTATCAATCGCAAATACAGTTTTGATCATAGGAATACTGCTAGCTATCACTATTATCGGCTCTAGTTTCATTAAAAAAATTGACTTAGATCAGTTGAATTGGATAGCAAAAATAGATGATCGTGCGATTTCTAAAGGAAAGTATGAGTCCTACTTGGATTCGGTGGCTCAATCTCGCAAATCAGGCCTTATTGCTTCGGACGCCGAAAATATTCTTGAGAGAATGATTGATGAGGAGCTTCTTATTCAAAGGGCAGTAGACCTCGGGATGTTAGAGAATGACTCAGAGCTGAGGAGTATTATCATTCAAAAAATGATCAGTTCCATTATCGCTGAGACAAAAAACGTAAGATTTTCTCAACAAGATCTACAAACTTTTTTTGTCGAGAATAAAGATTTCTTTGCCCCTAGTCCAAAACTTCATTTACTTAAACTTAGCTTTCCCGGAGTGAATGCAGCACAGGCCGATAAAGCCAGGCAAATGATCCTTGCTGGCGATCTCGTGTCAGCCAAACAACTTGCTGAGACTGATGTTATTCAACTGCCAAATACCTTATTGCCTGCAACAAAAATTAGAGAATACATAGGCCCCTTGCTAACTCAGGAAGCTCTTAAGCTTAATGATGGAGAGATAAGTCAGATTATTGCTTCAGAGAATCAACTTCATCTTTTAATCGTCGTTAAAAAATTACGCGAGTCTGCAGGGTCCTTTGAAGAGATGTATGAAGAGATTGAATCAGAATTTATTCGCCAAAAAGGTGAAGAGATGCTTGATGAATACTTATTAGATTTAAGGAACTGGTATGACGTTGTAAAAGCAAATGATTTATAAAAAATTACTTTGTTGCAGTTTACTTATTCTTTGTTCTATTTTTTCTGAGGCACACAATCGCAGTGAGTCCTATTCAAAGTTTAATTTAACTTCTAATGAGCAGGGCATGGCGATACAAGTTACCGGCTCAATTAAACAAGATATTTTTAATAACCTTAATCCAACAGCACACTTTCAATCCTATGAGAGTCTAGTTAACTATTTAGACAAGGCAATTAATCCAGGCAGTTCATGCAAACTAAATGAGTCAGCAGAAATTAATGAGAATATTTCATTGGGGGTATTAAAGTTTGTTTGGTCATTTCAATGCTTGCAAATACCCGAGAGTATTTCCATGTCATTATTTCAAGATTTAGGAGTTACCCATACTCACATTGCTAGAGGAGTTATTGATGGGCAATCAGTTCCTGAGTTTATGTTTGCAAGCACCCAAGACTCATGGGTGATAGGCTTGCCTGGAGAGAGCAATGTTAATCAAAGTTCATATTTTGGTTACTTTAAATCTGGTGTGCAGCATATTTTAAGTGGCTGGGATCACTTAACATTTTTATTGGGATTATTGCTTTTATTTACTGGTAGATTCTTAATTATAGCTATTACTGGATTCACGATAGGGCATAGTTTAACTTTAGGTCTGGGGGCAATGAATGTCTTGAGAGTTCACTCAGAAATCATTGAAACACTCATCGGATTCTCTATTTTATTGTTAGCTGTAGAGTATTTTCTTAAGCATGTCTTTGAGATTAATAAGCTAATCAAAAACCTTGCACTCTCATTTTGTGCTTTCCTGCCTCTCACTATCTTTGGTAGCCTTGACCCAATTTTAATTGCTGGATTAGCTTTATTTTTAACTTTTTATTTAAGCCTAACAAACCATTACTCAAACCCCTGGCTCCCTTTAATAGTGACAATATTTTTTGGTCTAATTCACGGGCTTGGATTTGCTTCCTCTATCGCAGAGTCAGGAATACCTCAAGACAGGCTTTTACCTATTATCTTGAGTTTTAATATAGGAGTTGAGGTAGGGCAATTAGCGGTGGCTTTTACTCTTTTAGCCTTTTTGAAACTTACCAAAACTTATTTTCGTTTCTCTGATTTTAATTATCTTCACGGAGCCATGGGAGCCTTTGTATTTTCAATGGGCACTTTTTGGTTTATTAGTAGGGCAATCGGCTTATGAAATTTGCAATTCCTTTATCCATGCTTCCTATTGATGAAATTAAACCCCTGGCCGTCGCAGCAGATCAAATAGGGTATGACTCTTTGGCTGTTTCTGATCATTTAATTCATCCAGAAACTTTTTCTGTGCCTTACCCTTACACCGATGATGGAAGCGTTAGGTGGGAGCCTGGAACTGATTGGCCAGATCCAATTAATACGTTATCTCTAATCGCTGGCGCGACTAAAAATATTAAGCTTTATACAAGCGTCTATGTTCTACCTGCTCGAAACCCCATGAGGGTTGCCAAAGAGATCGCTACATTAAGCGCTCTATCTGGTGGGCGATTTGATTTAGGTATAGGAATGGGCTGGATGCCTGAAGAATTTAAAGCTGGCGGTCAAGAATTTAGCAAGCGCGGCAAAAGAGCAGATGAGATGATTGAGATCATGAAACTTTTGTGGAAAGGAGAGATGGTTAGCTTTAAAGGAAATTTTTTTGAATTTGATGCCCTAGAAATGCTTCCAGCACCAAAACAAGAGATTCCAATATACGTGGGGGGTTTCTCTGAACCTGCGCTAAATAGAGCAGCAAAACATGATGGATGGATTTCTGATATGCATAGTCTGAGTGAGTTAGAAGCCTTGATGGCAAAAATACATCTAAAAAAACAAGAGTTA
>Ga0209664_1001703_pt1 | contig 11229 bp, 15 predicted proteins | sample SaaInlV_150m_DNA_FD_184668 | JGI IMG/M metagenome (GOLD analysis project Ga0209664, IMG submission 184668) | Marine microbial communities from expanding oxygen minimum zones in the Saanich Inlet - Saanich Inlet SI073_LV_135m_DNA (SPAdes) (version 2) | ecosystem: Environmental > Aquatic > Marine... | reverse complement strand
AGTGATGACCGAAATACAATTGGTATTTATCCTCTAAAGGGTAAGTTGCTTAATGTGCGTGGTGAACAAATCAAGAAAATCGCCGACAATAAAGAGATTACTGATATGAAGAAAATCCTAGGTCTAGAAACGGGGTGCGAATATCAGACAATCGAAGATGTCCATAAACAATTACGATATGGTAAGATTATGATTATGACGGATCAGGATTTGGACGGTTCTCATATCAAGGGTCTATGTATCAATCTCTTCCATAGTGAATGGGCATCTCTTGTTCATATTCCCGGTTTCATTTCCTTTATGAATACACCTATTTTGAGAGCAAAGAAGGGAGCAACTGTTAAACTATTCTACAATGAAGGTGAATACAGTGCGTGGAAAGAGAGTCTAGGTGAAGGTGGAGCACACGGATGGACCATTAAATATTTTAAGGGTCTCGGCACATCTACTTCAAGTGAATTCAAGGAATATTTCGCCAATCGGAAAATTGTAGATTTCGTTCACACAGGTGCTTTGAGCGACGATACAATAGATAAGGTATTTAATAAAAAGCGTCCAGATGACCGAAAGACATGGTTGGAGAATTATGATAAAGACGCACATCTTGATACAACAAGTAGTAAGGTGAATTACGAACAGTTTATCGACCGAGAGATGATTCATTTCTCCACATATGATTGTGCACGTTCTATTCCGAATATGGTAGATGGTCTCAAAATTTCATTGCGTAAAATTCTCTTTTCGAGTTTTAAACGTAAGTTGACCTCGGAAATTAAGGTCGCCCAATTTTCAGGGTATGTATCTGAACACTCTGCTTATCATCACGGTGAAGCATCACTTAACGGTGCGATTGTGAATATGGCTCAAAACTATGTAGGGTCAAATAACATCAATCTACTCTCACCCAATGGACAATTTGGAACACGTCTTCACGGAGGCGATGATAGTGCATCAGAGAGATATATCTTCACTCAACTAAATCCCATTACGCGTTCTATCTTTCCGGAAGCAGATGACCATGTTCTCACCTATCTAGATGATGATGGAACACCTGTTGAACCCGAATTTTATGCTCCTATTATTCCATTCGCATTGGTCAATGGAATTTCGGGTATTGGAACTGGGTTCTCTTGTAACGTTCCATCCTTCTCGCCAGTTCAGTTAATCGATTATCTCAAACTAAAAATGAATAAAAAAGACCCCAAGGCAGTGGGAGAATTCACACCTTATTACGAGGGGTTTAAAGGAACAGTCACGAAAACAGATACCAATAAATATTTGAGCAAAGGTGTGTATGAGAAAATCGACACTGATAAAATCCGAATTACCGAACTACCCATTGGTTCATGGACAATGCCCTATGTTAGTTTTCTAGAAGGTCTCGCGGACGGGACAACTGATAAGTCGGGTAAGAAAGTTCCTCCTTCAATTCGCGACTTCACATCTCTCTCTACAGAAGTAATTATAGACATCACAATTGTGTTTCCTCGAGGTAAACTCGCAGACATCGAATCGAAGGTAGACGCAGTAACCGGTATTAATGGTGTTGAGAAAATGTTGAAACTTACATCGAGCATCTCAAGCACAAACATGCATATGTTTGATAAAGACTGTAAGTTGCGAAAGTATAAAAGTGTAGAGGATATTATCGAAGACTTTTATGAAGTCCGACTACAAATGTATAGCAAGCGTAAGAATCATCTTATCAAAGACCTGAATAACCGACTTGTGAAATTGTCGAACCGTGCGATATATATTCAGAAGAATTTGGATGGTTCTGTCGACCTTCGACGCAAAAAGTCGGACGAGGTAAACGCTCTCTTAACGGGAATGGATTTCGCAAAGATAGATGGCGATTTCAAATATTTGATTAAGATGCCTATGGATTCAGTGACCCAAGAAAACGTCGACAAGATTATGAAAGATAAGAGTGACGCCGAAACCGAACTCGATATTCTTCAAAAGACTTCACTTGAGAAGATGTGGTTGTCTGAACTCGACGTCCTTAAAAAGGAGTATCTAAAGTATAAAACTCTACGTGAAACTATCCAAAAAGGTGGGACAAAATCTACTGTAAAGAATGTTAAACAATGCGTTATAAAAAAGAAATAAAATCCTATAAAATTGAATGTTGATTTATCTTATATTTTTAATGATAAGATAAATAATCAAAGAATGAACCATTGTATTAAGTGTGCATATCCAATTTCCCCTGGTGGATATGGTTATATATTAAAAAATAAATGTCTCGTGAAGATTTGCACGTTTTGTGAAAGTGTTGAAAATAATAACTGTCGTGTGTTTAAAGAGGAAGATGTTCTCTTCTTGACTGGTAAGTGTAGTGAATGTCTCCATTATATATCATCCGAGAATGAACCTAATTTGAACGTATCCATATTAAATAAACATAATGTTATATGTGATAGAGAATTTTGTCGTGACTGTTTTATTACGAGTAACTATAAACAAATTAACAATTTTAATTATCGTGTGGTTGTTTGGTATGAAAACGCATATGAATTAACCGTGAAATATAAAAATATCAAACCTGTTACCAGGATACTTGCTCGCCGTAAACGTGAAAGACGAAAAACAATTGACCCGGAAAGTATGTGTAATTAACAAATAACTAATCGCATATTTTATATCTGTATTAGTGTTGCGTTTTTTTGATTGGCGAAAAAATCCACCAATTCATCTTTTTTATACTCATGAATATAATAAATTTTCGATATACCAGACGCAAATAATAGTCGAGAACATATTAAACAAGGGTAATGTGTGATATATGCTGTCGCATCATCGCAAGAAACACCGCGTTTCGCACAATCACAAATCGCATTTTGTTCCGCATGAACAGTTGCTTGTTCATGATTATCACGAACAATACTATCATGTGGACAACCTGGTAAAAATCCATTGTATCCTTGAGAAATAATTCGATTATCTCTCACAATAAGACATCCTACTTTTAATCGTTCACAAGGAGAGCGTTTCGCGGTCGCTAAAACAATTTCTTTAAAATATTCATTCCATGAAGGTCTATTCATATTATATTTTAATTGTCTATTATTATTATTATATTGTTTATTTGTGTAAAATTGATTTATATAAGTTTTGAATAAAACAATGTATATTATAAACATTTATTATGTCTACTCCCACCTCTTTCGATGAACAGTATGAACAGTCTAAAAAATCTCTACTAAACGCCATTCAAAAAGGGCATAGTATTATTCTCTATGGAGAAGGTCCTACTGGGAAAAGTCATCTTATTAAAGAATTTTCAAAAGAATTAAAAGATAATGGTTATTCTATGGGGGTATTGCCCGATTGGCCGAAACACGAATTTCATATTCTAGACCACAATAAGGGTGCTTTAGTTAAATGGAATTATTCGGATAAAATAATTGCGGTTGTTGCCGATTTTGATTGTTTTAAGCATTGGAATTCATCAGAAAACCATACAGGTATTACGATAATTAATATGGGTCGATACACACATCCGACCTATAGTCGTTCGCGTTCTGGATGTAAGGTGGACCATCCAGATGAAATCAACTATGGTGATAGACATTGGACGTGTAAATAATTTATTGTTAATTTGTACATAATTGTATATTTTGTATTTTTTTTTATATCCACAACACAATATAAGAGAAATGTATTTGGGATTAATATTATTTTTGAGAAATAGACATTACCGAAAAAAGGTGAAAAAAATATCCCCTGTTTTTTACAAATAAATATTCAACCTAAATCATCTATTTTTTTATATATGATTTGGACACTTTACTCGATGTTTCCCGTCCTAGTACTTCGTCAATATATTTGGACGCCTCTAGTATTTTGTTGATATTCACTCCTGTCTCAATTCCCGAACCATTAAGCATATACAAAACGTCTTCCGTTGCTACATTACCACTCGCCGAAGAACCCGCATAGGGACATCCTCCCAGTCCAGAGACAGATGAATCAATAACACGAATTCCATATTGTAGAGCGATGCTAATATTCGCTAGCGCTTGCCCGTGTGTATCATGGAAATGAACGGCCAATACACTGGGTGGAATCAACTCATTCTTGGTCAAATGTTCGAGTAACATACTTGTCGAACCAATTGTTCCTACGCCAATTGTATCACCCAAACTCACTTCATAACATCCCATATTCAGCATCTCTCTTGTTACATATGCGACCTTCTCTAGATCAACTTCTCCTGAATAAGGGCAACCCAAAACACAACTTACATATCCTCGGACACGCATTCCCCGATGTCGTGCATATTTAACAACTGGGTCAAATCGTTTAAGTGACTCTTCAATATTACAATTAATATTCTTTTTCGAAAATTCCTCTGAAGCAGCACCAAATATAGCCACTTCATTTACACCGCCATATATTACCGCATTATGAACCCCTTTCAAATTCGGTGTCAGCACTGAATAATTAATACCATCTGTATTTAATCGTTTACTCTCATTTTTCTGCTTATGATGTTTAATATACGCACATAGTTTGTCGGTATCCTCCATTTGCGGAACCCATTTAGGAGAAACAAACGAACCTACCTCAATCGATTTCAATCCAGAATTACTCAAGCGTTTCAGCAATTCGATTTTAACATTCAAAGGGACAATATGGGTTTCGTTTTGTAGCCCATCGCGTAGTCCAACTTCCACGATGCGCACATTCCCAATGGTATGTTTAAAGAACTTTTTCATATTTAATGTTTGTTGTTATTTAATTACATATGAAAAACGGATTCAATTTTATTATTCTTCGATGAATGTTCCATTATATTGCTTGGTTTTTTGTGTTAAAAATAGACGGCCTTCGTGGAATAATGTAAGGGAGACAATTGCTTTTGCTAAACCCAATCCCTGTCCTCTAAATACACCCTTCATCCCATTCTGCGCCATGTCCTTTGCTAATTCCTTACACGCATCCACAGTTCCTATCGATTTTCCACTCATAGAAGATGTCTGCATAATCACCTCGAGCCTAGAAAGAGGGTTGGTTGCTAAAACATAAATTGGGCTCACTATGGAGGAAGAAATAAGATTACAAGCGGATTGTCCCAATGATGAATTCGCACCCAAATATCCTTGAATTTCCTTTTGAAGTCGGGGTTGTCCCACTAATCCCAAAACAGCACTTGCGAAAGAGTGTCCCATTAATGGTATGGTCCCTCTAAATAGAGGTCTGTAATTTTGTTGTTTTGCCTCTTTTAAAATATCCATTATAGGTCGGTCTTTTCCCGTTGTTTTCATATCAACACGTTGTTGTTTCTCAATCATACGGACTGGATTAATAAAGGGTGCGGATAAGATAGAAGCGGTAGTCGCAGCCGCTAATCCAGGTTCACCCGTTTTCCCGGTAATTGTAGTATATCCCAATAGAATGCCGAATTTAGGAATACGTTTAAACAAAACGCCGATTAATCTGGGGGTTAGTCCAGAAAGAGATGCTCCCATAGGGGATTGTTTAAATACCTGACGTGCTTCTTTTACAGCTACTTCAGGTTTCACCAATTCACCTTTCGCATTTTTAGCATATTGTTGGACCAATTGTCTATAGGCAGTGACTGGATTATCACCTACTGTTTGAATAGCAGAACCGCCCAAATAACACATAAAATTTTGAAAAGGTGATACGCCATTCTTTTGGACTTCAAAATAGGAGGTCATGCTGTCTATATATATAACTTTTGTATTTTTATCATCACAAAAAATAACAATGACCAAATAACGAAATTTAAATCCCAGAATTCGATATTCCACATATATCTTTCTTGAAATGGTGATATAAGCATTCGGACAGCACCCATCGGCGAAAAATATTCCCCGTTTCTATACCAAATGTTCCCCATTCCTGGGCTAAACTGGATATAAAGTAAGTATCCTGTTAATAAAAGAAAATATCCTAGATAAATTATCATATACGTTTAGTTATTATTATATGATTATATTATTATATTAATAGAATGACTCGAAATGAGAATTATTTTTCTGTTATTGGTATCGAATATGGTGGGGCGACAAAAATTTCAACGATTTGTGTTTTAGGCACTTTTTCTACAATAGACAATGCCCAAAATTTTATTAAAAACAAGTCTTATCCACCTATCTATACTCTAGTGGATATCGTCGAGACAAAAATAGACGCTAAATACGATCCAACTATTGATAATATTATACATATATAAAGAAAACTGATTTGGTATATACAAATGTGGAATAGAGATCCAGATACAGACTATAGCATATATTATGGTAGAAATACCAACGTGTTTTATCATACAAACGAAAAAACATCCGGTATATTAACCGGTATTTCTACACATAATGGAAATACATCTGTCTTACTAAATAGACATGACTGTAAATATACAATCACATCAAATTTAATTGATAAAATAGAGGTGGATATATCAAATGAATTAATACCAATTATTACAGACTTATGTGACCGTCGGATTGTATTAGACATATCAAATAGAATATTGTCTTTTATGAATCCGTTTATAGAAATTTAAATTTCGCAAATAACATTACAATACTCGGTTGTTCGTAAGCAATATTCAATTTGATATCCTAATGTATATCGGGCAACTAATATAGCAAATCCTTTTTTGATTGATTCTGAATATACAAAATCATCGTTTATTTTGTTAATAATTGGATGTGTTTGTTCAAACACACCGGTAAACGCATCTAATATTTTATCATTTTGTTCAATCTTTTCAAATTCTTTAATAATTTCTTCGGGTATTTCTTTTTTCAAGTTTTCCATATTCGTTACTAATTCTTCATAATGTGTTATTTTATCTAGACAATAACCTTGAGAATTTTCTTCATAACGCAAACATTCATCGTCATATTCTTCCGCTTCTACAGCAGCCTCTATATGCTCTTCTTTGGTTTCATAGCATTGTCTACAATAATCTTCATCGACTTCTGCACAACAATTACAAGCTTTCCAAGCATATTCTATATTTGGTGTAATATTTACTAAATTCTCAATATCATCACTGTCTTGAATACCAAACCAAAATTTTCCTTTAATATCGCCGTCATAATAACGACCCATTTTATATAATATATTTCGTATGTTATGTGTAATTATATTATTCATAAATTCAATTTTACACCTCAAATATAATACGACACCCAATGAAGTATTATTAATGAACCTACAAAAACGATTAACCAAATAATAATAGCATTTATCATTTTATGATAAAATATAAGAACAAATGTTTTTATATTTTATTTAAGATTCAATAATTACGTGTAAATTCTCAATATTAAACTGATGCGAATTATGTATAGTATTAAATGCCTTTTTTTTTATTAACATATCTAATATTCGTTCCTCTATCGATAGACATATTCGTATTGAGTTTTTGGAATAATATTTATAGTCGGGACTAATCATGCGTTTGTACCATATAGTGGGTAGATTTTTTAGATGTGTTTTATCATCAATAAAAGAGTATATTATATTTATTAATTCTACGGGTAATAATAGATCACGTAATATATATCGTATCATTGTATATATATTTTAATAGACATAATCTTGCACATGCAATGATTTATCGTCAAATAGCTCATTTTTATATTTCCCCATCGATGCATCGCCGTTCGCACGAGCACGTTTCAATAACATTTGTTGGGCGTTCTTTATATTTTCGGGTTTTCCTTTTATGTTTTTTACAAATTTTTTTCAAATAAAACCTCTAAATAGTATAACTAACATATCAAAACAATGTCTATCTTGAATAAAACGCATACAGAAATCGATAAACATATCCAAGATAATTTAACAATACGCGATAAAGAAAAAGACAAATTTGGCGAGGTATTTACATCACCAGAACTCATTGACGAAATCTTGGACAATATTCCACCCCATGTATGGAAAAATCCGGATAACAAATGGTTGGACCCTGCGGCAGGGAATGGGAACTTTATGTCCAAGGTATATTCAAAATTGTTAACTACATTATCCTCAAAAATCCCCGATTTAGGGAAACGAAAGAAGCATATCTTGGACAATATGTTATTCATGATTGAATTAAACAGAAATAATACAGAGAAGCTCATTATTCTCTTTGGTACGAAAGCAAATATATCCAATACCGATTTTTTAAATCAACAAGACAAATGGAAACACGATTTAAAAACAGAAGTGTTCGACGTGATTGTAGGAAATCCTCCTTTTCAAACTCCGAAATCCGATAAATACAGTGGAAGTGTGGGAAATAGAACACTTTGGGATAAATTCTTGGACACTATCTTTCACAAAAGAGTAATTAAGGAATCAGGATACATGGGTATCATTACTCCTTCTAATTGGCGTAGACCTCTTCACCCTTTATATAAAACACTTACTGTGGACAATCAATTAATATACCTTCATGTCTTTAATAAAAAGATGGGACTAGAGAAATTAGGAGCACAAACACGTTTTGATTTATATATTGTCCAAGAAGGTACGACAAAAAAGTCGGTAAAAACGGAAATTATAGATGAAACCAATAAAAGCCATAAAATAGATGTTCATAAATGGCCATTTTTACCGAATTATAACTTTGATAAAATAAAGAAGATAATGGTCCCAAAGAAGAAGGGAATAAAAGTCATTTTCGACGCCGGTAAATACGACGCAAGACATTTATCCAAGACAAAGACAAAGAAAAATCGCCATCCAATCGTGCACAATATCACGATGCGTGGTCTTGGACTTCGGTATGCGAAAAAAAAAGATAAGAAACATTTCAATGTCCCCAAAGTATTGTTGAATTTCAATGAACGCCAATATCCATATAATGATTTCGAAGGAAAATACGGAATGACCCAATTAACATTTGGAATACCTATAAAGTCCAAGACACATGGAGAAAAAGTAATAAAAGCGGTAAATAGTGATGCTTTTAAGGAAATATTAGAAGCAACGAAATGGAGTTCATTCCAAACAGATTACAGAATGTTCGCATATTTTGATCCTGATTTTTATAAAACGATATACTAATTTGTATATTTTTACTTCCAATAATAAAAAACATGTTCATTTCTTATTATTATTATTATTATTATTCATAAGCTTCCCCCTCCGCATTTCTCCTTGAATTAGGGCCATAATCAGGGTTCTTCGCATATTCATCCGCACCAAAAAGCAAAGCTGATGCTTTTCGCCTTCTCTCCATCGCCATCGCCCTTAACTCTTCTCCACTATATTGTGGCTTCAAATATCCCGAACACAACCTGACCTGCATTTCTAATCTATTAATTGCCGCAGGATTTTGGGATAAATTATACCAATATATTTTATCTGGGTTTTGTTCCAATAGACGGATTGCTGCTGTTGACTGATTTAATGATAAATTTGACCAATCTATTTTATCTTGGTTTTTTTCCAATAGTCTGAATGCTGCTTCTGATGGATTGCTGGATAAATTTGACCAATGTATTTTATCCGGATATGCTTCCAATAGAGGAATCGCCCCGGGATTGAGGGAGAACACATCCCAATATATTTTATCTTGGTTTTGTACCAGTAGACGGATTGCTGCTGGTGACGGATTTGTGCATAACATTTTCCAGCATATCCTATCTGGGTATTGTTCTAATAGATGGATTGCTTCCGGATTTCGGGATAACATACTCCAGTTGATCTTGATTATCGACTCATTTTTATAATTTTCATAATTTTCACAATTTTCACCATTTGTTTCAGTACTCATGATTTATAATATATAGGATTGATTTATCTTTATGTTAATTCAATTTATTTTTAATTCATCAATCTGTGTTATATATCGGTTTACGTTCGAATAAAAACGATATAAAGAGATTTAATAATATTTATTATAATGGAAATTACAAATAGTAATTTGGTAGATGGAAAAGGACTTATCTTAAGAAAAAGTGTTAAAAAGGGAGAAATTGTTTTTACTTTATCCGGAAAAATGCTTGATCATCCTACACGTGAATCAATTCATGTAGGAGATAACAAACATATCTATGATGAAAATGGTATATTTATTAACCATTCATTTGAACCAACTGTTCGTATAGATGGGTATAACGTAGTAGCATTAATGGATTTAAACGATGGAGATGAAATATCATTTAATTACAACGACAGCGAAATCAACATGGCAAATACATTTCAGGCAGGCGATGTTTTAGTTTGTGGTAAGCAACAATAAACCCGTGGTAAGAAAATCGGTATAAACATATTTAATTTAATATAATGTTAAATATGTTACATAAATGGTTTGAGTTCGAGTTGTTTATAAACACGATCAGTTTGTTGTGGTAATGATAAAGGAACGACGAGGCGGCTTTGATCTTCTAAATATTTTAGATATCCAATTGCTTCGGAATGGATTTTAGGAACTGTATAGTCGATCACAATTTGGTTTACTTGTTCGATTTGTTGAGGAACATTTGCGGGTGTAAAATCACCGTGTTCGATAAAAAAATGACGCATAATAGCCTTTAGCACATCAATATTTTGATTAGGGATTACGAGTTTCTTGTCCGTAGAACGTCTATAAACACCTGCTTTTAATGCGTTTTGAACAATTTGGATATTCGCGGCAGAAAAGAAGGCTTTAGATAGAATAGTGTCTTCATAATCTCCTTTAAGGGGGTCACGGTATTCGGTTGCTTTATTATCAATTTGAACACGTTCAAACATCTGGAAACGGGCATCCGGATTTTCGGGTTCTTCTAAATTCACGCGTCCATTATAAGGTGTAGAATTTGTTATAATTTGATTTTGACGGTGACTATAAGGGTCGGGTGTATATTTCATTTGCGAAGACATATTTGTATATGATACTTTTAGAGATTAAAGTTGATGAAATACGATAAAATTACTTTGTCTTAATAATCTATAATGGAAACTTTTCACATCATTGTTTTAGCGGTTGCTACAATCGCATTGGTTTTAATATTAATTTTCGTAGGCATTCTATTAAGCAAAGGGAATACCAATCTAGCATATCCTCCTAATTATGGCGTATGTCCCGATTATTGGGAGATAGATAAAAATACCAACCGTTGTATTATACCTAAATACAGTGACGATGCCGTAAATTTTGGTAATATCTATGGTTCTGATCCGGTTCCTCCTGAACCGCAACTTCAAGATGCTGTTATCCAAACACCTGGATATGGGTATGATATATCAAACAATATATTTACACATTAC
>Ga0209664_1001657_pt1 | contig 11442 bp, 13 predicted proteins | sample SaaInlV_150m_DNA_FD_184668 | JGI IMG/M metagenome (GOLD analysis project Ga0209664, IMG submission 184668) | Marine microbial communities from expanding oxygen minimum zones in the Saanich Inlet - Saanich Inlet SI073_LV_135m_DNA (SPAdes) (version 2) | ecosystem: Environmental > Aquatic > Marine... | reverse complement strand
TATCTTGCGTAGTAGTTCTGGTGATGGTGTGTTCTTGTCCTTCTCGATACTAGAGATATGAACACCCGATACATCGACTGCTCTGCCTAGCTCTCTAACTCCCATATCCCTTTTATTACGAAGGTTGTGGATATATTCACCTAGTGTTTGCTTCCTTGCCATTTCTATCTCCTTATTAGTGTTCTTCAATTAGTGTTTTTACTTTTTCAATAATCACTTTCTTCTCATCCATACTAGATTCAGTGAACTTTTCATAGCCTTTCATCAATACCATAACATCCTGTGTTGTCAGCCCATACTCCTCTATAGCACTACCTATTATGTCTTTATCCATACCTATATTCATCATATTACTTCTCCTGTTTTAAATGTTATGTGTAAACTACCACTTCACACTTTTAACCCCATTGTAAACTGTTAGTTAACACTTGTCAACTATTATTTTGATTTATTACTGATTCAATCGGATAAATTATTCCAAGCTTCAGGGTTATTCTCTAAAAACCACTTTTTACCCTTATAGAAATCTTTGTATTCACCTACTTGGTATGAACCCATAGTGACATCGTATACTGCCACTTCAGTGGGTGTGAGTGTTACCTCTATCTGCGTATATGGATTAGTTACTACTTCTGGCTCATTGCCGATAGGTATATCCTCGAATGGTAATTTTGTGTATTCTTTTGTGTCTTTATATTGTGTCATCTTATTTTCTCCTTTATCTATCAACTAAAGTACCACTCAGTCTTTGTTTCAGCATTCAGATATATAGCCGATGCTAATTTATCTGTAGCAATCATAGCTAACATATTAACACCAGGAACCCACTTCATAGCTCTCATAGTTCTTGTTATTGGTGATGCCGCATTATTAATAATATCAAAAGTCTTGTCATCACCTACACTAGTTGCCGCATTCATACCTAGACCACTAGCAGCAATACCCACTCCAGCAATTATAGGTCCTGAATCAGGTGTCCACCTACCTCTATAACTAGGTAAAAACTCTCTAAATCCTGTCATACCTAGTCGTTTAGTCAACATATGCTCCTTGTATAATTCCCACTGCTGTTTAGCTACCCCAGGTGCAAACCTAGACATATAGTGTATGAGGTAGGACAAAGCACAGCCTCTTGGCTGCTTAGAAAACCTCTTAACCCCTTGAACTTCAGTAATAAACAATCCTGTATCCTTGTGAGTAGTAGCCTCTTCTCTCATATATTTAAGCCATTTCTGAGCTAATTCAGTGTGCATTCTAATTGTATCACTTTTATCGTATATCCAATTATTCTTATCATACAGCCATAGTGAATGGATTATCGCTGCCTGGTCTGCTGACCATTTCATTCTAGAGTTAGGCAATAGGTCTGCGTGGTAGTTCTCGTATTTCATAGACACATCTAACAGATGTTGACTTATTCTCTTATTAAGTTTTCGGTATTTCGGTCCTGCAAGGCAGAAATAACACCCTAGAATGATATTCAAGTGCTCTAGATAGTAACCATATTTCCCTAATGATTTAACTTTATTAATGTCTTTCTTATATGAACTAACACTGTTATGTAGTGCTCTATATATCACCGCTTCTAGTAATTCTTTAATCTCTTCTGTAGGTCTTGAACCACTTAGGGCAATATTAGTTAACGCCTCTGCCATATTAGATAGTGCAGCGATATCCTGTCCCCAGCCCTTCTTTATGAACTGCATAATGAACAGGTCTTTTTTAGTGAACCCATTAAAATCTTCGCTCTCTAAAAAGTCTTTGATTTGATTGTATCTCTCTAACTGTTTTGTATTCATATTTTGTACCCTTTTATAATTGATAACTGTAAACTATCACTTTACATATTTCATATTGTAAACTATTAGTTAACACTTGTAAAGCCCCTTTATGGAAATTATTTAATAAGGAAGATCACTTGTCACTTCAAGTCAAATATTGCAGATTCGCCTAGATCCACCGCATTACTAAAAGATACAATAATCTTCTTACATAACAATGTTATGTAAGCTATATCTAAAAACTAATTCCTATCGACAAATACAAACTTATCAATATTAATTTTTTGTTCGCCATCCCAGCGGTATGCAACTAACCTGCCACCCTCTTTGGCTACGCTATAATCCAAGCAAGCAATATTATCCGCCAAAGGCTCAATGTTACCTTCCATCCAGTAATGCCCTAGAAACACAGGCTTATCATCATGATTGTATTCAATTAAATGATTGCCACTAATAGCATCATTAGAAATATGCTTTAGTACATCTTTAGGGCCAAAAAATACTTGCCTGTATGTCCTGGCTTTTGCATCCCACCAACGAGTGCGAATATGCTTTCTAGAATTTCCATCTTTATCTAGAAAGCTTTGTTTATTTGGCAAAGGTACCTCTTTGCCTTTTAATAAAGTTTCTATTGCATCGTATTGCCAAGTGCCTTTTATAGATGATTGTTGCAATAGATCATCAGTTAGTACTGGCTTTCCAAGCTTATAGATAAGACTAAAATCCCAACAAGCATGCACAATACGTAACCCATCCAAATCTAGCCATAGAGGCAAAGCTTTAAACCACTCAATAACACTTTTTTTTTCGTCGGAATCGTTCGCATAAGATATTAAAAAAGCTTTATGTTGCTTAGTGTGCTTGTCATTATGTGAGCGCAAATACTCGCCATTCTTATTTTTAGTATAATAAGCAATAGCATTATATTCATGGTTACCCATTACACTAAGTGCATTCCCACACTCGATCATAGGCCGTACAATATCAACCACTTCTCGTTGGTAATTCCCTCTATCAATAAAATCACCTAAAAATATCATCTTACGTTCAGCATGCTTCCATACACCAGCAACTTTTGTGTAAGACAGTTTTTCAAGCAACCTTTCCAACTCAGACGCTTGACCATGGATATCACCAATTAGGTCATAACTTTGTTGTTTCATATTTTTGTTGTTTTAAGTTTTTTGGACTTTGAAAAGCGAAAAACTTGCTTAATCCAGACTGTTATCTAATTATAACACGCTCACCCAATTGTAAAGGTGGGTACTTCGATTAGATCCGACTTTAGTGTTCTGAGCTCATCATTTTGATCAATAAATGTGGTAAATTCCTCACCACCCTCAACAAAGATATCTTGAATAGTAATAGTAATTGGGTTACCATTAATCAATACCCTTGATAGCCATTGGTTTGCTCTTATTAGCTGAAGATAATTGTGTTTTTCAGTAGACATAAGTTGATAAATATTAATTAACACATAGATAAAATATACATTAATTAACCATAATTTAAACTATGATCTATTTAATAAAATCGAATAAGCACAACAGGTTTACGGCCAGCCGACATATTTAAAGATAAATTCGTAAATACAAGGGTTAATGGTATGATTATGATGAATAATTAATAGTTAGAGCAACAAAAATATAGATCGGGGAAAGAATTGAAGTTAAAGAAAGCCATAGAATGTCTAGGTTCAAATTCCGCAATAGAAATTGCAAAAGAGATTGCAAAAAATGAAGATATCTACTGGGAAGATAGTGTCAAATTTGTTTTCTCCGTTATTGCAAATGATCTTGAAAGAGTGCCTGGTAATATTGGTGGTAAAAACGATAATGAACGAGATGTAATAAAAAAGTGGATTCTTAAATATCAAGGGGGTTTTAATAGCAGGGCATCCAAGCGAACATCCAACCCACCTGGAACGATAGCTGACCCAATAATTGAAAAAATTATCGGTTCGCGTTTAAATGGTTTAAACACAGACGACTTAAATAAAATAACATTTGCTCATCGACTGGGAATGTCTGCAGAAAATATTCTCGGATTAATTCTGGAGGAGTATTTGTCTGAAAAATTAAAAGATAAAGGCTGGCATTGCGCATGGGGAGAAACAGTAAAATCAGTAGACTTTGTCAATGAAGATGGAAGCTTGCTTCAAATAAAAAATAGAAGTAATTCAGAAAATAGCTCAAGCGGCGCAGTGCGCGATGGTACTAAAATTCAAAAATGGTACAGAGTTAAAGCTGATAGGGTCGAATATATGTGGTTACAACTAAACGATATTTGTGGAACAGATAATTTATCTGAGGATGGGTTTGTTGCCTTTGCTAAAAGCACAATAAGATCAAATCCAGACTGTTTAGCTGTCGAGAGTGATAATCCATGGAAGTCGCCTTGACTTAATCAACCAAATTGAATTTCTTGTTGCATTAAGGGTGGTGGCTGTGTAGCTTTGTTATAAGCTTTCATAAATTGATTTTCCCATTCATGATTACTGGTGTTTTTATATCGAGAATACTTAAAGTCAATAAATTGCTCAATTTTTTCATTGTTTATAAGAGATACAATTAACTTTCCTACAGCAAAGCCCAGACTTGATGGCACCGCATTACCAACTTGCTTATATTGCTGTATAAGAGGGCCCGCTAACTCCCAATTGTCTGGAAATTCTTGTATGCGCTTATATTCCTGGATAGACAATGGCCTGTCTTCTTCTGGGTGCGCTAGATCAGTTGCTGGCATAGCTGGATGAGTAACTACCGTTGGCGAAGGCTTGTTCCAAGCCAATCTTCTCAGAAAGCCTGTTTTACCGCCACCTGCATAAAAAGACTTTCCCATAGCTTCTTTTTGCAATTCTTCTGGTAAATTTTTCCAGTTTTCACCAGGCTTTAACATTCTATAATATTTCAATCTTTTCTCTGGAAAATTTAAATGCTGGTGTTTTGTTAAACCTTTTACAGCTTGTTTAAATGTCTTCCATTTTGGTAACCCGTATTCTCTTTTCTCAGAGTGTGTTGGTAATAAATATGGAGGAGTTTTCCCGTCTCTCGCACATATAATTATTACACGCTCTCTTACTTGTGGCGATCCAAAATTAGCAGAGTTATAGAGATTAAAAGAATAAGAATATCCTGATTTATTTAGCTTTGATAAAATGAAATTCAAAGCTCCACCTTTCATTTCATCAGCAGTTAAGTCAGGAAATCCAGAGCCTCTTTCATCATGAGACCTATGATGCATTGGACAAGATAGTAGACCTCTTACATTTTCAATTACAATGTATTTAGGGTTTAACTCAATAGCTAAATCAATGTATTTTAGAAATACATTGCCTCGGTCATCATCAAAGGCCTTGCGTTTCCCTGCTGTGCTAAAAGCTTGGCAAGGTGGGCCACCAATTACAAGGTCAATATCATCTTCCCCCTTAAGTCCGGAAGCATCCAATATGTCACGCTTAGAATAATCATTTATATCACTCAATAGAGCCATATTAGGCTTATTAAGTGCAACTGTCTGGCGACAATATTTATCAATTTCACACGCAAGCCGAACATCGAATCCTGCTTTTTCAATACCAAGGTCTAACCCCAATGCACCTGAAAAAAAACTTAGAGCAATGGGTTTAGTGTTTGTATCTTTATGCACATCATAAGTTGCATGATCTTCTGCAACAACATGAGCCGATTGTAGCCCATAGCGGCTTACTGAATCTTTCTCAAGCATCCATGAGCGACCAAATTTAGTAGATAAAAGAATGCCGGTTCGACATAATGTGCGTGCTCGTTGCTCACTAATATTTAGCATGTTAGCCGCTTCTTTTATTGTGATATTAGCACTCATTATATGGTTCCTTATCGAAACTTATAGTAAGTACCTAGTATACTAAAAAAATATTGAATGTCAATACAAAAATGCTTTAACAAATAGACACAGTATGCATTCAAAGCGACACTTGTTTTTTTAAGTAAACTAATAGGCGACTCATTAAATTATATTTCGTCAAATACGCCTGGTGCTTCATCAAATTTTTGATCATATTTTGAACTATATGAACCAGATACTACGCGCATAACTCCATAGATGTTCTCACTTATATCAATAGCTGTTCCAGCATAGGGGTTATCATAGCTATCTGTAAATTCACGATTTAACATACTGGTAATTTCATCAAATATAGCTTCTTTCTCCCTGTATAACATCAGAATTTTTAACTCTTTACGCTCATACTTACTTAACCCCTTATGAATCTTTACTTTTTTTGTAAGCTCTTTGGAGGTATTTGGGTAAAGGTCAGACAACTTATTCAGTATAAAAGCAAATAATTGATCATTTTCCTTTGAGTAATTATGGTTCATAAGGTTCAACCACAGAATATTCAAAACTATTATCTTTTCCCTTTTTCATCTCATTATAAATTAAATACGCTTCACCCAGTACGGTAGATAAAAGATCACGATCAGTGAATTCCTGACTGTCTTTAATATAAATATTTGCAGTATCTGCTAAACGGTGAAAAAAAGGAAATCTGGAAAAATAATCTATTCTCTTTTCTTCAAAAAATGCATCCCTAAGTTTTTCAAATAGCCAGGAAAGCTCTAAATCAAATTCAGTTAATACATATTTTGGCTCTGGAGGCCAGTTAGAAAATTCACCATTTGATATTTTTCTAGGAGAAATTGGTGGGCATTCAATCGCTATTCTAGCCCCATACCAGTTGCATTCAGACCTAGGCAGGTCAAATGTATCTTTTAATATTTGATCTAAATAATTTAATGATGTAATAGTATTCATAAATATTTCTTAAAAGTTAAAAAAATAGGTGCCACCCCATTAATTTTTTATTTTTCATGAAGGTTAGAGTAAAGCGCAGAAATAATTGGAAATATCATATTTGCTGGAACAGCGTCGCCAATAATCTTTCTATATTGAGATAGAAAAAAATCTAAATTAGGAGCTGACTTCCAATAGTGATCAGGAAATGATTGTATACGAGCGGCCTCTCGTGCGTTAATTGATCTTTTTTCATGAGGATGAACATATCTCCCTCTACCAGGGCTTGCAAAACCAGTGGTAATTGTTCCTGAGGGCCTATCTGGATACATTCTTCCATATACTGACTGGTATGAATGCCCCTCTTGATGACAAGTCGGCCTATTTTTAGCAGGGAGGTTGTATAAATTTTCATTATGAAGAAACTCCACTCTTGCTAAATTTTCATCAGATAAATATGACAAGGTCTCAAGCTCTTTATTTTTAAAATTTAATTTAGGTAAATTTAAATTAATATCATCAAAAGTAAGAGGCGGTACTTTTAATTTTTCAAGAATAGCTTCAAAATCTTTAATGGGTTTTTTTGTTGCAATAAGAAAATGCCTGCCTCGTGTTTGAGCCACACCATAATCTTCAGAAGTTATTTTTTTCTCATAAATAAAATAATTGTGTGTTTTAAAAATTTTCTTTGATATTGAAACTACATCCTCATAAGAATGTTTTATCGCTTCAACATTCTCAATAATTACAACAGGGATATCCAGCCCTATTGCAAAAGCAGGCATTAAATAATATAAATCATTTCTAGAGTCAAATCTTCTAGTTTTATTATTTAAGTTAGAATGTCCTTGACAAGGAGGTCCACCAACAAGAATATCAACCCTCCCCCTAAGATCTCTTATTTTTTTCTCATAAAACTCCGGGTAAAAAATAAAGTCATCTGCATGGCCAGTATGATCAATTGAAAACTTCACCAGATCTTGAATATTATTATTCATTGTATATAGCGGCCTAAAATGAGATTTAACCAAATTTAATGCTTTGACATCTAAATCACTAGCAAGAATTAATTTAGGGTTAAAACCAAAGTATTTTAGAGACTCATGAATGCCTAGAGACAAGCCTCCACCACCACAAAATAGATCTATATAGGAAACCCTTTTTGAATTAGAATCAACAAGGTACTTTACAGGCTCATTTAATGACGAAACGAAATAATCTTTCTCCGCAGACAAATGGTTTTTGTATGACTTTACACATGAAGTAAAGGTTTGAGTGCCAATAGCAACCTTTCTATAAACTAAATTTTCATTACGTGAAAAGCTTTGGTTTATAGGTTTTTTTTGATTTTGTTCTTTTAAGGGTGAGTTTTTATCAATTCTTGAAGTAGATTTTTGCATTCTGTGTAGTCTAAATGGGAAAAAGTTGCGTTAGCAGTCCAAGCCCTAATGGCAGGGATTAAAACTTTTCTAATTTTATCATTGTTTAATTTATTTGAATAAATAGTATCCAAAAAAGCTTTAACAAATTCCTGATCCTGGCCAAATTCTTGCCTTAAAATATGTGATCTCCATATGTCACTTGAACCTATTCTTGCATACTTGTACGGGTCTGAATACTTAGAGTCGTACATTTTATGGCCCTTTAGCCAAGCTCTTGAAAAGTAACCTTCAATTAGAAAGTTTACTGAAGTAGTTATTCCCCAATTAATTGGGGCGGCATCATTTCCAAATCTCCATTTGATAAAACCCCAGAAAAATCCATCAATTGCCATGTTGCTCAGCCACATCCAAAAACCTGGTTGAGAGAGTTCATATACATTTGTTTGAGACTGAAAACAAGAGTGGATTGATTCAACAATTTCAGCATCTACATCACCCCCATATCTTTTCATATTTTTATCTTCATATTTTGAGCGTATTTCTGATAACTGCTCATGTAAGTCTAGAAGGTCAGCATCGTTTAACTCAACACTAGAATGATCTCTTTCAGAGACAAATTCAGTCCTATAATCAAGGTCATTAAATGACTTGTGACTGTGCGACTCCCAAACCCTTCGAGCTGTCTCAATATCAATGTTAGGTAAAATTTTATTAATCATCTAGAACCTCCAAATTTAATTTTTTCAAGAGACCTTCCTACTTCTAAACTATTCTGAATCATCACTGAAATTTCAGAATGTTTTTCAAGGCTTTCAATACCATTATTTTGCATGATTTTCGCATAATCCTCCAAAACTAAACCTTTAGACTTGAAAAAAGAATCTATCTTTGCCTGTAAAGAAGTCTCTTCAGGCGTTGTACTAAAGTTGTATTTGTACAAACACTGAATAATTAACTCAGTTAGAATTTTTTCAACAACCAATTGAATTACAAAGGCCCCAAAATTTTTATTATTTTCAGTTCTTTTGATCTGATCTCTTAAATCTTCATTTGCTATAACCTCAAATGACTCTTCACTAGAGATGCTTGATATATCTTCACTTTTCCAAGCTACATATGAAACAACATTTCTCTTGTCTTTTTCATCCTTAAAAGACTTCCAAGTTATAAAAAATAAACTATCTTCAGGATTTACTTTTGCCTCATACTTTACACTATATAAAATTTGTGATTTATTCCATATAATTTCCGACTTATCAATGTTATCTAGTCTTGAAATTGCACATGTTAATACAAACCCCTGAGTAAAGCTAAGATCAACTATTTCTCGTAAATCATATTTTTTTATTATTTTTGAATGTATATCTGAAAACAGAATAGTATCAATTTTTTTTCTTATCCTTAACGCAGAATCTTGTACAAATACATTAATACAATAATCATTAATATGTCCTGTATCTAATTCTAAAGCACCTTTATCAATTGGTAAAATTTCTAAAGTTGGCTTACACTCTCTTTGAAAATCAAAACCTGAATCTTCACGAAAGGTATCCGGGTCTTTTTCAGGAGCTCGTCCTTTAACACACGTAAATTTAAAAATATCTTCAAAATCATCAACGTAATCATAAAGATCGTCGCTCCTGCTTATACTAAAAATTCGTTTATCAGACATCTAACACTTCTCCTTGGGCAATACACTTGCACTCAACTACATAATTTAACCTACCAGGATTAGGGAAAGAAATAAACAGCTCTATAGAGTCTCCATAATGATAATCAATATCAATAATTGGCTTGGCATCATTCAGAATTTCTATATCTCCTGTAATATCAAAACCCATATGTTTAATCGGGACTTTTTTTGAATCTCCAACTAATGAGATTGAAGGAAGTAATTGCAAGTCAAATGACCCAGATTCTGGTGTAAATTCATTTGTGGCAACCTTTAACCTCCATTTTGAAACATCTTCATCTCTCGCCTGCTTGGTAAGGCTTAATGCTATTGGGTTATTAAATTTTTTCTCTGGAGGTAATTTCCCTGAAGACTTTTGCCCCTTCAATGATTGTGCCAGCAATTTTGATAATAACCCACTATCCCCTCTTTGGTAGCTCACTTCGGGTTGAAGATCTTTCTGAAAGTTTCTAAATCTAGTCTTAATATTTGAGTTAACTTTTTTTACTATATCCTTTCCTAAATCACCGAAATCACCGAAAAGTCTAGAGGAATTTTCCGCCCATTCTGAATGAGCAGCATTTTCACTAGGTATAAGGTACTCATATATATCCTTGTCAGCAATAAAAACACCAACCGCAGACTCGTACTGATCCCCGCCTACCTTTAAATAATTAATCACCATACCTGTTCCTCTCATAATCGCTAGGCAATTGTTTCTTTTTGATTTTTCCTCATCAGGCTCTGCTCTTTGAATGGCAAATTCACCCAATCTTTTATTTTTGTATCTTCTAAGTCCTTCTACTTGAAGCTCTTTTTCTTTAATTTCTTTTCCATTGACGGCCTGCTCATACAGTCTTACAAACTGATCTAAATCTTCACGATCCCTAATGTTGGGAAAAAACTGTTCTCCTGAGTTATCTATAAACCTTACTGTGAGTTTCTTTTGCAAAATAGCAGGAAAATAATAATTCTCAATTGATTCGCGAATTTTTCCTAAATTTAATGAACTCATTAATATAAGAATGTCTGTTCCATATTCATTACTTTTTCTAGAAATATCTGTACTGCAAAGGCTGTTTATCTGATCCCATAAGTCTTCTGCAGCCTTATTTTCAAAAGGCTTTACTTCGTTTTCACCGATAGACTCGCCAATATATGCAAATCCACCATACTTTTTGTTTTCATGATTATGGCTAGGGTAAATCCCAGTGCCCATTAACCTTCTATTCGCACCATTTGACCTTTCTGTCCCTTTAAAAACAGAATGATAAAATACAGTATTAACCTGTGAACTCTTTGCATAAGCCGTCTTTCCCAAACCAAAAGATCCTCCACTATTGGAATCTCCTCTAGCTTTATCGTCAAGGTTCAATGCCAAGACCAGCCTACCAAAGTGGTCTTCACGCTCATATTCTTGCCAGTTTCCTCCAAGACCACATGTTCCGTAGTCGCGAATCAATAAAAGCTTCATGTCATCGTCGCCAAAAACAGAATCAAGACTTTTCTTGAATTCAATTTTTTCGTTGCCAAAATCATTTACTCTTGGCCTCATTGATAAATCAAAGTTTATTAATTTAAGAAACTCATCTTTTTTTTCTTTATTTAAGGATATCTCCTGAAAAACCAACTCTGTAGTTTTTTGATCTATATCTCTTCCAGCATCAACTGAATTTTGACCACTTTCTCGAGCCGCTATTTCTTCAGATTCAAAATTTCTTTCATCATAACCATTCAAAAATGCCGCTGTGTGTTGAGGGTTTTTGCCCTTCATTAAATTAAATTCCCAGGAAAATTTCATAAATACACCTACTTTTAAATGTTAAATTTATTG
>Ga0209664_1001636_pt1 | contig 11519 bp, 17 predicted proteins | sample SaaInlV_150m_DNA_FD_184668 | JGI IMG/M metagenome (GOLD analysis project Ga0209664, IMG submission 184668) | Marine microbial communities from expanding oxygen minimum zones in the Saanich Inlet - Saanich Inlet SI073_LV_135m_DNA (SPAdes) (version 2) | ecosystem: Environmental > Aquatic > Marine... | reverse complement strand
GATATTTTAAATGAATACAAAAGAAAAAATCAAATAAATCATGAAAGGCAAAAAAATGGTTACTAATTTTTTTGAATTTTATTAAGAATTAATTTGATATTTGTTTCATCAATTAAATTTACAAGTGTAATTTCTTTTTGAAAATATTTTATTTCTGATTCTAAAACAGTTAGAAATGGTTCAGGACTACTTGAATTAATTATTCTATTATCATTATCAACTCCATTTTTATATAATTGAAATAATGAATGCCCAGATTTGTGACCCCAAACATCTTTTCCACATACAATAATTGTTTTAATTTTTTTATGGTGATTAACATATTTTATTATTGAATCAATTCCTTTATTTTCAGTAAATAATCTCCCAACAATTGCAACTTTATCAATTATTTCAGAATTTTTAATTTCTTTTAATAATTTAATGCTAGAAAGTGTACATATACAAATTGAGGAATCAGAATTCCCAATATAGAATTCTTCAGGGATTGGTAAAAGTACTTCACAAATTTTACCAATTGTATTAGTTAATTTATTCAAATTATTTCAGAAACTGTTTTTCCAATAAATTTAATATTTTTTGTAGTTACTTTTGGGTGGATTGGTAAAGATAATACTTGGGATGCAGCCCAATCAGTTACAGATAATTTTATTTTTGTTTTATAAAATGGAGTTTTATGAACAGGTATTGGATAGTATGAGGCTGCACCTATTCCTTTTTCATTAAGTTTTTTCAAAAGAAGATTACGTTTTGGTGTAGTAACTGTATAAAGATACCAATTGACTTTTTCATTTTTTCTTTGAATTGGTAAATTTAGTTTGGATGTTGAAAGTAATTCTGACAAAAGTTTTGCATTCCGTTCTCTAGTTTTTAAAAATTTTGGTAATTTTTTCATTTGTATTTTTGCAATTGCTGCATTTATTTCAGGTAATCTTAAGTTAAGACCTAATATTCTTGTATCATATCCTTTCACCATTCCATGATTTCTAATCATTAGTAATTTGTCTCTCAATTTTTTACTATTTGTAACAACAAATCCACCTTCTCCAGCAGTCATTACTTTTGCAGGATACATGCTAAAACATCCCATTTCAAAAAATGTACCAGTATGTTTATTTTTAAAAGTAGAACCAAGTGATTGAGCTGAATCCTCTATTATTGGTATGTTGAATTTTTTAGCAATTTCTGAAATTTTGTCTAAATAAGCTACATTACCATAGAGATGTACAGGAACAATTGCCTTAGTTTTTTTTGTAATTTTTTTCTCAAGATCATTTGGATCCATTGTAAAATTTTCTTTTAAAATATCAACGAAAATGGGTTTTGCCCCAGTTGATAGTACAGAATTTGCAGTTGCAACAAAAGTAAAAGATGGAATCAAAACTTCATCGCCATATTTAATGTCTAAAGCATATAGTGCTGCTTGTAATGCTGCAGTACCAGAATTTACAGCTATAGTATATTTTGAATTTACAAATGATGAAACAGATTTTTCAAACTCTTGAACATATTTTCCACCTTTATTTGCTGAAGAAGTTAAAGCACCATTTTTAAGAATAGATGTAACTACTGAAATTTCTTCTCTGCCTACAAAAGGAATGTTTATGGGTATTTTCAATAATTAATCTCATAACAACTACTCTATAAATCTCATTTAATAGCTATGAATTTTTATATTTCAAAAATTGGCAAATCATAGAATGAAACCAAGACATTTAGAAAAAACAGATACAGGTTACAAAGTTTATTTGTATATTTTCTATGTTTGTGGAGCTATCATGGTTTCTACTTTAGTCTTTGGTGTTTATGCTACAATGTTAGAGTGGTTAGCAAATGGAACATATGTTATGGGTGAAGTAATTCATAATACAACTATTCCTTTTGAAAATTTTGCTAGAATTTCAACTTGGATATTTTTCTCTACAATAATTGGATGGTATTGTGTAACTAGAATTGGATGGAAGCGAACTGCAGGCGATAAAATTATTGGAACAAGAATGGCTTTGCTTCAACTAATGCTACTTAGCTTTACAATAATTTCTTTCTATGAAGTTCTATACAACTTTACAGTTTTAAATGCACAAATAACAGCAGGAATTATCGATGGAATAGTTCCAGATATTGATATGTTATCAGTAGCTTATCCAGATCCTGAACGCCCATGGAATTTAGTTTTTGCAACAAAAATATTTCTTGCATCATTCATTATTAGTGCACATGCATTTTATCTAAGTGTAAAACCTAGAAAAAGCTTAGATGATGAAGAATTATAATAATAAAATCATAATTTATTGAAATTTTTTTTAAAAAAATCTATCTAAAATTATGTTTTATACTATTAGATACATAGTATATTATGGGATTATTTGGATCCAGTAAAAATGATTTAAAATGTAAAAAATGTGGAACCATATTACCAGATTCTGAAAGACTGAAAAGACATCAAGAAAAAGCCCATAATAAAAAGAAGGAAAAATGTCGTGCATGTGGTGCTGAATTTGATTATAGTGAAGAGTTAAGAAAGCATAAAAAAAATTGTAAATAATTACTCTAAAAATTAAGTAGATTAAGATTTTGCAGGTCTTTTAAGTGATTTTTCAATTGCTTCTAAATTTGCAATTTGGTTTTTAGAATTTAAAGTGAGAGTTTGAATCATTTCAGAGCCTAATTGAACTGATTGTTCAGGTAATGTTTCTAAAAATTTTTCTAAACCTTTTTTATAATTATTAATTAATTCTAGTCCTTCTTCAAGAGTCATAAAAATAATAGAATTTTACCCATATTCAAAGATTCTAAAGCTCACAACTATTTTGGATATCTTTATAGGCTTTAATTTTGAAAGTTGTTTTGATTTGGATATCATAGAAAAAGTAAATTTAATTGAAAAAGCTCCAACTGAAGAAGTTGTAACACGTGAAGAATTAACTGAATTGTTTAAAACAAATTCTTCCCCAAATCATTACATTGGTTTAGAGATTTCTGGTTTTTTACATTTAGGTAGTTTAATCAGTACTGGATTCAAAATTAATGATTTTATTAAAGCTGGAGTAAATTGTACAATTTTTCTTGCAGATTGGCACACAATTATTAACGATAAACTAGGAGGCAATTGGGATACAGTTTCTAAAGTTTCAAAATATTATCAGGATGCTTTCAAATTAGTTTGTCCAGATGCAAAAATTGTTTTAGGTTCAGAATTATATGAAAAAAATCCAGAGTACTGGTCAGATCTTGTAAAATTTACAAAACATATGTCATTGAAAAGAACTATGAGAACTCTCACAATTATGGGACGTTCAGAAAGTGATGAAAAAATTGATGTTGCCAGATTACTTTATCCTGCAATGCAAGCAGTTGATATTCATTATTTGGATGTAGATATAGCACATGCTGGAATGGATCAAAGAAAAATACACATGTTAGTTAGAGAAATTTTTCCTAAAATGAAATGGAAAGTTCCAGTTTCTATTCATCATAAATTACTTCCCGGATTAAAAAAACAAGGAGATGAAAAGATTGGTGGTGAACTTAGTAAAATGAGTAAATCAGATCCAAATTCAGGCATATTTATTCACAATACAGATGATGAAATTAGGAAAAAAATCAACAAAGCATGGTGTGATGAAGGAATTATAGAAAATAATCCCATACTAGCAATTGCTGAATCAATAGTTTTTAGTAAATTTAACGAAATGAAAATTGAAAGACCTGAAAAGTTTGGTGGTAATGTAAAATATTCAAATTATAAAGAATTAGAAAATGATTTTAAAGAAAGAAAAATACATCCAGGAGATTTAAAACAAACAATAGGAAATTATCTGGTAGAAATTATATCTCCAATAAGAGAAAAACTAAATCTTAGTGAAGAAATATCTGAAGCAATAAAGAAAAGTTTCTAAACTTTAAGATTAGGATTAGTTTGTTCTTCTAAATTATATTTTGATTTGTAACCTCTGGGATTGATCATTAAATCTTTGTAAGTATATGTTGATGAATTACCTACAATTACAGTACTTGTCATACCTAATTCTTCATCAAAATTAAGTAAATTTTCTAAATTTGTCATCACAATAGCTTCAGATTCTCTATATGCACTTTTAATAATTGCAACAGGTGTAGTAGGTTTCCTATGTTCAAGTAGAATTTTTTGAGTATCTTGTAATTGATGAACTCTTTTTTGACTTTTAGGATTGTAAATTACAAGTACAAAATCGCCTTGTGCAGCTGATTTTACACGTTTTTGAATAATTTCCCAAGGTACCATAAGATCACTCATACTAACAACAGCAAAATCAGTCATTAACGGGGAACCAACAATGGATGCACACGAATTCAGTGCTGATACACCAGGAATAATCTCTACTTGAAGATCATCAGAAGGATCCCAACCAGTAGCAGCAAGTGTTTCATAAATTAATCCAGCCATTCCATAAATTCCAGGATCTCCACTAGAAACTAATGAAACAATCTTCCCTGATTTTGCAAGATCAATACATTGATGAGCTCTTTCAACTTCCTGTGTCATAGCATAACGATGAATAGTTTTTCCACCTATTAGATCTTGAACTAAATTCACATAAGTTTCGTATCCTACAATAGTATCACTTTCAGTAATTACTTCTTTAGCTCGAAATGTCATATGATCATGATGTCCAGGACCGACACCTACAATGTAGAGTTTACCAGTCAATTTCAAATTAATTTCTTTTTTAACTAATTTATCCGTTTAGTGATATTCTTATTGAAATGGATCTACTATAGGAGAATTAATAATAAATTCATTATTTGTTGGTCGTGCAATACTAACGGTAAGTAAATCATCATTTTGAAATGAATCTATATCAGATTTAGTTTGTAAAATTTGTGCGGATAACGAATTATGCCATTCTACCAGATAAATTTTTGAAATTGGATTATAATTTTCTTCATTAGTAGATGAACTAGAAATTGTTGGTTGAAAACCTAAAGAACCTGATCCTTTAATCCCATTTTTAAATTGAAAAAGATCAGTAATTGAGGAATGAGTTACAAGATTGGAATTAATTGGAGAATGTACTACTCCCATTAATTTTGCAGGTCCTATTGGAGTAGCATCAGTTACAATTTGATAAATTGTTTTTCCTTCAGAATCCCAGCTTCGATGAGCTACAAAAGTTACAATAAGTTCATCTTCATTAATTTCAGTAATTTGACCTCCAGAAAATGACATTTCGTTACTAATTTGTTTATCAGAACGTAATTTCATCTGACCTTCTGACCATTTTATTTGAGGGGCATTAACAATTACATTTGTTTCATTAAATTTGATTCTACCAGATTTTTCAGCATCAATAATATCAGATGCGGATTCAAAAATTATTTCTTTTTGACCTGTTTTCCATGTAACTTCAATTATAGATGCTAATGGAGTGTAATCTGATTGTTTTGGTGTACTAGAAAAAATTTCATTTTGAAATCCAAAAAATCCATCTCCTTTAATTCCATTTTTAAAAATGAAAATTTTTTGAAAATTATTTTTTGGAGTATCCTTAAGTGATTTAGATAATTGAATATTCCATTTTTGTTTTTCTGAAATAATATTTACATAATCTTTATCACTAGAATCAGTAATTATGTAAAAAATTTCATTTGTATTATGAATTCCTTTATGCATTGGAATCATAGCTGGAACATTAGCTCTTGAAAGTAATAATAAAGGATCATCTTTTTCTAATTCAAGTTTTTGTGCAATTACTTGAGTAGGCTGTCCTCTAATCCAACCATCAACACTAACAGTTGTTGTAAATTCTTTAGAATTTGTTGAATGTAATCCAAGTCCTGCACCTGTAAATTCAAAAGAACCTGATTTTTTTTGTGGATCAATTAAAGATAAACCATAAATTGTATTTTCATTCACAGTCCATGTATCTTGACCTTGTACATCATTTTGATTAATTTCATGTAAAACAACTACATTGACTAAATCACTAGAAGTAAATGTCATAGAACCATCATAGATTGTGCCTTCATTTGGTGATAAAATAAGCGCTAATTGATGATTTTCATGGCCTAATCCAGGATCCTGAGATGATGTAATTGTTTGAGTAAAATGAACTTTTTTTGTAGAACCGGCATCAACATATTGATCTGAAAAAGTTGAAATTGAAATAATTCCTGTAACAAAAATTCCAATAATCAAAACAATAATAATTTTTTTCAATAATTTTGACTAATTTTATTACTTTAAATGATTTGTCTTAATTGATTTTATCTAGTTCAAATGCATTATGTATTGCACGTACAGCTGAATTGGTATCAGAATTTTTAACGACTAATGCAAGATTAAGTTCTGATGAACCTTGAGTAATCATAGATACATTTACTTTATTTTTCTCAATTGCTGCAAAAACTTTTGATGCAACACCAATTGTTCCTCTCATTCCAGAACCAATTAATGCAATAATGGATACTCCAGTAGTAACTTCTAATTTTTTTATAATTTTTCCTAAAAGATCCATTTCTAGTACACTTACAGCTTTATCAAGATCAGTATTTTTAACTACAATAGTAATACTTGATTCAGAAGGATTTTGAGAAATCATCATAACATTAATTCCAGCTTTTGCTAAAGTTGCAAATATTTTAGCGGCAGTTCCAGGTGTTCCAATCATACTTCCACCACGAATATCTATTAATCCATTATTTCGAATATTACTCACACATTTTACAGTATTTTTTACAGATGTTGAAGGTGAAGATGTAACTAAAGTTCCTTCATTATTTGTACTAAATGAATTTCTAATTTTCATTGGTATTTTTTTAGTTAATAGAGGCTCAAATGTTCTTGGATGAATTTGCTTAGCACCAAATAAAGCCATTTCAATTGCTTCAGTGTATGATACTTCTTTGAGTAATTTTGCATTTTTAACAATTTTTGGATCTGCAGTCATTAGCCCATCAACATCACTCATTAACCAAATTTCATCTGCTTTTATACAAGATCCAATTATTGTTGCTGAATAATCAGAACCTCCCCTGCCAAATGTTGTCGTATGTCCATGTTGATCTGCACCTGAAAATCCACCAACTACAGGAATTGTTTTTTTAGAAAATAGAGCATCAATATTTTTTGATACTCTTAATCTAGTTGTATCTATAAGTGGTTTTGATTCACCAAAATTAGAATCTGTAACAATTCCAACTTCTTTACCAGTTAGAGATATTGATTTTTTTGTTAAATCATTTATTGCTGCAGCAACTAATTTTATAGATAATCTTTCACCAAATGAAATTAAATAATCCATTGATCTTGATGTAACTTCACCTAACAAAACTAAACCATCTATTAATGCAAGAAGTTCTTTAAAATCTTCATTTAATTTAATTAATAATTTTTTTTGTACATCAGATTTTTTGATTGTTTGTTTTGCTAATTGTTTATGTCTATTGGTAATTTTTGATACAAGTTGTTCTGCTTTAGATTTATTTTCTTTTTTGATTGATTCAGATATTTCAATTAGATCGTCGGTTGTTCCACTTGTTGCAGAACAAACTAATACAATTTGATGTTTTTTAGATAATTCATTCACATGTTTAGATACTGCTTGGATATCTTTTGCGTTGGAAATTGACGTTCCACCATATTTTATAACAAGTTTCAATTCAATGTATCTGAATTATTCAATCTTTAAATGCTTTAACTTTCTACGCGTGGAGCAAGATAAAAGTGAATTCTGCCTATATTTGCAACTTTAAACTCAATTCTGAGGGGTTTTGCACTAGAAAATTCACATGTAATGAATCCAGCATTACTGCCTACGGCTTTAACTACTGGATTAAGGTATTCAAGACTGTAAGTACCAGTACTATCAGCTATTGAAGAAATTTCTTCAATATCTTCTGCATCTTTATCAAGATCAATAACTACTTCTCCAGAATCACCTTTTCCAGAAAAATCTCCTTTAGAATCAGATGTATTGATAGTCAAATAATCAGATACTACTTGTACATCACCAAGAATTTTATCAAATTTTGAGGATGTTAAAATAATTTTTGAGTCATATGGAATTTTTGGTAAAGGTGTATCAGTTGCAGAACTTTCAATAAGACGTATTTTATATTTTTTATTTTTTCCAACTGTGACAAGTAACATATTTTCTTCAGAAATACTGATTTCGATACTATCTTTTTTGTCTGCACGTTTGATAAGTTTTGAAAATTCATCTATTCTAACTCCAAATTTAATATCACTATCACATTCATATTTTTCAAATGCTGAATTTGGCCAAGATATATCAATTAGAGCAACATGAGAAGGATCCATTCCTCTAAAAGTAATTCCTTCAGCTGTTGCAACAAAAGTTGCTTCTTCAACTAATGTGGATATTGCAGAAATAATAGCCTTAAGATCATCTGAACCACTTGTTTTAGCTCCGAAAGTCAATTTAATTTTCTTGACTATAAGTTCCAGTTAAACCTTATGTGTAATCACGCCAAGTGTATTTACACTTTTGACAACGATAAAATCTAGTTGTTGGTTCATCAGCACTTCTAGTTTGAAACATCCAAGCTACTGCTTCATCATGACCACATTTTTCACAATCTATTTTTACTGTAGGATTAGTATCTTCACCTTCATCTCCTTCAAAAGCAAGAAGTGAAAAATCTGGTTCTTCTTCAGTAACAATTTTTTTCTTTTCTGTTACTTTTTCTCCTTCAGTGTATCCACATTTTGAACATTCAAGGCCAGAATTACCTTTTTTTAGTTTAACCTCACATTTGGGGCAAAATTTCAATTTTATTTACCTTAATTTTGAATTAAATAATTCTTTGAACTCTTCAGCCATTTTTATTGCAGAATCAGCTGATTTTTTAACTTCAGTTAATGGTTTTGTACTAGAATTAATTCTCATCCAGCATTCATTGGTTAATGGATGTTTAACAATTACACCTGCAAAATCAACATTTGAAGCCTTTAGAAGTTCATGCTGAATAATGTATAGGACTCCAATATCGGTTTCTGTGACCGAAATACTGATTTCTTTGGCTTCTGAACTGATTACTTGTGCATTCATGTATTCAGAAAAAGCACTTATTGCGGATATAAATCATATGAACTGTACATGGCAGAAAGCAAAATTTCACAAATTACACTCGTAAAATCTAAAGAAGAGTACTCATCTGACGAAAATATTGAGATAAATGTTCAATTTTCAATTGAAGGAGGTCTCAGAAATGCATTCAATGAAGCAAATTGGACTAAAGCATACAATAACAATGATGTTTCAATGAAACTCAAATATGGTATAAAATTGACATCCGGTGGATTTAGGAAGAAGGAATTAGGAAGAACTATCGATTCATATCGAAAAGCTGCAATTTTCTGGACAAGAAATCCAAAATTAGTTAATCCAATGAAAGATAGAAGAATTTGGGTTCAAATAGCAAAAAACTTTGAACCATTTATCAGATTATCTGAAGAAGAAGTTAGAGAAGAATTCCTTGACTTTAATGAAAAGTTTGTATTCAAAGCATCTGATTTAGGAAAAGGTAAACATAAGATTGGAGCAGAAGTATTTTCATCATGGCAAAAACATGATTATACTGAACCAGGAAATATCAAAAATAATTCTAATGAAATAGAAATTGAAATCAATTAGGATATAAGGAACTTTTTTCTTGAATTAACAATGGCAAAATATGACGGTCTATTAGGACAACCAATTCTTGAAGTCGAAGAACCTGACAAAGAAGGTGGAATTACTTTCATCTTTAAAGATAACAGGTTTATGTTTATCAAAGCAGTTGATGGAAAAATTGAAACCGTATCAATTCCAGAATAGGTGATTATGAATGGAAAAATTTGATAAACTCAAAATGTTGGAATTGGTAAAGGTTGAGGATCCAGATGTTGAAGGTGGATTGACTTTACATTTTCAAGAAAACATTACGTTGAAAATTAAAAACGTTGATGGAAAATTAGTTTCAGAATTTGTATAAACTAATTTCTTACATATTTTTCATAATAACTTATTGCTAATTCTTGTACGTCTGATTGAATAGAACCAGGTCTTTCTTTTCTAATTTTCTCAATTGCATTTTTAGCTGAATAATTTTTATATTTTATAAAATAACATGCAAGAATTGTTCCAGCTCTTCCCAACCCTGCAGCACAATGAACCATTACTGATTGATTACTTTGATTTTGATTTTGAATAAATTCAACTGCAGAATCTATTCCTTCCATATCAGGAGCATGAAAATCAGCTGTTGGGACATGCAAATAATTGATTTTATTAGTCCATTCAGCAGGTAAAGCATTTTCAGTCATGGTTACAATAGATTGTACTCCTTGATCTAAAAGCCAATCAAATTCATCTAGTGATGTAGGAATTCCTGAACCAGCCAATTTTTCTTCAATTAACCAAGAAAAATTGGTAGGTTTTTTTGTAATTTTTCCATGAACTTTTCTCCAAATATTACCAGGTTTACTCATATTATCATCTAATGAAATTTACTATGTTTTTAGCATTACGAAAAATATTGAAATAGATTAATTCAAAATTAAATTGTAAAAAATAAATTAAAAAATAATTAATTTTCAAATTATGAAAAGTTAAATACTGTTTTATCAAAAATAGAATTGTGCCTACTGCTTACGTATTATTAAATTCAGATTTAGGTACGGATGTATCAATAATTAAAGAAATTAAAGAGATTCTTGAAGAAGAAGAAGTAAAATATGAAGTAAGAGGGGTTTACGGAGTATATGATATAGTTTTAAAAATATCATCAGATAATGCTGAAAAATTACGATCAATAATCACAAATAAGATTAGAAAAATTAGTAAAGTTCAATCAACATTAACTATGATGGTAATAGAAGAACAAGAAAATCTATAATTTTTTAAGTTCATCTACTACTTTAAGCAAATCTGATTCAGTATTAAAAAAATGTGGAGATACACGAATGATCTTTTGTTCCATTATTTCTCTAACAGCCAAAACAATATTTTGTTTTTCAAATCTATCTACAATTTTTTGAGAATCAAAACCTTTAATGTTAAATGACACAATACTAGTTCGTTCATTTGGATCATCTGGTCCATACAAAATAATATTAGGAATTTTTTCTAATTCTTCTCTAAAAAGATTAGATAAATATTGATTTTTTTTACGAATGTTTTTCATACCAAAATTTAACAAATACTTGACAGAAGATTCTAATCCTACAATTCCAACATAATTTCTAAAACCAGTCTGAAATTTGTCTGGTAAATCTTTAAAAATTAAATTATTATCATTTTCAATAGCAGATTCACCACCAATTGTTTTTGGTTCTAATAATTCACTAGATTCCTTTTTACAATAAAATAAACCAGTTCCCATGGGTCCACATAGCCACTTAGAACCATTAAAGGACATAAAATCACATTTTAATTTCGATACATCATGATCTCCAATGCAACCAATTGTTTGTGCACTGTCAATAAAAAATGGAATTTGATTTTTAAGAACTTTAGAAATTTTTTCGATTGGTA
>Ga0209664_1001609_pt1 | contig 11648 bp, 12 predicted proteins | sample SaaInlV_150m_DNA_FD_184668 | JGI IMG/M metagenome (GOLD analysis project Ga0209664, IMG submission 184668) | Marine microbial communities from expanding oxygen minimum zones in the Saanich Inlet - Saanich Inlet SI073_LV_135m_DNA (SPAdes) (version 2) | ecosystem: Environmental > Aquatic > Marine... | reverse complement strand
AAAAGGAGAAAAAATAATGATTACATCAATAGAGTTAGGAGACTTTTTAGCACATTCAAATACAAAACTAGAATTTCAAAATGGGGTTACAGTTTTTGTAGGAGATAACGGTGCAGGAAAATCAAGTATTATAGATGCAATAACATTTTCATTATTTGGTCAACACACAAGAAAGTCAAATAAAGGATTAATCAAACGGGGGTCAAATCAAGGGTTTGCAAAAATTGGATTTTCAATTAATGATAAACAGTATGAAGCAGTAAGAAAAATAGATAACAAGGGAGCATTATCTGCAACATTTTCAGAAATTACCAATGATAGTAAAATAGAGATTGCAGCTGGAGAAAGAAAACAATTTGGAGAATCAATGACTCGCGAAGTTGAAAAAACAATTGGACTTGATTTTGAGAAATTAAAAATAGCATCAATTGTACAACAAGGGGAATTAAATGCAATCATCAATGCAAAACCCAAAGAATTCAAAGAATTACTTAACGCAATCATTGGAATTGATAAACTAGATGTTGCATCAGAATCAATGAAAACAGTAAACAAAGAATTTCGTGAAAAAATTAAAGATAAAGTAGGATTTGATGATACACATATTGAAATTCTTGCACGAGATTTAGAAAAACATGAAAATGATATCAAGCAAGCAAAGCCTGAGAAAATTAATCTAGAAACAAATCAAAATAAATTAAAAATAGAAGTTGAGGAATTAAGGAAAAAAATTGAAACAGACGCGCCAAAAATCGATAAAATTAATCAATTAGAGCAAAGAAAAAACGAACTCATCAAATATGCAAAAGATGCAATCCAGGATATTCAACGTCAAATTAGTGAAAATGAGCGTAAAATTAATGACTGTGAGGGCTGTTTTGAGCATACAATTCAAAAAAATGACTTGGAATCAAAAATTCAAAAAGTAGAGCAAGCAATTGAAGATACTTTAAAGAAAATCCAAGAGATGACAAGCCAAATTGCATCATTAAAAGAAAAACAACTCTTGGCATCAAAACTTCAACTAAAAGATAACAAATGTCCAGTGTGTGATTCAGATGTTGAGAAACTAAACCCATTATTTCAAGAAGAACATCTCAAGCAAGAAATGATTCACCTGCAAGAAGAAATTATTTCAAAAGAAAAAGAAAGAGAGATGTATAATCAAAAAAGAAAAGACTTTTCAGAAAAATTACAACATTCAAGGGATGCTGAGGCCACACTTCGAGCTCATTCAATTAACAACAAAGAAGAATTAATGCAAATTCAAGAAGATGTAAAAATAAAAAAACAAAACATCCAAAATGTTCCAAGTATAGGTGCAAGTTTGATTGAAATTTCACAAATAGATTCACATGCAAAAACAATTTTTGAAAATATAACAAAATTAGAATCAGAAACTAAAGGATTTGATGAGCAAGAATTCTCTAGTCTTAAAAAAACAGTTAATGAAAAACAGATGAACCTATCTCAAATGGATCAACAAATAGGTGCTATTTTAGAAAAGATTACCAAAGGTGAACAACAAGTTAAATCAATTCAAAGTGCAATATCTGAATTAAAAATAGTAAAAGAATATGTTGAAAATCTTAATGAAATTCAAAGTAATGTTTTCAGTAGAGACGGTCCTGTTGCTACTAGTCTAAGATCATGGGCATTAAACACAATTTCTGCAAAAGCTTCTGAATATCTTACACTACTAAATACAAAAATACAACGAATAGCATTATCAGAAAAAGCCAGAGATATTTCAATTATTTGTAATTCAAAAAATGAAGAGTTAGATTTAGAGTCCCTTAGCGGAGGTGAAAAAGTGAGCGTGGCATTAGCATTACGATTAGGAATGGCAAGTTTACTTGGTGCATCAAATCTTAACTTGATGATTTTAGATGAGCCAACAACCCATCTTGATGCAGAAAGAAAAAAATCACTTGTAGGAGTGTTATCACAATTATCAAATATTTCCAGTTCAGAAACACGAATGCAATTTTTAATTATTACGCATGATGAAGAAATTTTTGAGGACTCAACAGTAGAACAAATTTACAAATTTGAATCAACTGAGCAAGGAAGTAAAGTCATAGAACTCTAATTGATAAAAAAATCTCAATTTGATTTAAGGTTCAACTACATGTAAATTCCATAAAATACATTTCCAAAAATGGAAATATTTAATTTTAATTGACTGTGGTGTAAAGAAAGCAATTTTATAAATTCAAAATGAATACAAAAATAAAAAAAATGATGTCAAAAAGAATCACAATTATGATTGATGAGAATCTAGATAAAAAATTAAGAATACTACAAGCAAAAGAAATTACAAAAACTACAAAATCTGTTAGTTATTCCCAAATTATGAATGATATATTACGTATAGGTTTGAAATAATTATTTTTTTAATTCAAAATCAAGTTCAATTCTATAGAATTTTGAATGAAATGCTTATTTTATTAATTGATTAATTTATGGAAATATAATCATAATAGAATATAATTCGATCAAACAAAACATACTAGTAATTATGTAAATTTTTCATCAACTATATCCATGAAAGTCCAAATATCTCAAAATACAAGTAAACAAGTCATTAAAAATAAAAAATCTGAACCTAAAACACCATCTAAAGACGAAAAACTAACTAGTAAAGTGCTAAATTCATTTGATGAGGCAATTACTGTATCTGATCAACTATCATCAACTGTTAAAGAATTAGAATCTGCAACAAAAACACAAACAAGTGGAATTGAAGAAGTTTCAGCATCCATTGAATCAATTGCTACAGCAATTCAAGGAGTCGCAACAAATGCCTCAAAAGCAATGGAAATGATGAGACAGTCAGAACAAATTACTCAGAATATCAGCGTTGATGCAGAAAAAGGTATGGAAAAAATGGACAACATGAAAACTATTGTTTCAGAATCTGCCAATGATGTTAAGACATTAGCAAATGAACTAGTCAAAGTCGATAACATGACAGGATTCATCACACAAATTGCCGAGCAAACAAACCTACTAGCACTAAATGCTGCCATAGAGGCTGCACGTGCAGGTGATGTAGGTAGAGGATTTGCTGTAGTGGCAGACGAGGTAAGAAGACTAGCAGAAAACTCAAAGAAAGGTGCAGAAGATATTTCAGAATTAATTACATCTCTCAAAGATTCATCAAACAAAACAACTGCAAGTATTGAAAAAGGAAATGGACTAGTGGAGGAAAGTTACGAAATGGTAACAGGCATTCTAAAATCAATTGAAAATATTACCAAATCAATTACAGAAGTTGTTTCACAAATGCAAGAAATCTCAGCTGCAACTGAAGAAGTATCATCAGGTACTGAAGAGGCAACAGCAGCTGGAGAAGAAATCCTTTCAGTATCTCAAACAAACCTGAAAAGTTTTGAAGACATTGTTATTGCAAAAGATTCAGAAGCTAAAGTGCTAAAAGATGCACAGTCTGCTACTATAAAACTAGCAGAACTAACAGATGCATTTGAACAAGCAGCAATTATTTCTGTAACAGATGTTGATGGAAACATGAACTATATCACAGAATATTTCCGCGAGGTATCTCGATTCCAAGAGGAGGAATTAATGGGTCAATCAGACAGAATATTAAAATCTGGTTGGCATGATCCTGGACTCTTTGATACAATATGGAAGACCGTTAGTTCAGGAAAAATATTCAAAGGTTATGTTAGGAATAAAGCAAAAGATGGTTCCATCTATTGGGTAAAGACTTCAATCTCTCCAACATATGATGAGAATAGAAAAATCAAATCATACATTAATGTCAGAACTCCAATTACTGAATTAATGGTAATGTCCGGAATTGAGCAAGCATGTAAAGATGATGAAGCAGGAAAAACAATAACGCCCCATCTAAAAGAGGTTATTCAAAACCTGAAAATGGGTAGTTACAAGGTATCAGATAACATATGATTTCAGTAATCAGCCACAAGGATTGTCATAATTTTTAGGCGACTTACAGATGATCAGAGATAGGACATAAAATACTATTTCTGGTCACTTCTTTTTTAAAAAAATTCCAGATTTTTAGGAAATGAATGTGGTATTGAGAACTAAAGTCAAACTGAATCTTTAGAGGTACAGACACTTGTGTAGGAATAAAAAAGATGTAAAGTAGAATACATGTAGTGAGAATTTAATATCACCACATACATCACATTAATCATGGATGAAAAGTTGTACACATGTAAAAATTGTGGAGTAAAATTTCCATCAAAAGAAATTAGATTGTATTGTAAAGTATGTAAATCTAATTTAGATAAATCAGGTAATTTACCCAAATTGTAGATTATATTTTTAGAACTCTAACTAACACTAACTATACCAGTCATCCAAGGATGAACCATACAGAAATAATCATAATCTCCAGGTGTATCAAATGTGAATTCAAAAGAACCACCGGCCATAAATAATCCAGAATCAAAGACTCCAGTTAATCCTGCATCAATAGTTCCACTAGATACTGTGTGAGCTGCTGAATCATCATTACTCCACAAAACAGTTGCACCAGTTGCTACTGAAACATCATAAGGTAAATAACATTCATCAGTGTCATCACATCCTGGAACTGCGACTCCCGGAGGAATTACAACTATAGCATTCATTACAGCTTCTGTTTCCATAACTTCTTCAACAACTGGTTCTGGTGCTGCTTCTGTTTCCATAACTTCTTCAACAACTGGTTCTGGTGCTGCTTCTGTTTCCATAACTTCTTCAACAACTGGTTCTGGTGCTGCTTCTGTTTCCATAACTTCTTCAACAACTGGTTCTGGAACAATACATTCACCTTCATAATCTAATTTAACATCAGCAGCATCAATGGCACATGGATTTCCATAAGTTATACCATCTACGCCACACATAGGATTCCATTCTAAAGTACAGGCAATTGGACCCTCATCTTTCTCCATTATTTTTGATTCATCAATATCGATAATTGAGGCAGTTACATCAACAATTCTAGGTTCTGGAATATCATCAGGTGAAACTGCAATAAATCCAATGGAAATTGCTACTAAAACACCGACAATTGCTATAACTGCATACGAAAAATTCATCTTCTCATCCACCTGTTAATTTAGCAAACTTTGCGTTCTTACTTAACTTTTCCATAAACTCAATATTTGACAAAGCAACGATAGCTGATTCAACTACAGGCTTGTCAGGATCATTTAATGCCTTTTCAAGGGCTTCTTTTGCTCCTTTAGAACCAACAACACCCAAAGCAATTGCTGCCTCATGTCTTACAAACATACTTGGATCATTTAGGGTTGCATCATTAAGCGGTTGTATTGCACTAGAATAATTCATTTGGCCCAATGCAAATGCTGCCTCATGTCTAACCAATTCATTTTCATCATTTTTTAAAACTTTAGCAATATACTCTACTTTATCCTCCCCACCAAAATCTACCAAAATACAAGCTACCCTTGTTCTTACAACATAATCAGGATGCTCTAAAAGAGATACAAAATAATCAACATCTTTTTGTTCATATTTTAATTCCATTTCAGCAAAAAGTGCTAATCGTTCTTCAGTTACTACCTGCAATTCGTTTTTGAGTTTCTTGTGTCCTATATTAGGCTACTCAGAGATTCCAAACATTTCAACAGGTAATATCAAGAATAAAATTATAAAATCATTTTTTTAATTTAAAAATTCTAATCATAATTAGTATTTAGTACAACAGTTCTTTCCATGTTATTTTTTGTGGATTTTTTCCGTGTTACTGAAAGATTATTTTGATGCAATACATCTTTTATGGCTTTCATCAAAATTGTACGATTCATTGGTTTTGGAACAAAGCTTGTAGCTCCCAATTTAATTAATTCATTAACAATAGCTTGTCCTTGATTATCATCATATGCACTAGTTACAATTACTTTTGCAGTAGGATCACTTTTCATAATTGCAGATAAGACTTGTTTACCATGAAGTTTCGGCATATTCAAATCTAATAATATCACATCAGGTTTAAACTGCAAATACAATTGTAAACCTTCAAGACCATCTTCTGCCTCTTTTATTCGAGCCCATTTAACAGATTTTTTGATAATCCCACTACAAAATAATCTAAATGCCTTAGAGTCATCTACCAATAAAATAATCGGAAACTTTCGCATAACATTGTTAATTTTTTTGTTAATTTATCAGAGTGTTTGATCTAATCAAACAGGCAATATCATACTATTTTCATACTTTTTTTTAGTCATACAAAACAAAAAGATCAATTGATTTTGGAATTACTATAAAATTGAAATTATTTCAGATATGTATTTAATAGAAAAAAATCGAGTTGTTTTATGAGTGCAGTAATAGGTCAAAAAGCACCAAATTTTGGAGTATCAGAGTGGATACAAGGTGCTCCAACTAATTTTGATCAAGAAAAAGATCATGTTGTACTAGTAGAGGTATTTCAAGTAAATTGTCCAGGATGCTTTATGCATGCAATTCCTGAAGCAATTGAAATTTACAACAAGTACAAGGATGATGGAGTTAGAGTTTTAGGAATTGCTACAGCTTTTGAAGATTTTGATAAAAATACATTAGAGAATTTGAAAATGCTTGCAGAAACAGGTGAAGTCATTGGAGAAACTAAAGGAGCATTGTCAATGAATGGGCAATTAGAAGATGGAAACAAACTATCATACAAAATTCCATTTCCATTAGGGATGGATAATTTGAGTAAAACTACAGGGGATATCAGTCAAGAAAAAATCATGGAGTTTATCTATCCTCAAATTCCAGAATTTGATTCACAACCAGAAGACTATAGAAATCAAATAATTCAAAGAGTAAAAAATTACATGAGTTCAAAAGAATATTCTGCTGAAACATTTGAGAAATTCTCACTGCAAGGTACACCGTCAACTATCCTAGTAGATAGAAAAGGGATTCTTAGAGATGTATCGTTTGGACAGGCAGGACATGTTGATGCAATGATTCAGAAATTAATCAATGAAAACTAGTTCAACTAATCAAAACTACAACTATAGACAGCACAACAACTAGTACAAATCCACTAATTATTGCAATTTTTGGATTATCCATGGGTATTTTCTAGAAAATTTTTCTCAATGAAATTATACCAATTACAGGCAATCCAAGATACATCATTGCATTTAGTGTAATAATTCCCATCCCATAAACAATCACTGATTGTTCTGAATCAAGTTCAACATGATTAAGAGTTGAAAGTGAGAAAAGCATCGGAGTAATTGTTACCTTTACTACTTCTTTGAATGAGGGATTTTCACGTTCGTAATCAGCAATTACAGGACTAAAAGAGTAATAGAAATCATTGAATGATTTCATAAATGCCATTCCATTTTCTGTTTGTAATAATTGATTATCACGTAGTTCTCGAAGTTGTTGTACTTGTGGTGCTAACTCTGAGTCAAATGTTGCAGTTGCAATCAAACAACCACCACCATTTGATTCAGGAATATCAATTGGTTGAACTATTTCCTCAACTCCAACTAGTGCTTCTGTTGCAACAATATCGATTTTGTTATTTCCTATTCCAGTAAAATTAAGAGTAATAAAGGAAATTCTTTCATTTGATTTTATTTTTTGTTCGATCTCTAAATCATTTTGATAAAAAGTAAAGTTACCAGAAAGTAAAATTTTTGGAATAATTATATCCCCCAAATTATTTTCAAGACTGCTATTGAGAAAAATAGTTAATCGTTTTTCATCTTTATCAAATTCATGATCAATTACATCAAAGTTTGAAACAGTTTTAATTTCATATGAATGTCCAATGGTTTCAACATCAAATCGATTGACCAACCCAGTCTTGTCACTAAGTAATTGACCAAATGCAGGTGTAAAAACTAGCAGTAAAAGTAAGGGAACAAATAATATTAATTTCAATTTATGCAGTTCTTGAAATTCGTCTGTTTAGTTCTTTGTCTTGTGCAATTCGTGGATGATCAGGGTCAGCCAAGATAACTTCAAACCAATAGTGTTTTCCGTCTTTGTAGACAAAGTAAGATCCTAAAAGTTGCATGTTTGGATATCTCTCAAGAACTCTTCTATCTGCAACAGTTTTCATATTATCATCAGCCTTGATTCGGGTTACACCCAAATGTTTTGGACGTCTACCACCAGTAGGTCTTTGTTTTCTCATACCACCAGTACCTACTCTCATTCGAACAACAACAATGCCTTGTTTTGCCTTGTAGCCTAATCTTCTGGCTCTATCTAATCGGCTAGGCTTGTCAATTCTAGTAATAGCATTTTGTTTACGCCATCCAACTACACGTTCACGTAAATCATTGGAATTCTCTTTCCAGAGTCTGATCCACACTCGGTCTTGATGACTAGGCATATCGGGCATAGTAAAACTCCCTTTAATAACTGTAAATCGACAAAAAGTCCCAAGCAACGCTAAACAGTAATAATTTTCTTCGAGTGGGGTTTCACATTCCACACACTCAAAGAATTTGTATCCACAGAAAACTCGATATTATGGATCATCTAAAGTAATTAAAAAAGATTCCTGAGTATTGATTTGAGATTTTTAAGGAGTGGTTTTGGATAAAAATTCATGATATTAAGAATTATCATTTTGAGTATAATTTTGACTAGTGGGTTATTTGCTCCATCAGTATTTGCTGAACCAACAGTAAATATCGTAATGGAAAAATCATCATACAGTTATTGTGAAAGACTATTCTACATAATTGAGGTCTCAGAAGTAACAGGAGATCCTGCAATTATTCACATTAGAGATGAATCAGGTAAAGGAAGTAGTGCAATACCAATTCAAATATCAAACTTACAAAATCCAGTTCCACCAGTAATGGCTTTTGAAAAAGAAATATTCCCATTAGGAAAATATTTTGTTGATGTACAATATTCAGGTGCAGAGTTTACTGCAGAATTTGAATTAATCGATTCAGATAATATTTGCATCCCACAAGCAATAAAACAATTTTTGATAGAGTGGTTAAATGAGAAAATGTCAGATGGATATCTTATTGATGCATTGCAAAAATATGTAGATGTAAAATTAATTGAGATACCTTTTGAAGTTAATGAATACAATATTAATGACATCGACATACCTGATTGGGTAAAAAATATCGCATACTGGTGGATTCAAGGAGGGGTTTCAGATAAAGAATTTGCAGAAGTGATAAATTATTTAGTTAATCAAAATATCATTACACCATACACAATAATTCAAAATGAGATATGAATAAACACACAGTAATTACCATAATTGCAATAATTGTAATTGTTGCCCCAATTACATATTCAGGATTTAGCATACTTGGTGTACAGCAATTAGAATACAGATGGGATAACCCAGGAGAATTTACTTTTTTTACTATGCTTAATCAAGGAGAGATGGAATTTTGCAACACCATTCCATTTTGGATTAATATTCAAAATTTTCAAGTAGAAGCATTTTATCAATCAGATTCCTTGGGAACATTTACAGTTCCAAATCTAACAATTGATCCAATTTCATCTAATGTAGAACCAGGTGTTTTCAAATCAGAAGAAATGTCAGAAACTCAGCATGTCTTTATGACATTTGATTTTGAATTTAATGGCGGTAACATTAGACTCGATCCAAATCAATTCATCATTGTAGTTAGTGCAAATACACCAATCTTAGGACTAATTCCATACACTACAACAACACAGATTTCAGGATTTGAATTTGATCAATTAATGAATGCTGAAGATTTGACTTGTAACTAATCACTACTTTTACTAGCCTTTGACATTATTGCCAAAATAACTCCAATAGTTCCTGCAATTACAATACCTGCAACAACTGCTATGATTAGTTCTTTACCAAGTCCTTTGGAATTGCTACTTGTTGGAGTAGGAGTTGAATCAAGCATACATACTCCATCTTCAAGTGATGTTCCAGGACCACATCGTTCATCTAAAACACAAGCACCATCTTTGAGTACAGTTCCAGGACCACATTGTGTTCTTGGGGTTTCTTCAACTGGTGTTTCCTCTACAGGGGTTTCTTCAACTGGTGTTTCCTCTACAGGGGTTTCTTCAACTGGTGTTTCCTCTACAGGGGTTTCTTCAACTGGTGTTTCCTCTACAGGGGTTTCTTCAGCAACAGAATTGTTAAATGAAGAACCAATGATTTCTACTTCTTCAGAACCTGCAGGTAATTCAATGCTTAAAGTTCGACTAATAGAATTTGTTTGGGTTTCAGTAAAAGTTGGCTCATCACCATCTATTAGAATAATAAAATCATCATCTGCTTCATTATAGATTGAGTCAAAAAATGACCTATCAAATGTAATATCCAAAGTTCCTGAAGAACCAGTTACATCAACTGTTAAAATTAAAGAGATAAAATCAGTATCTGCCTCAATTCCTGAAACAGTCATTTCAGTTCCAGTGTAGCTAACATCATATGAAGTTCCATCAACGGTTACAGATTCAGTTTCAGCATAAACTAGAGCAGCAGAGATGATAGTAAAGAGAATCAATCCAAGGGAGATTTTTAACAATAAATTGACATTTGGTAAATACCCAAGTGTTTCAGTTCTTGTTTTTTCCACACGGGAATAATCTAACATGCTAGATTTCCTCCAAAAGGGTGTTAAAAACAAAGAGACGACAATTAATCACGTATGAGTCAATTTTTTTGCTTATTTTTAAAGTTCAGGCAGAAATTCTACTAGATAACGCCACGTAAAATCTGAACAATCTTTTCTGCAATCACGTTTGCTGCCAAAGATTGAGCCTCTTTTGTTTGAGCACCAATGTGAGGAGTCAAAATTACATTATCTAATTCTGCTAATTTTGTTCCAATGGCTGGTTCTTTCTCAAAGACATCTAAAGCTGCACCACCAAGTGTGCCATTCTTTAGTGCATCATACAATGCATCCTCATCAACTACACCACCACGTGATGTATTGATAATTTTTGCAGTCTTTTTCATAGTAGACATTTTTTGTGCATCTAAAAGATGGTATGTTGAATCCAATAATGGGACATGAATTGAGATATAATCAGAACTTTGCAATAGAGTATTCAAATCAGCTTTCATTAATCCTACTTCTTTAGCAAACTCTTCATCAATTGGAACTACATCAAAACCGATAATATTCATGTTAAGTGAATGAGCAAGTCGTCCCAATCTTTTTCCAATATTTCCTAAACCAATAATTCCCAAATATTTTCCACGAAGTTCTGTTCCCTTTAGTTCCTTTTTGAGCCATTGTCCATTTCTTATTGCTCTATCACCACGAGCTGTTTGTCTTGCTAGAGTTAACATTAAACCTAAAACTAATTCAGCTACAGCATTCATTGCACCCTCAACTGCATTAATTACTCGAATATTTTTTGTCTTGGCAGCATCTTGATCAACATTATCTAATCCAACTCCAACACGTGCAATAATCTTACAATTATCTGCTTTCTCAATCATCTCTTTAGTTACTGTAGTTCTACTTCTAACAATTATAATATTAAAAGTGGAAATTTTTTCTAAAATTTCTTCAGGAGTGATTGTTGGCTCGTAAGAAACTTTTAGACCATTATCTTGTAAAATTTTATTTAAAATTGGATCGACTTCATCACAAATTAATACAGAATCACTAAAACTCATGAATCATTTCAAATTTTGACCGAAT
>Ga0209664_1001608_pt1 | contig 11665 bp, 15 predicted proteins | sample SaaInlV_150m_DNA_FD_184668 | JGI IMG/M metagenome (GOLD analysis project Ga0209664, IMG submission 184668) | Marine microbial communities from expanding oxygen minimum zones in the Saanich Inlet - Saanich Inlet SI073_LV_135m_DNA (SPAdes) (version 2) | ecosystem: Environmental > Aquatic > Marine... | reverse complement strand
AATGAATGATGTTCCTGTTTCAACAGCACTAACTGCAATCATTGAAAAATACAATGAAATTGAAGCAAAAACACAAAACTAATTTTTCCTTTATTTTACAATCTTAAGATTAATAACAACTCTAGGCATATTCATTTCGGTGGGTCTATGGCGCAGCCAGGTAGCGCACCGGACTCTTAATCCGGTTGTCAAGGGTCCGAATCCCTTTAGACCCGCTTTTTTAAAATCTTGTAATTATATTTAGTAGATAAATTATAATTGGTTTTTTTCTGAGTTTATATTTTTAAAAATTATTGTACAATATTTTTTAGACACAATATTTTTTACTGTTTCTAATAGAAAATCCATTCCAATTGGTTTGGTAATTATTTCCACAAATTCATCTCCACCTTTTTCTTGTATTCCTTCAGCAACTTTGGAATACCCCGTGATTAGAATTATTTTTGCATTTTTATCTATCTGTTTTATTTTTAATGATGCATCATACCCATTAAGTATAGGCATGTCACTATCCATGATGATTAACGTTGGGTTGACTTCTTTGAATTTCATTACCCCTTCTTCACCATTTGATGCAGTTTCAATCTGATATTCATCTGATTCTAAAATTTCTGTGTACATTTTTTGTAAATCTAAATCATCTTCTACAACTAGAATTTTTTCTTTCATTTGATGATAATATCCTCAAATATTATCAAATAATAGTTTGTTTTCAAATTATGTCTAAAAAATTCATAACATCTTTTATCTAGTTTTGATTTAGATTGTCTGAAGCATATGAGTGAATTTCAACAAAAATCTCTCAAAAAGCCACAAAATTCAATTTTATTGATAGTCATTATTTTAACATCTATTACTGCTCTTTACCAACTAGGTCCTTTTGTTGATGATTCGGCATTTCTATGGATTTCTATTCCTGCATATTCAATTATTCCTGCAATTTTAGTTGCTTTTTCTGTATTTCTTACCATCAAATTAAATCGAAAAAAACATTTTCAATTCAAATCTTATTTGATTCTCACAATCGGAGTTTCATTTTGGTTTACATCCGTACAAATTCTAGCTTTTTACAACTATGTTTTGGATATTGATCCATTTCCATCCGTGGGTGACTTTTTCTTTTTAGGATCATATCTGTTTATAACTGCATTTCTTTTTGTTTCTCTAAAACCTGTAAAAAAATTAGTAAGCAAAAAGATTTGGTTTTTGGCTTTTATCGTTTCTATGGCATTTTTGATTCCATCTATTATTGCATCTTATGATAGTTTAGAAGGCGGAGATGTATTTGAGATTGTAACATCGCTGGCATATCCTGTTTTAACTTCAGTTCAATTGATTCCTGTAATTATTGGAATCTCTATTTTAGGAAAGAATCCCTCTAGTTATCCTTGGATGTTGTTGTTATTTGCATTTTTGATTTATAGTGTATCTGATATTTACTCACTTTTTTCACAATTAGATGAAACCTACTATGTTGGGCACCCTGTAGATTTGATGCATTTGTATAGTTTCATTTTTCTAATTTTTTCTATTCATAGTTATCTCAAGACAATGCCTTTTCAAAATGATAAAGATAAATTAATTCATTTTAGTGAAAATGAAAAATTTGATACAATTAACAGATTTGGTACTCCTCTTGTATTGGTAATAATTTCAATGATTGTAATAATTTCTACTGTTCATTCTATTTACTCATTATCTGAAGAAAGTATTTCTGCTGAGAATATCATGATTGGAATTGTTTCAATGCTGGGTGTTTTTGCAGCAATTATTTTTACAATCAATAGAAACATGAAGAAATTAACTCAAATGCGAACTCAAGAACTAGTTAAACAAAGAGATGTTTTAGAACATCTAGTTAAAGAAAAAACGAATGCATTACTAAAAGCTGAAAGACTATCTGCAATTGGAGAATTATCTGGACGTTTGGCACATGATTTACGAAATCCTTTATCTGTTATGAAAATGTCAACTGATTTAATTAAAAAAAATACAAAAGACTCTAAAGTTTCAGATGATGTAACTCAAAAAAGATTAGATCTTATTAGAAAAAGTATTGATAGAATTTCACATCAAGTTGATGATGTACTTGATTATGTCAGAACTTCCCCATTACAATTTATGAATTGCTCTGTTAGAGAAACTATTTTTGGCCTGATTGAAAGAATTTCCATTCCTGATGACATTCAAATAGATATTGACAAATTTGATATGAATATTGTATGTGATCCAGAAAAAATGGAAGCAGTTTTTATTAATATTTTAATAAATTCTATCCAAGCAATGCCAAATGGAGGCACTCTTACAGTCAAATTACGCTCAATTGATGATTTTATTGCAATTGACTTTATAGATACAGGAACTGGAATTTCTGAAGAATCAATTGAAAAAATCTTTGAACCTCTATTTACAACAAAACAAAAGGGGACTGGTTTAGGTTTGGCAAGTTGTAAAAACATTGTTGAACAACATCATGGAACAATATCTGTAAAAAATAACCCTACTACATTTTCTATTCAATTACCTAAATCACCTCAAAGTTTTTCTGAAACTAAAGATAATTAGTACAATTTTATCTATTCTAATTTCTTAAGTAATGTAAATCGACTCTCATCGGGATCAATATCTATATGCATATTTACATTACTAACAATTTTAACATTATAGTTTATCCATCTTTTGTACACATTACGAAATTTTTGATTCTCATCGATTTGTTTTTCATTTTCTTCAAATTTCTCACAATTCATAATATATTTTTTAGATACTCTATGCATTTCTGAAATTCCTTTTTCTAATGTTTCATCATCTAAATAATTCAAAAGTTGATGTGTAAAAACAAAATCTATTGATGAATCATCAAATGGTAATTTTGTTATGTCTCCTTTCTTAAAATCTGCAATGACCTGTTTTTCTTTTGCAATATTTAATGCATTTTCATTAAGATCAATTCCAAAAATTTGAAATGTATCTGGAAATAATCTTAAATCAATTCCTGTACCACATCCAATTTCTAATACACTGGTACAACGCAATGATGTAGCTAAATCTCTTGTAAATTTTGAGAATTCATCGTTATATCTTGATTCATTATTATTTGCATAATCATCCCAAAATTTTTCATTATAATTCATATTTTTTTAATAGATATTTGTTCTATTTGATGCTAATTGTTTAGTGCTGACATTTACATGGAATAAGTTTTGTATCAAAAGTACAATCATGTGGTCCATCTGATTTTCCTTGAGTTGGAATCTCTTTCATACAGTCATTATGGCGACCTTTTCTACAAAACCAGCATATTTCCGGCGTGTCTCCTGTTGCACATGAATCCATAATTTTTGAATTTTTTTGTGGGTAAAAAACTTTAGAAAATCAGATAAATGTTAACCAAGGCAAAAATCTTTCATCTTTACCCATTACTACATCTGAAAATGATTTTTGTAATGCTTTAGTGATTGTGCCCATTTTCCCATTACCAATCTTAACTTTGTCAATTTGTGTAACTGATTTTACTTCAGCAGCTGTTCCTGTCATGAAAATTTCATCAGATGAATAGAGATCATCTCTTTCAAGATCTCTTTCAATGACAAATCCTCCGTTTTCTTCAATAATTTGTATCACTGCATCTCTTGTTATTCCTTCTAATCCTCCTGCTGAAAGCGGTGGTGTCTGAATTATATCATCTTTAACAATGAAAATATTCTCTGCACTTCCTTCTGCAACTTTTCCATTATAATTTAACATTATTGCTTCATCATAGCCATTTTCCAAAGCTTCCATTCTTGCAAGTGCGGCATTTGCATAATTTGATGCAGCTTTTGCTTGCATAGGTTGAGATCTTGAATCAATTTTAATCCAACTTGATACCTTACATTTTGAACCTGAGAACTTTCCTGCTTTTGATTCTCCCATTTTCCACTCCCAACATGCAATTGATACATCTACCTTGTTTTGTGTTGGAGTAAGACCCATTGCTCCATAGCCATAATATGCTAGAGGTCTAATGTATGCTTCTTTTAATCCACTAGTCTTGACAGTCTTTAAAATTGCATTTGAAATCTCTTTTTTTGAAAATTGCATTTTCATTGAATATAATTTTGCAGATTTGAAGAATCTATCTACATGTTCTGGTAATCTAAATACCGCAGAACCATTTGGTGTATTATAACATCTGATTCCCTCAAAAATTGATGTTGAATAATGTAATGCGTGAGTTAGAACGTGTACTTTGGCATCTTTGAATGGTACTAATTTTCCATTCATCCATATTTTGCCAACTTCCTTCATAGGTGAGGGAAAAAACTCTACCAATTTAAAGAATTATTTTTTAAGATTATTTGAAAACTACATATCTGATAATTTACAGATTTCTTCATGGAATGGACTCTGGGTTTTATAGGGATTATCTTACTTGTGATAGGTTTGGTTGGTCAAGCATTTGAAATGAGAAAAATTCGATTAATTTCCCACAAAGATGGTGAGTTAGCCTCACCAAATCTTTTCATGGATAAAAGGAACTTCAAATGGTATGCTGTTTTAGGCGTTGGAATCCTTTTGTGGTATATGGCTGAGCGTGTTTGATCAATTCTATATAGATCAACTCTATATACTAGAAATTCTAATTATTATTATCGCGTGTTTTGGGTAACGCCGGACTAAATCTAGATAATGGTCCAAGAATAAACCCTTGATGGCGGTACAGGTGTAAAAACCCGTAACGCCACACTTTTCATTAAATAAAATTAATTTTTGAAACTTCTAGGTGTATTGCATTAATTGCTTTCTTGATATTATTTCCAGAATCTTCTACAACAATTATTATTCGTGAAGTTTCTTCTTGCGCATCCATGTTTAGAATATTTAATCCTGATTCACCAATTTTTGCACTAGTTCTTGAAGCAACTTGTTGAACTCTCCACATCTCATCACCAATTAATGTGATAACTCCTCGATTGTATGTGATTGTAGCAAGGGAATCAAATCCTAACAAATATTTTTCATTTCTCTTAACATAATCCCCATCAAGAAATAAAATTCTTGAAAATTCTATTCCATCTTTGGTAAATGGTGATAAAATAATGAATTCACTATATCTTTTGTCTTTTTCTAATGATGTTAACAATTTTTGAATACAATCTGTCTCAATTCTAAAAATTGCACAATTCTCTTTCCCTGTAACCATTTTAATTGGATGTCCTGTTTGTTTATCTAATACTCTTTTTATTGTTGTAGTTTTTTCTGGATTTTTCATATTTGTAATTTTAATTGGCATATCTACACCATTTTCTACAATTTCTTTTATTGCAATAGGATCTAATATTTTCATTCCAAACATTCCAGCTAATCTTGCTTCATTGTATGATAATTGATTTACATCCCTTAATTCTACATCCACAATTTTTGGATCGGCTGAAACTACTGCACTATCTTTCTCAAAATCTATACTTGTTTCATATTTTTTATGAAATAATATTCCAAGATCAGCTGCTGTTCTATCAGAACCTCCACGCTCAAATGTAGTTGTAATATTGTCTACTGTTTTTCCAATAAATCCTCCAATAGTAACCACTTCATTTTCCTCTACAAGTTCTGCAATTTTCTGTATTTTTCCCCTTGATTCTGATGAAAGGAAATTTGTTGATTCTATGTTGTTATCTGTAATTATTGGCCAATCATCAAATCCTATTGCATCTGTTTTGATATTATTACTTCGTAGAACATAGTTCATTACATGAGAAATCAATATTTCTCCAGAAAACGCTAAAGCTCTTGAGCGTACTTCATTTGCAAATTCTTTGCTCTCATATGCCTCATCAAGTGCATTTTGAGACAATTTTAGATGTAAATCAATGGTATTTTTACAATTTTCTTGATTTTCAGAATTTACCATTTCTAAAATTTTTTGATAAGATGATTTTACAATATCTAATGATGGTTTTATTCCATTTTCTGCATTTCTTCCTTGCTCTAAAACAACATCAGTCAAAGAACGTTTTTTCTCATTATGTATGGTTAATGGAGCTGAAAAAACCGCAATTATTTTGGAATCTTTTTTTAAATCCATTATTCTTTGAATAATTTCTGGAATAGCCACACCATCTGCACCTAATGCACTTCCTCCAAACTTGGTAACTATCAGATTAGTCATAGTACTTTTTCAGATCTTAATGGCCATCTATTAAGCATTTGATTAGTTTTTCATCAAATTTTTAATAATTTTTGATGCCTCCGTTGAACCATTAGAGATAATTTGATTTCTTTTCTGCCCAATTTTTTCTAAAATTAATTCATCTAATCTTTCAATATCTTCAAAATCAAATCCTTCTTCTTTTGCATTGTCTTCTTGCTCAAAATGATCTTTTATTGGAATAAAAATGGCTGGTGTTCCATATACTTTGGCCTCATCAATTGTTGATTTTCCTGCAAGAGAAATAATCAAATCTGCTGCAAAAATAATTTCATGTAGATTATCAACAAACCCTAAATCCCTAACATTTTCAAATTTTTTATTAACTGCAGGACCTGAAACTAAAACTATTTCAAAACCTTGATTGATTTTTAAAATAGCTTCTATAGCTTTTTCAATGAGGAATTCTCCTGCATTTGTTCCTCCAATAGATATAACAATCGTTTTATCTTTAAATGAAAATTTTTGTCGTAATTCATCTCTTGAAAAGTTAGTTTGTCTAACTATTGGACCAACATATTTTATGTTATCTTGATTATTACCATTTTCAGGAATTATCACTATGTCGCATTTTTCAATCATTTTTTGCATTGATTTATTCATCTTTTTTTCAAATAATGACACTATACCATTTGTGAATCTAGTTTCTAATACATCTGTAATTAACACCGTTGGAATATTTTTTTCTTGAGCAATTGATATTGATGCAAAATCTTCATCACTAATAACCAAATTTGGGTCATCTTTTTGAATAATTTCTTTTGAAATATTTTTACAATCTTTGTAATATTGATAATAATTCCATAACCATTTTGCTGGATTTTGTAATGAACCATTTTTTATGATAAATGATGGAGGGGTGTATCTATCATGAACATTAAAATCTAAATTTTCTAGAATTTTTGCAGCTCCACTACCTGAAACAAAATTTGTTGTAATATTTTGGAAATTATTTACAATTGCAATATCTCGAGTAACGTGACCTAACCCAATTGGACTAGAAAAAAAATCAATAATATTCATGAATTCATCGATTTTTGATCAAATTTCTAGATTCTTGTTTGTCTCAAAGTTTAAATGGATTTTAGCAAGGAATGTTTTTGGGCTCATAGTCCAGGTCGGTTATGACGTCGCCCTTACACGGCGAAGATCCGGGGTTCAAATCCCCGTGGGCCCATTTTTCTCTTTAAATGAATAGATTTTGTGTAAATTCGATCAAATCAAAATTAAAGATTTACAACTTCATTTACTAACCATCTGAATAGTAGAATATCATGCATTGTAATGGATCTTGTAAAAAATTCAAGGCTACCAACAACAGTGCAGAACATGGTAGATATGAACAGGGTCAAAAACGATGTCCTACATGTGAAATGTTCCTAGAATGGGAAGGATTGTGGTGTCCTTGCTGTGGACGTTTATTGAGAACAAAACCAAGAGCCAGAAAATTAAAAAATAAATTATCTTTGAGTCGAATTAGATGAGAAATTTAAAAAATAGAAATACTAGATTTGTTATTATAATTTGATGGAAGCTCAAACTGTTGCAAATCTAGGATATGCAGCATTAGGTATGGCAATTGTAATAGTTGGAATGAATCATTTTTTTGGATAATTAATCATATCAATTATTTTATCTAATTCAAATCTCTAAAGGAATTGATCTAAATAACTAATCTAGAATTTATTTTCAAAAACCACTTTATCTAATGATAATTGGCCACCACGTGGATTTGCAGGCTCTGCTGCTTTACCAACAACAATCATTAAAACAATCAAATGATTTTCAGGTAAATTAATTATTTTTGCTAATTCATCATATTCAAAACCTACCATGGGACATGAATCAAGACCCATTTGTCTTGCAGCAAGCATAATTGTTTGTCCTGCAAATCCACATGAACGCATTGCTTCGTCTCGTTGATTTTGAGGACTATCTGCATATTTTTTATTTAGGGAATTTTTTACTAATTCTTGTTTTTCAATAGTGGAATTTTTCCAATATCTTAATGGATCTTCTTTCCATGCATTCATGTTTCCACACAAAATTATGACTAGAGACCCATCAGATGGCTGAGCTTGACCACGTGCAGCTTTGCTAATTTGTTCTTTGATTAATTGATCTGTTACTGTAATAAATCTCCAATTTTGTTGATTATAACTAGTAGGAGAGAGAATTGTTAATTTCATTAAGGAATTAACTTGTTCAGGTGACATTTTGTATGTACTATCAAATTTTTTTATTGCACGTCTTGTGTTGATTGCCTCAAATGTATCCATAGGAATTAATGAACAAAAATTATCTAGTAATTTAATTGATTAGGTTGTGATCTCTACTTTCTTTTTCACTGACAATATTTTTGATACTGCCATAATAATTGCACTTGTATCACATGGCTTAAACACATAGTCTTTTGCAAACCCACTTTTTATCACAGCATTAATTGTTTCTTGATTATCTTTTGTAGAAACTACTATAATTTTGGCATTAGGATCAAATTTCATAATTGCCTGAGATGCTTTAACTCCATCCAAATTGGGCATAATAATATCCATTATTACTACATGTGGCTTATGAGCAATATATTGAGAAATTGCTTCTTTTCCATCTTTTGCAAAATAATACTTGGAACCAATTTTTGCATCACTTAGAATTTTTTTAGTTCTCTCTCTAAATATTTGAGTGTCATCTACTATGAGAATTTTAGAAAAACGTATTGTAACCAATATTATTCAATATTTATTAAAAAAATAAAATAATATGCTATTGTTAGCTCAACATGACCATTCATGCTTCTAAAATTTCTAATAACTATTTCTCAATATCAAAATACTCTAATAATTAAAGATAAAATAGCGATCATTGGATTATGAAAAATTTTGCTCTCAAATATTAGATGCAGAACCAAAGATTCGATTTGCAACTGTTTATGATGAATGGGCTACTCGTGTGGCTGGTGGTATGAGAAAAGAAACTGAAAATTTACTTTCAGAAAGAGCTGAAAATGAATTAGTTAATTTATCTATTCTTGATTGGAAGGCACGCAAAGACATGTCAAAATGGCTTGGTAAAACAAAATACACATTGGGAGAATATGATAAAGTTAAACGATTTTCATTTTATTTGGGAGATGATTTTTTACTTTTAGTAAGTGCAGAAAAAGATGCTGATACTAATGTTGTAGTTGATCAAGTTATTCAACTGTATTACAAAAATCAAAACTAGAAATTATATCATAATTTATCCAATTTTACAACAATCTTTATTTTGCAAACCTCTAGCAATCCAAAAAATTGATAAAATTAAAACTCCAACTGAAATAAATTTTAACTCTAATCCTTGCATTGGAAATAATGATAATCCTCCTACTGCTCCTAAAATAACTGCTAGTGGTGCAGTACATGCAGGACATCCTGGAGTAAATCCTGCAAATATTCCTCCTAGTAGTGTTGAAGAATTTGATTTTACAGAATTCATCATTTTCATTCTTTTGATTCTAAATGCTACCATAGCAAAATTAATTCCTCCTAAAGAAGAAATTACAATTGTTAAACCAACTGATGTAATAATATAATTTGGAAATAGTTCTCCTGCAACATCAATGTGTGTAGGAAGCATTGACATTGTCAAAAAATAATAGATTATTCCTAAACCTAATCCACTAATTATTGCAATAATTGCATATCTTTTCATAGATAAGACATTTGAAATTATTTCTAATTTACTAGCCAATTTGGATAATTGGTTTACATCATATTTTAACGATTTATTACAAATCAACGATTATTAGCCATAAATTCTTGATGGAAATATGACACAATTTACCTATGATGAGAAAACTATCCTTGTTCAATATACAATTAAAAAATATGAAAATGAAGAAATTGTACTTGAAAAATTAAAGAATCTTTTATCTGAAAAAGACATTCAAAGAAATATTGATACGCTCATTGGTACACAACTAGTAAGAAGAATAGGGCCTGATAATATACAAAATAATGAAAGTCATACTGAATTACCCAAATTACCTGGAAATCTAAAAACAATAATTGATAATCTATAATCTGAAAAATTCTTAAACTCCTATGTAATGAAATTTAATATGAATAAATTGATTTTATTTTCTAGTATTTTTGTTCTTAGTATGATTTTTGCACTTTCAATTGATTCTGCTTTTGCTCATCCTCATTCTGGTCAAATTATAATTGATGGACATACACATGACTCGCAAACAGAACTTACTCCATTAAATGGATTAATTGGATTAGAAAAATCAACTGTATTTTTTCATACATCTGATAATAATTCATTACCCTGGGCATTTGTTGAAGGAACTATTGCAAACCATGTTGATGGATATCCTGTGATTATTCAAATATTCAAGGAAAATCAAGCAGTTCATTTTGCCCAAACTAATGTGGATTCTAATGGTCAATATGAGTACAAGTTTAGAGTGCTAAATTCTGATAATGGCAATACAAACAAAATTTTTGATGGGAATTATTCAGTCAAAATATTCAAAGTTGTATATCTACACCAAGAAAATCTAATTTAGAATCCTCTTAATCCTTGGGGACGTACAATTTCTGGATGTTGTTTCATCCAATCAATTTGGCCAAGCATTTCTTGTTTATCTTGTGGAAATGTACCCTTGATTGTATATGCATTTGAACCATGATTTGCTCGAAATACAATTTCTTCTTTTGTTTCTATCTGTTCAAGTAGACTGTATAATTCCTCTAGTGACTCATCATCATTAATTCGAATAAATTCACCTTCAAATTTGTCAATAAATTCTTGTTTGATTCCATTTTCAAGATATAGAGTTAATGCTCCAACATATTGTGGAGAACATGCACTAATTACTTCAGCAGTACCTTTGATATGATCTTTAGAATACGTTTTTCCACCTAATCCCAAAATCACCATACATGACATTATGTAGCCTGCATCTTTTGCTTTGTTAACTGATTTGATGATTGTTTTTCCAATAGCTCCTTTTGTCACTTTTTTTAATACTATATCTGATCCACTTTCAATTCCTAAATAAAACATATCAAGTCCTGCTTCATTCATTTTCTTTAGTTCTTCAGGAGATTTTTTTAAAATATTCATTGGCATTGCATAACATGAAATTCTTTCTAATTTTTCAAATTTTTCTTTAATGTACTTAACAATTTTTATCATATATTCTGAATCAAGATTAAGTGCATCACCATCTGCAAGAAATATTCTTCTAGTTTCAGGTAAATAATTTGCCATAGTATCAATTTCAGATTTTATTTCGTCCCATGGTTTTTCTGAATATTCTTTTGATCTATACATATCACAAAAAGAACATTCGTTAAATGAACAACCCAATGTAACTTGGAAAATTAATGACCTAGCTTCTGATGGTGGTCTATACAATGGAGCATCATAATTTAATGACATTTCTATTTCAAAGAAATTTGTTTGATTATAGTTTTATACTTT
>Ga0209664_1001557_pt1 | contig 11930 bp, 7 predicted proteins | sample SaaInlV_150m_DNA_FD_184668 | JGI IMG/M metagenome (GOLD analysis project Ga0209664, IMG submission 184668) | Marine microbial communities from expanding oxygen minimum zones in the Saanich Inlet - Saanich Inlet SI073_LV_135m_DNA (SPAdes) (version 2) | ecosystem: Environmental > Aquatic > Marine >... | reverse complement strand
GTATAGTGTGGGGTAAGGATTATTATTTAATTGTAATTGATTATATCTCCACCGTTTTAATACTGATATTACAGTATTAATATGGTGGCGGGGGAAGGATTTGAACCTTCGACCTTCGGGTTATGAGTTCTATGTTCCCCCCTATTACTGGTTAATATCAGCTTATATTAAGTGATACTATCTATAGAATAACAGTGCTTTATGGAATAATCAATTGTTATTCAGTTATACCAATTTATAGCCAATTATACGGCTTATAGACACCTATATGGACACCTGTAAACATTCAAATAAAGGCAATTCCTGTAAGCAACTGAAATTATGGTGGGCCAGGCTGGACCCGAACCAGCGAACAGACGATTATGAGTCCTTACACAGTATTTTATACTGGATTCCAACAAGTAATATTAACTAATATCAACAGTATCTTAACACTCCTATTCACTAATACCAAGTGTTATTGAATCGTGCTGAATTTCATGGAGGATGGATACCAAAATCACCGATCATGATTCCTGTGTAGAATATGTTGTTTAGTTTGTGGAGGGAGCTATCTGACTGTGAAGAATTAGTGGGGGTTTCCCGCAGTGGATGATGGAGTTGGTTTGTTGAAGTTATCCATTCAAATGTTAGCAATGAAGTGTTTTTGAGAGGAAAAAGACACATAAAAAATAATTTCCTTTGGTATCGGGGGCGTACCAGATAGGGCTTGAACCTATAATCTACTGATTAGAAGTCTGATGTAGTGGGTAAACAGGGATAGACTGCAACAAACAAGGATAATAATATCAGTAAGATGATAGCTCTTAACTGTTGCCACATATCCCCAAATATGGCCTGTTTTTGTAAGCTAATGGCACAAAATTGGCACAAAAGTTTTGCCATCGTGCGTGCGTGTAGTGCTTTTTTCGTGCGGTCCCATTATTAAAATTAACAATATAAATTAGTAATTACTCCACCTATTACTAATTTAATGGCTTGGAAATACTATTTGGTTTCCATACGATTCACCCCATCCCATGTCTCAGTATCCCACCCTCCTGAAATCAGAATTTGGCAGCGTTCCACATAGAGGGCGGCGACCGTATCCTCTGCTACTAGTTCAAGACACCGACAAAATAAGGATAATGCTTCCTCGAATCGCTGGTTCTGATAATGATCGAAGCCATGCTCAAAGAGATTGAGGGTGCTCTGTTTCTTTTCAAAAACTTCTGGTGCTTCAGCATCCAGCACCTCATAAACCAACACCGACGCCTTCTTGCCCTTCACGGCCACCTTGTCAATCAGCCGAGGTTTGAAGACCTCTAGAGTAAGTTTTTTGAAGGTCGCTTCGCTGATTAGTAACTTGGTTTTGTAGAGCTTGGTCAAGCCCTCCAGTCGTGCTGCCAGATTAACAGCATCACTGATGACGGAACCTTCCATGCGGTCCTTCTCCCCGAGTGTTCCGAAAATCAACATGCCTGTGTTGATGCCAATACCGATGCGAATTTCTTCGTTTCCGGTACGCAGACGGTCTTCGTTGAAATCGCTTAGAGCTTTGAACATCCTGACAGAAGTATGAACAGCATCATCGGGAGTGCGGTCAAAGAGAGCCATGATGCTGTCACCAACGTACTTGTCAATGTAGCCATGATGCTCCCGAACCAATGGTCCCATCAGGCTGAGGTAGGAGTTGATGAACCTGAAGTTCTCATCCGGTGTCATGCTCTCAGAGAGTGTGGTGAAGGATCGGATGTCCGAGAACAGGATGCTCATCTCCTTCTGCACTTGATCTCCAAGCTGCACATCGAGGATACTCTCCTTTTCAAGACTGCTGAGCAGTTGACTGGGAACAAAGCGTTGGTAGGCTTCCGTCAGTCTCATCTGCTGCTCCAGTGCTATCTTCTTCAACTCGTTCATTCGTTGGGCCACGGCAAACCCGAAAGTGATGAACATGGCAAGAAACAAGATCCTGCCAACGGCGATCAGAAATAAGGTTGCCAAGCCAAACATTTTGAAGATGAAGAAAACACCCCACATAGGGAGCAAGAGAAACGGCAGGGAGAAGGAAAGGCAGAGATAGCCTGCAGAAGCATCACCTTTTCTCCAGCGTTTGAAGGAGATCACAATGGCTGTAATCAAGAGAAAGGTAAATGGGATCACCATGAAAGGCAGGGGAATGAAGCCCGCTCCTCGGTTGTCTGGAGGGTGTTTCAGCAGGTCAGTGAATGGTCCACCCTCCGGCCAGTTGAAGGATTCGATTACATAAATTGGAATCAACACGGCATAGAAAATAATGCCTGTGATGAAAATCTTATTAATGCGCGGGTGTAGATCAGGCAGCATTAAAATTTTCCTGAAAAACTGCAACAGCAGGATGAACAAGATTGCATAATTAGTAAGGTTTATTGCACTGAATGTGAGCCAGAGGGGAAGCCCAAGATACATTCCCGATGGATATGTGGTTAATATCATTGCTGTCGCCTGAAATAAAATCAGGCTAAGCCAGAGATAGCTTTCCTTGGAAACCAAATAAATGAATAAATAATACAATGCAAAAGCAAAGGAAATGGCAATAAATCCAATTGCAACTACGAGTGAGATTATTGACCTAGTCTGACCATCCTTCCAATTTCCGAGCTGAAGTCTATCCAGTCCGTTTTTGGCAGAGTAATAACGATTGAAGGGCTTGCTTCTGAAAAAATCGTAAACTACCGTGACTTCTTGCTGAGGTAGGACCAATCGGTAGTCTGATCCCAAATGATTCTCTGCAACATAATTATCTTTCAGGTATTTCCAATAAGGGTACTCTTTCACACCAAAGGAGTTTTTGACGAAGATTTTTTTCTCAAAGTTTAGGTTGTGAAAAAGTCCGATGGTGGTTGTTTCCAGTTCGTTCCGTACCAAAAATTTCACCCAATATCCCTCCACAAACGACTGGTGACTAGACAACTCCGGCTGCCAGTCTGCCTTTTGCAACTGTTCAAAGGTGGCGTGTTCGTCGTAGCTCTCTAAAAATTGCATGTGTTTGCGTTCAATGGTTTGCAGTTGGCTTTCAGTATCCAGCACGAACACTTCTTCAGCCTTAGCTAACTCAATACTAAAAAGCATCAAAGCCAGTATGTAAAATAGATGTCTGCTTTTCATGGATGTAGTTTCGTTTTTTGTAGATTTTCTGTAGCTTAAGTATTTTTAAACAGATGAGCAGGTTTGAACTGCTTATATTTTGGTTTAGTAGAACCAAATATATAACATTAATCGATTTGTATTACAAGGAAGTGTGAGTTACTTGGAGTGTAGCCTGACTGTGAAGAATTAGTGGGAGTTACTAACATGCTATTTGTAATTGTCCAAAAAAATTCAAAAGATTTAAATGTATTTTTATTTACTGTTCCTTTTCCTTTATTAAAAAATCTAACATTTTTGTTTCACCATGCTTCATTACAAAGAATTTTTCCTTAGAGATCCCTTCTTTTTTTAAAGCAGCTAGAAGGCGTTTAGGGGGCTCATTAACGGGCTCATCTGTTAATATAAATGTCCCCCAGTGAATACCGACAGAGTAACGAGCATTTATATCTCGGTGAATCATTACTGCCTCTTCTGGATTAACATGTTGAGATTTCATAAACCACCTAGGTTCATAGCCTCCAATGGGTATTGCTGCTAAATCGAACTGACCAAATTGATCACCAAGATTTTTAAAGTCCTTTGAGTAACCTGTGTCTCCTGCAAAGAAAAAACGAAATTCTTCTGCTTCCAAAATCCATCCTGCCCAAAGTGTTTTGTTTCGATCAAATGGAGTTCGCGAACTCCAATGTTGAACTGGTACTGCTTGAATTTCCCATTCCCCAAATTTTTCACTTTCATTCCAGTCTAGTTCTGTAACATTTTTTATTCCTATGTCCAAAAACCATTGTTTTAGTTTTAGAGGTACAAATATTTTTGGAGGGTGATCAGGCTGACGTTCATATAATGATTTAATTGTTAATTTGTCTAAGTGATCGTAATGATTATGAGAAATTACGATAAAATCTATTATTGGAAAATCTTCTATTAATAATCCAGGAGGAGTGTATCTCTTTGGACCTGCGAAATTAACCGGTGAAGCTCTTTGTGTTAAGTGTGGATCAGTTAAAATATTTACACCTTTAACTTGTAATAACAATGTTGAATGACCTATCCATGTAAGTGTTGGTATTTCTCTATTCTCTTTCAAGAATTTTGGATCATTTTTATGCAACTTGAAATTGAAAGGCTCTGGCTGTGTTCTGTTCCAATACCATTTGATTAAATCTGAAAATGGTTTGTCTATGGGGCGAGTATAATTATTCTTAAAACTACCATCTTCTAGATGATGTTCCTTGTTAAGTTCATTTTTTGACACCTCTGATTTGGAACAGGAAAGCATAAGGCCGAAAGCGAATGCCAAGATAGTAGCGAAGAGGAGGTACTTCAGTTTTGTCATAGAACCTCAAAGTGCTCTGGACACATAATAATCTACTCAAACTGAATGAATATACTACATTATTCTGTAGATATACCACATTTACTGATTTGCAGACTATATATACTTTTCACTTTGAAGTCAAGTTGTATAAATACGTAGTACTGGGATGGAAAGAGTGTTGAGGTGTATTTTAGGAGAATAGGAAAGGGTTGTGGAGGGACTGATTGAGAAGCCATCTGAAAAAGCATCTAGGCAGAAATGCGACTAACTACTTTAAGTATCTTATGGGGAGGTACAAGCGAGCCCCCCGGGGGGTCTGTATGCTGAGCCTCACCCCCTCACTCCTCCAGTTCATCCATCTCCTGCATCTCAATCAAGCCGGTGTATAGGACCTCATCTGTAACTTGACTGATGCTCATGCCAGTACGTTCTGACATTGAAACCAAGGTCTTTTTGATGTCGGGGTGAATGGTAGCTGAGAGCACAGGGCGTTTCACATAGTCATCACGCCTAGGGACATGGACATTGTTTCTACTCAATCTTGGGTCTTCAAGCATTTTCCTCCTTCTAAATTATCACTAAAAAACACACTTTTATTAGCATATTTTAATACGGTATTTTGATTGTTTCTTTGGTATGTCTAGACACTTACTATTTGATAACTATATGATATTAAACTATTTTTACAATCTTATGAGGAATAAGACTTGGCATAATATGATCGAATATCCTTTGATTCTAAACCATCCTATCCAAGGTACTTGGTACACGGCTTGACACCCTGACTACGTAACCTCAGTGATGGCAACGGGTATCCACGTTATCCATGCTATCCATGCTTTTTGGCTATTTTATTATATAATCATTGCCTGTCTCCCCATTCCATAAGAGTACTATATTTATAAATAATATAAATAACATGGATACCTTGACTACCTTGGATAGGCCAGTGATTGCAACGCTTTAGCGTGCCAAGGTCGTACCAAGCTAGACAGGCTCAGTTATTTTTATACCGTAACGCTCTTCAAAGTCATCCCTGCATTCTTCCAATGGAGCAAATATTAAGGAACGTTCTCGGAGAATCCTAGTCTCTTTGAAATCAACAATTTTTTTAAGTTCCTTCATAAAAACCTCTTTGCTAGTATGTTCATTCTTTTTTGACTGCTCTTTAAATGATTGGTAAAGGTTTCTCTTACTATGTGGCTCTTCCCAGCTATTTCCTGTTTCAAACTCTCCTTCAACTAAACACTCATGCCAGAAAGCCTGAACAGGCGTCATGCTATAAACCTTTGAGTTTTTCATAGCATCAGTTTCAGGCATAGAATTTTGTAGATCAATTCCTATCTTCAAGTTCAATAGAAACCATAGCAACGCTTCGTATCCGCCAGATTCCATCTGTTTAATCATCTTCCCAAAATATTCAGTATCCCTTGCTCTTTGCTGATTAACGTCAAGAATTACAAATCTTCGGTCATGCAACTCGCTAGGAACAACCCATGATTTGTTACTCGCAATTAATAGTCTTGTAAAATTACGTGTCTGGAAAACATCCTTACCTTTAATTTCCACAGCCCTGAATTCTTCTGTGATCAATGTTTTTAAGGCTCCTTCACTTGACTTATCTCCAGCCCAAAATGCTTCGTCAGCAAATAGAAGCACACAGTCAATCAAGTGTGCATTAAAATTTCCAGTCAGGTGGCGTGGGCTGGTTATATGAAAATAGTGCTTGCCGAAGAGGTGCCCAAGTATCCTTGCAAATAGTCCTTTACCCGTTCCTTGAGCATCTGATCTAAGAACAAGAGATACTCCAAGACGTTTTCTAGGGTACTGAACTAAATCTGCCATCCAACCTATTACATATGATGCGGTGAAGTCGTCACCATTTGCAATGTTTTGACAGATGTGATCGAAGAACAATGAGAAGGCTTCAATGTTATCAGGATTTTCTGAATTTGAAGGTATTGCGTCAACACTGAAACCACCCCAGTGATTATAATTACCTTTATAGGGGGAACTCTCACCGGGCATGAACGTTAGTCCATTATACTGCCTTCGATCTGGATGGTTTAACCAATATGTACCCAGTGGGACATGCCTATTTTCTACCGGAACAAATCGGTTAGAGTAGAAATTCTTAAAGTCTGCAGGCGATGAGTATGTTAGAATTTGTCTTTCCATCGCAGGGTCATAGACCTCATTAACCACTATTGTTTTACCACCAATCCTTGTAACAAAATGCTTTCCATTTAGAACGTCAAATTCATTTTCATTTTTCTCTGGAAACCATTCTGGTAACTCTGAAATTATTTTCCCAAGAGTGTTCTTTACATTTCCCTCTAGTTCAATCCAGTCACTAAAGTCCTTTCCATGCTTCTGCTGCCTAGGTCCTAGACCCGGAAGTTCAAGCATGCGGATTTTTGAAGCTATGCCATGAAGTTTAGTGGCGATCTCCGTCATTCCCTTCAGACCCGGGTCGTCGTTGTCTGGTATCAAAACAACTTCGGCACCACGGAAATACTCTGAGTATTCATCTCTCCACTTGCCGGCCCCACCAACAAATGTTGTTGCTATAAGACCCATAGCCATCGCACTATCAACATCCTTCTCGCCCTCCAGCAACAGTATCGGTTTAGACTCTTTAACGCCCTGCAGTAGTTCAGGTAGTCTATAGGGTACTCTTTCAACTCCTTCCAAAGTCCACTTACCATCAGGTCTATGTGGTCTAAAATCTTTTGGTTCAAATCTGACAACGTCAAAAGCATGTTTACTGTCTTTGTTTTTGTAACGATACCTGCATACTTCTTTCTTTTTTGGGGTTTTGGAGTTGTCACTATGAACAAAGAATTGATTCCACTCCATATTAATGGTTTGCAAAATCTCATTATTAACACATCCTGCTTGGCATTTGAATAATATCTTTTCACCATTACGAGATGCTGTCAGACTTGCTTTTTTATCATCATGTGCGGGGCACAGCGCTTCAATGCCGTTGCTCGTTTGTTTGACATTCTCCAGCTTGGAGCAAAACAAGCTCCAGTTTTCAAGTAGGGTTTTCATAAATATTCCTTTAATTAATACACCACCAAACACAGATTTATCTTGCAAAATAAGCCTTATAAACTGATAATGAGTGTTGAAACTTTGCTTGGCGACTGTTTCAGATTTGGCCTGCGCTTTCCTCTTCAGGATTGCGTGGGCCTTGTTGTTTTAAACGGGGTCTCTATCTTCAATTATGCTCATTTGGACGTTTCGGCCTCCCAGCATCGGCTCCCTGTTCACGTAGCCATTGAAATAGGTGACCTTCGCTAACAAGCCATTTCCTTCCAAATTTACAGATAGCTCCATGTTCCACCAAAGATTTTTTATGGTGAAAAATGAGGTGGTGCATTTCGACCGGGGCACGTCCACTTTTTCTGAAATCAGCTAGTGGAGTTAATGGTCTTTGATTGTCAGGGGTCTGTTCTTGTGGGGTAATCATAAGCGTAATCCTATTTGATGTTTGAGGATAAGGCGGGTGAACGCCTGTTACGCTTTAAATATTGTATGAGGGGAGGTAATAACTCAATTTGCAAGCAAGTGATTTTATGGGACCTACATACTTACTTCATCTTTCCTACAAATTCCCTTTCTTTTTTGATGATTTTTCAGCAGTCCAAGCCTGATCAAAAGCTCCTTTTGTAACTAGTTTGCCATCAGATGGACTTTCAAATTTTGAGTGATTGTAAATAACAACTGCTTCAGGTTTTTCTCTGTCTCGTTTGAGATATAATTTACCGTAGCCGGACAACTCTACTTGATTTTCTCCTTTCGATTCACTGGCAAGTAGTTTGAGTTTGTTCCATGCATTTCCACGTTTTTCACCAGACTGTTTTTCATGTGCTATGAATAAAGTGTGTGGTTTGTAACTGCCAGAACTTACTTCTTCTACTGAACTTGATAATTCATGGTTTTCTTTTTTAGTAATGGACATTCCTAAAGAGAGGATTTCTAGTTGCCTTACAAGGTAGTCCTCAAAACCATCGTCTAAATTTTGTGCATCCCCCCACCTCATAACAAATTTACCGTATTCTTCACCTTTATCAGTTGAATCTAGAAATAATTGCCGTAGAACTCTGTCATTGAATGTCCTCTCAAGATAGGAACTAGATTTACGAACATGATGTTCTATATTGCTTAAAAGCCATTTAACCCACTCCAGTAATTTGTCATCATCTTTAAAACTCTCTTTGACTTCATTATACTGGCCTATACTTGATACAATGGGATATTCAATCCATTTGATGGGTCTTCCTCCTAGATTTTTAATTTTGTTTTTCGCAAAAACTGTCATTTCCTGAATGAGTTCTTCACAATTTGCTTTATTCTTTGCGTACTCTTCACCATAAGTAACCCACCTCCCATCCTCATCTTGTAAATCTAATAAAACAACAGAAAGATACTCAATTTGCTCAAGTTTTGTCCTGAGAGTTTGGATATTTGTTTTAAGTTCAGGTAGTGTTGATGGGCTTACTTTCGGTATTTTTGTCATTATGTAAACTTATTTTAGAGGTTCCTTTAAGAGATCATCAGTGAGTCAACATAATTGTGTGCCGATTATTTCCTCATCCAAATATTTTGCGATTCATTTTCGCAACTGCATCCTTCAAATGCTCAGGACTCAGGTGTGCGTAGCGTTGTGTCATTTGAATGGTCTTGTGCCCTAGAATTTCTGCTACCGTTCGCATGTCCACTCCTGCCATGACAAGATAAGAGGCAGCACAGTGTCTCAAGTCATGCCACCTGAAATCTTCAATCTTTGCTGCTTTGAGAGCCATCTGAAACGGTCTCCTGAAATCAAAGTGTTTATGGCGATCGACACGGGAAGGAAATACCAAGTCAGTGTCAATTCGAGGGACTTTGGAACGTTCCAGCATTAGTTCAAGTGCATGGCCTTGCAAGGGGACGCTTCGAGGCTCATCATTCTTGGTTTCCTCAAATGTGATGAAGCCATTCTTCAGGTCAACACATTTCCAACTCAATCCCCATATTTCGGACTGTCGCCCACCAGTACTCATTGCTAAAATCACTGTCAAATATAGATCGGGATTATGAGATTCCTTACAAGTAATCAATAATAATTCACGTTCCTCATCTGAAAGATATCGAACTCTCCCTCTTGGCTCTTTGAGTTTTGATACTTTACGTAGTGGATTATCTTCGATCCATTCCCATTCTTTCACGGCTGTGGTAATTGCTGTACTTAATGCAGCCATGTATCGATTTACTCGGGCGTTTGAAATTTTTGATTTACGGTTAGTGATTCTTTCACAAAGCAAATCTCTGTGTTCCGAAATCAGAGAAGAAGACAAATCGGAAAGAAGGACGTCCCCAATTTGATCTGCCCACCATTTTAGTTGAAGCGCATATTCCGGCTGTATCTTCGGTTTGCGTGGTAAAACGTCGTTGATATAACGTTCAACTAAATCGTTTACAGTATGCTTCTGTGCTTCGGCTGTCGTAGCGTAACGTCCATCACGGATAGCGGTTTCGGTATGTTGTGCCCAAAGCCTAGCATCCGTAAGTCTTTCAAATGATGCTGTTGCCTCAGGCTTCCCCTTCATGCGAATCCGAACAAAAAAAGTCTTCTTTCCGTTCTTTTTTATTCGTTCTCGTATTTGCGCCAATTTCCCTCTTTTATGATGAGTATTAACCATGACTTTTTTAACTTTAATAACATCATGCCATATTTAGGGAAATACTGCAATACAAGATTAATAATCTTATGTTTTAAATTATATAAGTATGATATTATTGCATTTAATCAATGGCACAATGTAAATTTGCCAATAATGTGCCATTAAATAATAAAAATACTGCTAAATTGTAGTAAATAGAGGGATAAACTATGAAATTAAAATTAGGGAGAGTAATCAGAATTAGTGCTTAATTTTATACTCAATGGCACAAAAGTGGCACAATTTAGTAAATTAAGGGAAGCGGTATTTATGTAATTCCTTGCTGTATCTGGTGCGGGCGGAGAGACTCGAACTCCCAACATTCAGATTCGAAGTCTGACGCTCTATCCAGTTGAACTACGCCCGCAAGCAGAAAATTTAGGTAGGAATTTTTGAAAATTTGTCAGCAGAAAAAAACTGGGGCGAGCGAAGGGGTTTGAACCCTCGACCACCGGAATCACAATCCGGAGCTCTACCAGCTGAGCTACGCCCGCCATTAAGATTTTATTTTTTTCCAATGGGATTAAGTGGTTTTGCGAAATTTCTGCAACCTGACAAAACGAACTCAAAACGGAGATTGTGAACAAGCTTGATATCACCAGTTTGTTCAGCAGTTTGCAAGTCCTTCTCTTATATATCCCATCTAGTAATAATAGCCTTGAACCAGTTTATTTGCAACAAAAATAATTTTTCAGGACAAGACTTCAACTGCCATTGCAGTAGCTTCACCACCGCCGATGCAGAGGCTGGCCACCCCGCGGGTTTTACCGTATTTTTGTAAAGCGGAAATCAAGGTCACCAGAATCCTTGTTCCGGAAGCACCTACAGGATGTCCGAGTGCACAGGCCCCGCCGTGTACATTAACTTTGTCAGCAGGCAAATTGAGATCTTTCATGGCTGCCATTGTGACTACCGCAAAAGCTTCGTTGATTTCAAATAAGTCTACGTCATCTACATTCCAGCCGACAGTTTCAAGCAGATTCCTAATTGCACTGACCGGTGCAGTTGTGAACCATGCAGGTTCCTGTGCAAAACTGCTGTGACCCAGAAAACGCGCGATTGGTTTTAAGCCCCGTTTTTTTGCAGTCGATTCACGCATCATCACCAAAGCCGCGGCACCGTCAGAAATGGAAGAAGAATTTGCCGCAGTAACTGTTCCGTCCTTATCAAAGGCAGGTCGTAATTTTGGTATTTTTTCCAAATTTGCTGTTAGCGGTTGTTCATCCTGCTCAACTGTGACTTCTCTTTGGCGATTTTTGTAAGTCACCGGTGTTACTTCTGCATCGAAACTTCCGTCCTCGATTGCTTTTTTGGCACGTGTTAAAGAACGGATCGCAAATTCATCTTGAGCCTCTCTGCTAAATCCATATTTTTTAGCGGTTCTTTCGGCGAAAACGCCCATCAGTTTACCTTTATCAAAGGCATCTTCGAGTCCGTCAAAAAACATGTGATCCAACATTTGACCATGACCAAGACGTTGACCGCTACGGGCTTTGGGCAAAATATACGGGGTGTTCGACATGCTTTCGAGTCCTCCGGCCACCATGACTTCGTTTGTTTCGGCTTTCAGCAAATCATGTGCGAGCATAGTTGTTTTCATTCCTGAACCACACATCTTGTTTACTGTCGTGCAACCTGTTGAGACAGGAATTCCTGCTCCTAGAGAAGCTTGACGTGCAGGAGCCTGTCCCAGACCTGCAGGGAGTACGCATCCCATCAGGACTTCATCAACATCTTCTGCAGGAACTCCGCCACGCTCAAGAGCAGCACGAATGGCGAAACTTCCTAAT
>Ga0209664_1001544_pt1 | contig 11978 bp, 10 predicted proteins | sample SaaInlV_150m_DNA_FD_184668 | JGI IMG/M metagenome (GOLD analysis project Ga0209664, IMG submission 184668) | Marine microbial communities from expanding oxygen minimum zones in the Saanich Inlet - Saanich Inlet SI073_LV_135m_DNA (SPAdes) (version 2) | ecosystem: Environmental > Aquatic > Marine... | reverse complement strand
TTATCCTTTGTTTTTTTATCATCGAATATGTTCATCGCATTGTATGTTTGAAACATGAAATTCTCTTCTATCGTAACTGTGGATTTATAATATTCGTCTTTTGCTTTCTCATATTCGTCAAAATCTTCATAATCTTCTTCATTTGGTTTCGATACTAGACCTTTTTTTAATTCTTTTACACATTCATTTCTACACGGTTGTAATACTTTGTTTATTTCATGTCCTATTCTATCCCCTGTCTTTTCAAAACCATCCTTATATTTCACGAATTTTGAATCTCCAAACGTTAATTCCTTTTCTACTTTATTAGGCTCTTTCACGTAATAAATTCCATTCTTCGTATCAGTTGTTTGGATGAATTTATTGACTTGGGGTTTATCTTCCAAGCATTCAAAAAACAAATCTTGGACTTCTTTCGCCAAATCTGTTTGATTGTTCGCTATTTTTTGGTAATTACCGTTGAAAAATGTCTCTATTCGTTCGCAAAATCGGGATGTAAATTCGGTTAATGATTCAGCATCTTTACAAGTGTTTGTTAAATAGAAATTCAATGTGTTGTTACAGTTTGTTAGATTATTATGATCACCAGTGGTATTATTATGGCCTCCTCCAATATGAGGCATTACCTCTTGTAGATTTTTTACCAACAATAAAACTAAATCCTTCATTTCTTTCTTTTCCTCCATCATTTCTTTCTTTTCCTCCATCATTTCTTTCTTTTCTTTAAATAATATATTAATTAATTTATCCCGTTCGTCCTCTTTTGGGGCATTTTCTTCTTTGTGAGGGTTTTCTTCTTTTGGGGTATTTTCTTGTATGAAATTACATTTCTTTTTGTGATTATAAAGACTTTGTCTATGGTTATATATCTTACCACAATCGCAAGAAAATTTGGTGTTGGTGTTTTTTTGTGTAAGTCCAATGGAAGTATTTGTAAGTATTAAATGCTTACGTGTTGTTAAGTGTATATTATAATTACTTAACTTACTACATTTATAGTCACAATATTCACAAACATATTTTTCGGCATTTTTCGGCATTTTTTTTGTAAGTAATTGTAAGTATATATTACTTACTTATAAAAATGCCTAAACCCTTTTCCGCATAAAATATAAAAATATTTGAAAAAATGGTTGCAGTCAATTCATTTTTTCAAAATAGCAATTTAAAGCATAATGCTCTAAAAGTGAAAATTCACTTTTTATCAAATGGGAAATGTTTCACCCATGTCTATTTTGGAACTTTTTAAAAAGTTCCATTTTCAGTTTCACTCAACTAATTTATAAAACGGGTTTTTAAACCTTAAAAGTTAATAATTTTCGTATAATTACAATAATTATTAAATAAAATAGAATATAGGTATGAATTGTAAAATAAGTTGCAGTTTTGGCGAAGTAGTAGATAAAGTAACAATTCTAAAAATTAAATCAAAAAAAATAACAAACGAAGGCGCTTTGAAAAATATCATATTAGAATTAAAAACTATTCAAGAGGAAATTCCTTTAGTAAATAATAATGATGAATTATTTAATGATTTGCACAATATAAACCAAAAATTATGGATATTAGAAGATATTATACGCGAACAAGGAAAAAATAAAAAGTTTGATGATACATATATAAAAATAGCAGAATCTATACATAAAACAAATGATAAAAGATCAGCCATAAAAAAAGAAATAAATATTAAATATAATTCTGAATTAGTAGAAGAAAAAAGTTATAATCAACAAAATGAAATAATAATTGATACGAATGATATACAAAAATTAGAAAATGGTAAACGATTATATACGGAGGGCAATTATACAAAATCATATGAAATTCTTAATAAATTAATGATACAATATACAGATTATACTATCTATGATAATTTTTTTGTTGATTTAATATTTTCCTACAATAATATTATAAATATTTATAACTATAAAAATGATTATGATGAAAAAATCGAATATATAATGAATCATCTCGATATATTAAATATTGTGCCAGAGTTAAAAAATTTTTGTAAGACACTATATGCTACGTATTGTCTTTCCAATAAAAAATATACAAATAATTATCTAAATCTAATAAATTGTATAACTGGTCCTAATGTAAATAGTAATAATATGTCGTTCTTTAAAGAAAATGATAAAAATAAAACATTATTGGTATATGATGGTGGTGGAATAGGAGATAAATATATGTTTTCTAGATTTATACCAGATTTATGTAATAAGTACAAGGATAATAAAATAATATTTTTTATTAACGATAATATAAAATGGTTTTTTGTTGATTGTTTTAAAAATATTCCAAATTATAAAACAATATCATATTCGCAATCACCCTTTCTTGGAAAATATGATTATCATTGTAATTTATTATCCTTAATGAAACATTTAAATTTAGAATATAAAGATATTCGATTCACGCCTTTATTTGAAAATATTAATTATAAATGTGAAGAAAAACATAAACAAATAATAAATAAAATTAAAGATAGTAAAAATAAAACATTCATTTTTAATTGGAAAGGTAATTCACAAAATGCACATGAAAAATATAATAGACAAATGGAATTGAAAAATGCTATACCATTATTTAAAATATCTAATATTAACTGGATTGTGATAACAAAGGATATTACGATTAAAGAAAGTAATATATTAAAAAAATATAATGTTGATTATTATGGAAACATATTAGATAATGGAACAAACTGCTATGAAGATTCAATAAGTATTATAAAAAATGTAGACGGAGTATTTTCAACAGATACATCTTTGGTTCATTTATCTGCTAATTTAAATGTAAAAACTTATGTAATGTTAACATTGGGATGTGAATGGAGATGGACTAAAACTGATAAAAATACCAATTGGTATCCTGATAGTATATTATTGCGTCAACATAAATTTAATGATTGGAGTAATGTTATAAATATAATAATTGATAAATATATTTAAAAATGACCAAATTGAGAATTTAAATTTTGCAAAAAAAATTTGTAAAATTTATTTACTTCCATCACCAATTGTAAAATATAGTGTGGTGAAGCCAATACCAATTATTAGGATAACGCAGAGGCATACGATTTTGTCTCCATAACTGGCGTGAGTGTTAGGTGTATGATTAGGGTTAGGAAACATGTTCTTAATATAAGTAATAGTAAATCCTTTATATTATTTGTTGTTGTTATTTTACACGTGTCGATGAATTTCTTTATCATCCATTCCAACCATTTGGGTTGCTTGAACGTGAGGAATATTATTAGCATCGATCGTCTCGTTATTAGTATTATTATTATCAACTACTACTTGTTTGGGTTCCCAACAGAAAAGAGTAAAAAAACTACATAAACAACAAGTCATACATCCATCGGTCTTACTTTCACACCCTTGATAACCGAATACCGCACAAGGAGGACAGAAAGATTTATAGGCACAATTGGGAGGTGTATCGTTAGTATTATCACGACGTCGTCTACAATACCAGAAACAAAATCCTAAAAATACTACAACGCCTGCGATAGTACCACCAATTGCCCCTCCATCACTTTCACAACACTCATCAGCGTCTTCTGCACAACAAATATTCGCAGATGAACCTATAGCATCATAATCACACCATTTATCAGTTTCTTTGTAAAATGCACCACAATGTCCATCATATATCCCAGGACATGTTAATATATTGCAACTTCCATATGAGTTATCATCATCATCATCATCATCACCACCACCACCACCACCACCACCACCACCACCACCACAGGAAGCATACATATTAGCAATATTAAAATCTCCCCCAAGTGCAGAACATTGTGATATACAATCGTCACCATCAGTAGCATATACTGATTGTTCTCCAAATGAGTATGTATTACCTTGTACCCAATTGCCTCCGGGACAAGTAGCATCATAACAAGTATTAGATGAAGGATTATTACCAGACAAAAAACAATTTGTATAAAACGAAGAATATTCACTATCAACTAAATCTTGATAAGTAGCAGGACCCTTCTGACACCAACAACTAATTCCGTAAACATTAAAAGGAGCAATAAATAAAAGCAAAAAAATAGGAATCATATTATATATATGATTATATCAATATCTTTAAGTTATTATTAAGAGTCTATTATCAAATTTACTTGATGGTATGTTCATTTTTAGGTGATAATGGATAAAATGTGTTGTTTTTGGGGGTAATATTAAAGTAGCGTAAAATTGATAGGTATTAAGTTTATAGTGAATATTATAAACACACTCACTATAATAATGTCCGCACACTCCAAGCAATTGAAACCCCAACACCTACCTGGCTACTTAAGTCAAATTAATATTCGTTCTACACCCGATACAACTATAAAACTCAAGTGTAGAGCTGCGAATTGTCTATATAAAGCCGGGAATTTGAAAAATATAAATGCTGCTATTCAATTGTACAATGAAGCTTATAATATGCAATCGTATGTTCGCGGAGAGAACCATCCCAGAACTACTAATATTTTACTTTTGATTATTAAGTGTGAAAAAGATTTGATTCGTTTGAAAAAAAATAAAAATAGAATGTAAATGAGACTAAGTCATTTTGTGTATTACTGTATATGTTTTTTTTAGAAAATTTAATAGTCTCCTTCGAATGTGTCCCAATTCGACATTACTTCAGATATTAATCTTTTTGCGTTATCTTTACACTCGTCACAAATACAAGCCGCTTCTTTATCAAGACAATTATAACATTCGCAGTGTATTGAATTAATGCAATAATTTCTACAAAATTCTTCGTTCCATTGTTTTTCTTCCTTAGCAGAAGTAGGGTTGATGTCGCTATCGTCATCTGAGTCGGGAATTATTACATTTACATCAGCACCATTGGCCGCTAAATAGGTAATTAAATTCGGATATCCTTTTACTACCGCATGATAGAGTGGTGGACGCCCAAACATATCCTTTATATTAACATCTGCTCCTTTTTCCACTAAAAATTCGACTAATTCCACATTATTATTTTCTACAGCCAATGATAATACAGAATGATCAGCATCCATTCCTTGTTGATTAATATCAGCACCACATTCAACCAGATATTTTACGCATTCTGTTTTATCCATCCACGCCGCTTCAGTAATTGGATATCTATTACTTCTTACACTTGTACCCTCATTTATATTCATTCCATAATCTAACAAAACTCTTATTATTTCTATGTGTCCGTCGTAAGCAGCACGATTAAGATTACATACTTTGTTTACATCATCTCGATGTTTATAAATTATATCATTGTTTGGTCCAAGTTTTGCTAACATATAGTTCAATACTTCTACCGAATTCTTCATAACTGCTACATAAATACTCCTAGAATTAATATTAGAACCATGGTCTATTAAATATATAGCTCCTTCTGTATATTCAACACACAATGATAATACTGTGTCGTGCGTTATACATGTCCCATTTACACAATTTGGGTGTTCATTTATTATCGATTTCATATCATCCCAATCATTCGCCCAAATCGCATTTATTACTCTTGATACTGGGTCTGTATTACGTGAGTATATCATTGGTCTTGTCGTCATATACAATAATTATTGAAATATTGTATATATTGTTTATCTATTATATATTATATAAAATATCTAACACATTTGCTTTGATATGTTCAAATATGTAAAAAAATGAGCGTTTTCTGTATCATACAATTATTCTTTCGTTAATAGTGAAAATATTGGACCTTTATATTATTCTTTCTCTTTCTCTTCATCTTCCTCTTCTTGTTCAAACACTTCTTTCTTATATATTTTCCTATATCTTAAACTTGGTTTATTATCATATGATTTTTCTGTATCTTTTATATATTCTTGGACAATATTGTTTGGTAAATTATAGTTTATATACACCTTTTCATCACTTTCATCATTGTTTCTCTCATTATCACCATCGTCTTCATCGCAGGGACAAAATTCGTGACAGTCTCCGCAAAACCAATCATCACAGTCACCACCTGTAATACACCTATCATGTTCTTCACTGTCTTTCACTATATGATTATTACAATGATAGCACTTGAAGACATAACGATCATCACCTTCATCATTTTTGTCTCCACATTCACCTTCATCACCTTCACCTTCACCTTCACCTTCACCTTCACCTTCATCATCATCATCAAGACCTTCTTCATCATTATCATCATCATCATCATTATCATTATCGGTATCACCTTCATCATCGCCATCGTCACCTTCATCATCGCCATCGTGACCTTCATCATCGCCATCGTGACCTTCATCATCATCATCGTAAACATTTCCGTGTTTCATATCATCATTATATTTTTGTAATAGACTTATAATATTAGATTGTTCAATATAAAGTTGTATAGTGTCTGTATAATATGAAATATAATCTTCAGCACCATCTTGAACATTCATATACTTGAAATTAATTCTAATATGTCTGATATAATTCGCCAAATAGATAAATATATATGCGATACTCATAAATAATCCAGATGAAAGCATAACCAACAAGCCAATAAGTGCTAAAATGCGATTAAATGCGATTACAGACGTTTCCGTCAAAATATTCAAAATGTGATAATAATTGTTATTGCGTGTATCCATATTGCTAGTTTTTATAGAGATTGATGAAAATATATTTTATAAGACATGAATCAATTTTATATATAGTCCCCCTCTTCCCCTCTCTACATAAATATCCAATTTTTTCTACATAAATGTTTAATAATAGATTTCTTATAGTAAATAGTTTTTAATAATTCCGCCCAAGCAACAGACCGATGTTTCCCGTGATTACAAATGAAAGCAATATGAGTAGGATTTGTGGTTTCAATCTTTTTGACGACGTATTCAATTAATTCTATGAATTTGGGATGACGAATAATACTATCTTGAATAATATTAGACAGCCCAGTGACGGTTTGAACATCAATATCATTAGATATTTTGGTTTGAAATTTGGTTAGATCGAATATAAGGTCACAATCCATATGATCGTGGTCTTTTTTAATACCCCAAGAATAAATAGTAAGTGTTCGATGAAAATTAATATCAATATCATTAATTTTTGTAGGTAAATTATCCAAAATGGAGGTAGTATCAATTAAAATATTATTATCATCATCATTTGATACGCCAATATCACATTCATATTTGTCGTATATTAATGAGATAGGTGTAGATATATCGTTTTCATATTGATCATAGATTAATTTAATGATTTTATTATCACGTTTATTTTTGTTTAACATATTATGTTTTAATACATTACCGGAACGAATAATATTTATATCAATTTAATATTATTTTAGTTATTATCAGTGTCTTCATTTGTTTGTGTGCATGAAAAATATTTATGGAAACCGATGAATACACATATAGAAATGATTGTGATGACTATAATCGTAGGTATGCTAAATAACATTTATACAATAAACGTACAAATTTATATTAAAAAATTATAAAAGGATAAATAAGCCATAGCGATTTCAATAATAACATCATATGATAGCACCAACGCAGTATCTAAAATGTTTGATTTTTTTAAAACATAATGATCATTCTCATCTTTTATATATACCTCGACTTTTCGAAAGCCATTATACCATGCGGCGACTGTCCACCAATAACTGACGTACATCATGACGAAAAACATATATAATTGTCTGTGTCTATGTTCAGGATATTGATATAATGAGTTAATATTATAGATAGTAATACTGGACATACCAATTAATGAGCTAGTCGTATTGACTTGTCTAACAGAATTTCGAGTAATCGATTTCGTTTTGTTACAAACATTTAATACAATAAAAGAAATTAATATATGTAGACCAACCATATGATTATAACTAAAAATGCGATCTCCGAAGTATAACCCGATGGTTGTAATGACGCCACCTTCTTGAAATCCTTGTAAGAATAGACCTAAATAATGGGGAACAATCGTGTGTTCATTTTGATTATAATAATAAACCATAGGTTTTATGATTCTGGTATTACTTGTGTGTAAAAAAAATTCAATAAAAGTCCAAATTAATGTAGAGTATCCTAATAACATAAAACAATCGGTAGAATTATTCGTAATATATTCTTCCAAACATAACGCGATAGAAAATAAACAATAATTTATTTTTGTATTAGCGTTTGTAGCGAAATCGCCTATTCGAACAATATTATATCTATCATTTGATAGCATAGTATACAATTAAATATTATTTTAATATACAAAAATGTATTGGTTTGAAAAAAACGAATTAAATATATCATAATAATAAAACAAAATGGAAAATAAAAAGGATGGTGATTTTGATTTTGAAGATATAGATATAGAAAATCTAGAGACCGATTCTATCATAGACCAAACATATAAACCCGAGTTAGAATTAACTACGATTCGACAACGAACACCCGCGTCACCGATTAAATGGACTTCATTATCCCCTTCGAGAATAATTCGTTCAATAATACATAGAGATAAATTTTCAACAGATAGTTTAACAACAGTTCAAACTGATAGTGATAAATTGGAAGAGAAAAAGGATGATGATGATGATGATAAAAAATGTACTTATAACGATACGTTAAAATACACAATGATATTAATAAATCATGTATTAATACAATTATCGTTATTATCTATATTAGAGCCGTTATTATTTTTTAATTTTATAATTCGTATGGAAGAAGAGATGTTTTATGAACAATTAGATTCAATAACAGAGAGCACTCAAGATATTATATCATATGATGCTGCACAAAGTTTTCGCGGACAGATATTTTATGATCCATTAATAGACTTTATAGTATATGAACATCAATCAATAGATAGTACATATAATATGTTACAACATTCGGCTGAAACAGCGAATGAAGTAGCAGCCGAAATCTTAAGTTCATTAAAAAATAAGTCATTTGAGATGGCTCTAATAATAAATTTAATAGCATTTGTATACACACTTGGTATTAAATATGTTTATAAAGAGTCTATTATAAAGATGTTAATACATCATGTGACTTTAATATTCTTTATAGGAATATTTGAAATATGGTTTTTTACGAATATCGCATCAAAATATTTCCCTTGGTCAAGTGACGAAATTTTGTTTCATTTGTTCCAATGTTTTTGGATAGATGTAACAAATAAATTTCCTGAAATGCATAGATTAGAGCATAACGTCACATTTACGTGTGAAGTATAAAAAATATTTTACTCATAAAAGAAAATATTTTTATAGTTACACTTATTTTATGTTTTTAGCATATTCGATAAATTCAAATAAAATAGTATTATCAAATGGTTTGTAATAAAAACCACCACTTCCGTATAATATAATTATCTTGTATTTTTTCTGTTTAATATGTTCCATAGTTTCATTTTTAAATTTTTCATCAGTTATATAATATTTATGGGTATTTTTACACCCAAATCGAAATGTAATTTCATTTGGAAAAGGTAGAATCGTATTTATTAAATTATTATCATTTATAATTTGTCCCAATAAAGTACCAAAAATTTGATATATCATATCTTTTTTTGAATTAATATGGGATTCGATTGATAGATACCATTTTTCAAATATAACACTTTTTGGCTTTGATATTAAATACGCTAAACATACATTCGGTTTAGATAATTCACTAACACTAATACATACTTCCTTATCTGATTTTAATAAATCTTCATATAGATAATCCATATCCTCTAATACAATTGTATCCATATCTAACCAAATTCCTCCATAAGAATACAAAATTTTTGCTCTATAATAATCTACCCTTTGAGCTATATGTTTCAAATGTGACGTATCTACTACGTCAATATAATCATGAATTGTTTTATCTGTTAGTATAGTTACATTTTTTAATTTTTGTTTAAAAATTTCCATTAATATCTTTACATTTGTTGGTATTTTTTGATTATTCGAAGATTCCCAATATAACCAATACATATATATATATTATTGGTAAAATATATTTTACTAAAAATATAGTTACGGTGGTTGGGTTAAATATTATTTTCTTTGGTTTCTCTTGGATTTTGTTATTCTTATCTTACCTCCTGATGCTGGTAATGCGGCAATTATGTATGTGTGAAGAAACCGTTATAATATTAAAAAGTTTTCGGTTGTTGTTTATTGGACACTATCTACATGAATGTTCTCATTAACAGTTTGATATCTCTTACGACATCCTCTTTGATGAGCAGATAGACTTTGTTTACTAGACCCAGTAAAATTCTTACAAATATCACAACCAAAGTTGCGATTTTGAACGTATGCGTATTTGGTAAGAAGATATTTATCTAATGATGGAAATTTAATAGCATCGATTTGCGTGTTCATTTTCTTCTGAAAGTCCCTCAAAGTCATATTCATAGTTTCCTTTTGTGAAAGGAAATTTTGATACTCATCATTAATATCATCTAATACCTCCTTTGGGATGTTATTTGTTTCACCGAGATTCAATTCTTGGACTTTACTAGAGAGTAAGTCGATAATATCTGTAGCGATTCTAATTTTATCAGGTGAGTATTCACAATGTTGAATATAAACGAGGATGTTTCCTTTGTTAATATCGATGTGATAATTATTTTTGAATGAAATACCTGAATATTGAGATATAAAGATACCATTCATGTTTTGTGTTTCAACATCTCGAATAAACTTGGCTACTTCTTCTTTGTTAATATTATGTGAATAGTCCTTATTCTCCAATAATATCGGAGGTTTATCCATACGTTTCATAATAAAATCCCCGGATGCCTTCGTACCAGTTGTATCTGTAATTTCAGAGGAAGGAAAGAGCGAAGATAAAACCGAAAAAAGATTGTTTTCTCCATATTTTCCTTTATTCGAAGATGCACTATATTTGCTTAAAAATAGTTTTAACTCATCTTGGACACCTGATTGAGAAGAGATAGAATTACTAGACATTTCTTTAATAGAGTTGATATTTTTTGTAATACGTTCTTCACTAGCTGATACATAAGAAAACAAAGGGCTCTGAATAGTTTGCAACATATTACTATATTTAACATCAAAATTCTGAAGAAAATCTTGGACAGATTGTTGACCAGAAGAAGATTTCAACATATCATTTGTATGAGAGGTTACTTGAGAATGTAATTCCTTGATTTGAGATTCAATGTTATCTCTAATATTATTTTGCATAGTGTCTTGAGTTCTTGGTATGATATCATTTAAAACAATAGTAGTTCTGTCCAAGAGATGTGTATTATTTCTATCAAGAATGGATGATATTTTATCACTTGTTGTAATATTTCCAGTTGTTATCATGTTATGTACTTCTTCCATGTAATCCTTCTTAATTTGTCCAAGTTGTGTATTCATATTTTGTATAGTTTCTAAAGAAATCTTGGACAATGTATCAGACATAACTCCAATGGAAGTCTTTAAACATTCAATCTCTTTCTTGGAGGAGATTAGATGAGATAATATTTGAGAGTTTATATTTGAATCAAGATCATCAGTCATATGATTAAATACATTGTCCAAGAATTCAACAAGGAGAATATTAGCATTTTCGAAGTCAATACTTGGATGTTCTTTATAAAAATTTATAATTCTTTGATTTTCGATTTTCAATTCTTTGATTTCTGAATCTTCGTTTTTTGAAAATCCATTATTTTTCTTGGACATTATATATATCTCTGATTTTTCTCTTTATATCAGTTTTAAACTTAAATTAAAACCTAGTAAAACCTAGAATATCTTAAAAAACCTAGTTTAAAACTTAATTAAAACTTAATTAAGTTTAAATGAAACTTAAAAACTTAAATATACATGAACTATTTCTAAATATTCTATAAAAATTGTATTTTTTTTATAATTATAAAACATAAATTTGTAACTCATTTCTAAATAAAAAAATTATAAAAATTAGTATTTTTTTTTATAATTATAAAACATAAATTTGTAACTCATTTCTAAATAAAAAATTA
>Ga0209664_1001482_pt1 | contig 12396 bp, 9 predicted proteins | sample SaaInlV_150m_DNA_FD_184668 | JGI IMG/M metagenome (GOLD analysis project Ga0209664, IMG submission 184668) | Marine microbial communities from expanding oxygen minimum zones in the Saanich Inlet - Saanich Inlet SI073_LV_135m_DNA (SPAdes) (version 2) | ecosystem: Environmental > Aquatic > Marine >... | reverse complement strand
ATAGCACCTTAATACAAGCCGATGTAGTTCAATATACACTTCGATATCTAGCGTGTTAGTCTTAAGAGTATCTTTAGTTTTAGCTAAAGCGGTAATTCACGCAGTTTGTACTGATGCCACAACTCTTTAAACCTACCCTTATCTATGCAGCTAGGGTTGAGGGTTTTTAGCTTGTTGGTTGATAGTGTCGCTTTGTTGCCCCATGCAGTCTATTCTTTAAATAATAATTGCCAATTATTAATATCAACTTAAAAAGATTAGATAAAAATGGTCATGAAATTGTTATTCATTCTGTGATTATAATTTTAAATACCAAATAACTCCTACCATAAGTATCTTTTTTTGAACTATAATTATTTACATGATAATCAGGAAAACTTTATCAATTTTATCATTAACTCTTGGACTGTCAGTATTTGCTGACATCTCAATTTCTGGAGCTGCCCAAGTATCACTTACAAGTACAAGTACACAAACTACTAACTTAATAGGTATATCAGTTTCAGGTAAGACTCCAGACTCTGCATTTGAATATATGGATCAGGCAACATTCAAAACCTTTGATACACTCGCAAACTCTTCTTCAGTTGTAGTCTCAGAACTAGATATTAAAAAAGCAGTTAGCAAATCTCCATTAAACTCGTACACAATTACTTGGAAAGATTCTTCTGGCGAAGTTCTCACACCAATATATGTAAACCATACGGTAGGAGGATCAAACACAACATCAGTTCTATTGGTAAATTCTTCTGGGGCGGCATACAATGGCGATAGTCCAGTGTTAACTTTCACGCCAACCTCCTCATTGCTTGAATATTTGCATCCAAACTATAAAAGCTCTGTTGTAAGCATTAACTCCTCAGCTAATATCACTTTGATAAACGATTCTATTTCAAACCAGGTTTATAAATTCAACCAAAAAACCGGTGTTAAAGCTTACATAACCCCTAAAGTTGGCTCAATAAGACTGTCTGCCTTAAGCGGCGATGGGAAGGCTTTAATTGGTACAAACTACCAAGAAGATGGCTTAATGGGTTTAAGTAATGGGTTTGAGATTGGCAGCGCTGGAATTACAGCATTTAAATTAAATTCTGATGGCTCATTCCAAGAACTGGGTAATTATTATGAATCTTCGCCTTGCTCATGGAATAGCGCTACAACTTGTGAAAGGTACAGCATGGGGTCAATAGCGAATGATATAAGTAGCGATAGCTCGACAATTGTTGGAACCTTGATGATGCTAGATAAAGGTGCCTTATCAATTGGTGATTTGGTCAAAGCATTAGGCTTTGAAGCATTTATATGGGATGAAAATAATGGCTACAAGGTATTAGGCTCGCTATCAGACTCAAAAACGTTTAGTGTTGCGAATGCTGTAAATTCAGATGGTTCAATAGTAGCAGGAACTTCTGAAGGAGATAATGGCATGGAGGCTTTTAAGTGGACTTCATCAGAAGGAATGATAGGTCTTGGAGATTTACCTGGAGGTGAGTATTTTAGTAGTGCCTTGGATATAAGCAATGATGGAGGTAAGATTGCGGGCTTTTCAAGTGTAGGTGCCGATATATATGAAGCCTTTAAATGGACTTCAGAAGAAGGAATGACAGGTCTAGGAAGACCCTCAGCTTCAGAAAGTAGCCTGGCCATGAGTATTAGCGGAGATGGTAATGTTGTTGTTGGGGCTATGGGCAATCTAAAGAGTAGAGCTTTAAACGCCTTTCGCTGGGATTTGGATAGTGGAATGCAGAAAGTAACTAGTTGGCTTGCTACTACTGGCGCTTCTGTGCCATCAGTATTATCATTAGATATTGCAACATCAACTAATGAAGATGGTAGTGTTGTTGGTGGCATGTCTGATGGTAGCGCTTGGCTGGCTTTCTCAGGCAGAGGGGTTGTATTTCCTGATACGTATACACCAACATTAGTTACTCCTAAAATCTCAAGTCAAGCTAGTTTTCAGCTGCTAGATTTATCTTTAGATGGCTCGCACCATCTACCACTAAAAACCATTTCAAAAGGCAAGGGTGAATGTTTTTGGGCTAATGGCGACTGGTCAGACAAAGAAACAAAAAATACTTATAGTAAGTTGTTTGAAATCGGCTCTTGCCTAGATATTGACTCCGACATTAGAGTTGGCTTAGGTCTTGGAAAAAGTAAGTCTAAAAAGTCTATTGCTAATGAAATATCTTCTGAGATAAATGGTGAATATTTATATTCAGAGGTTGGTGCAACACCCTTGGATAATAAAAATATCATACTCTCTTTGAGTGCTTTTATAGGTTTATGGAATTCAGATATTACTCGCTATTATCTTAATTCTTCAGTATATGATTCATCTACTGGCACACCAGATATTTCAATGACTGGCCTTAAAGTGAGAGCCGACTATATGGATTTATTTAATATTAATGGTTTTTCTATTAGTCCAGCAATTGGACTAACTAGAAGTAGTATTAAAACTAATGCCTATTTAGAAACTGGAGGAGGCTTTCCAGTCAAGTTTAATAAGCAAACACAACTTAGAACAGTCGCCAGAATTGGTTTGAGAGGGGAAAAAGATATTCAAGATATTGGTCGCCTAAGAGTTATGATTGACCGCTCACATGAAGTATCAAGGTCTAATTCTAATATAACAGGATCAGTCCCAGGATGGATTGCATTTGATATTGAGAATAATGCGTCTGATAATGATAGTACAAATATTGCGCTAGAGTTAGACAGAAGAATTGATGAAAGTTCTTTAATTTCATCAATGGTTTCATTTAAATCTGATGATAAAAAGTGGAATAAATCTATCGCTATAAGTTATAAGTATGGGTTTTAATAATATTACGGGTGGAAAAATCTCATAAATATTAAAAGTTTTTACGAATAAATACTCCATAGTGATCAATTTCAGATCCACTTAAGCCCCAGGCATACTCAACACCAATAGACGCCTTGTCGAAAATTTCTTTCATTAACGAAAGGCTTGTTTGTCTAGTTGTTGATGTTGCGCTGGTCCATTTAGTCTTTGTAAGGTTGTACTGACCCTCTACTTCAATATCATTTTGTATTTTATGCTTTAAACCAACACCAACACCGTAATGGTCAAAACTTGGGGATGCATCAGAGTATGTATAGCAAACTCCTGTTGTTGGTGTGCATCTTAATTCAAAGTTAGAGTGTGAATATTGGATAGAGGTCAATAAGTCAGTATTAGGAGTTACCTGTTTATGATAAACCCCCTCTAAAGCATAGGCATCTACCTTTTGCTCTTTACGATTTCCAGAGGCATTCCAATCTCCGTAAAGATAATAAATCGTACCTATAGCAGAAATATTATTGTTTACGGACTTAGAGGTAGCTACATAGTACTCCCTGTCGTATGCTGTGTGGTTGCTTGCACCTATTCCAGCCTGAATATAATCATAACTGAATTCTTTAGCGATAACACTGGTAGATACGACTAATAAAGTAAGCGTACTAATTACTGTAAGCATAGCTTTTTTATTATTCATTTTAATTTTACGAAATTAACAATATAAAGAGGCCATTATAATCCTTAATTAAAAAGATACAAAGCTATCAATATAATCAGTTACTTCGGTCTCAATCTTAAGGTGCCTATAGTAGATTCTAACTTTGCAGAAATAGGGTGTGGCAAAGCCGCATAGGTTGCCCTATAAAGCTATTGAGCTAAATTTTAAGACTGAAATAAATGGCATGAGAAATAAGAATATTGCTACTGTTTTTTAATGGCTCGTTGTTTTCTTGATGTAGATCAATACAGACTATATTATATGGAGTATAATGAAACATATGTTTAGAAGTCTACTAACTTATTACATTGCTTATTGTTGATTGTTGGCCAATGACAATTAACTTGGAAATAATCTGATGAGTTGTTTTTTGGGAGCTTGTGTTATAGCATCTCAGATAGTTAGTGGCGGGACGTATGATGAGCAAGTGCCTACGCTGGCTATAGATACCAATAATATAACTCATGATATTGCTCATTTTTATAAAGTAGACAATCAGCAATTTGGTATGGGTGGTTATCTCATATTGGATACCGATACTCGTATTGATCTTAACTATGACAACGGTTTAAAGTCTCAAAAACGCACAAGGTCAAAGGCGTTAGTGGTGGGTGTAACCCAGCTAGCGTTTATTGATGATGACAGTCATGTCACTTTTGGAGTGTCCAGCAAGCTTGGCGGTAGAACAACAGAGACCTCTTGTACAGATGATAGTGGAATGGACAAGCAATTCTTCTGTGACAACCTAGCAACATTACAACCATTTACACAGCCTGAATACAGTAGAAATACAAAGGTATCCATTAATTATCAACACAAATTTAACTGGCCATTTGGCGCCAAAATAGGAGAAAAGCATGAAGATTAAAACACTAGCGTTAACAGGTTTGATAGGTTCAACATTATTATTAACAGGTTGTGGTGGCGGAGGTGGCGGAAGTGCCGCTGTTCAGCCGGACACTCCTTATACGTTTAGTGATGGATCTGGAGCAACAATAACAAATACTGGGACAGGAGTTAAGGACTCCAAACTAGGTACAGCATACATTTCAGATGCGGTTACTATAGTTCAGGATGGTATTAATACAGCTATTGATAATGCAACTGACACTACTGCCGATGCAACAGCAGTTAAAAATCTTTTAAATGATGAAGCTGCATATCTCAACTTGTTAGCGGGAGCGAGTATTAGCCTTACGGCTGATGAGCTAAGTGATATGTATGTGCTTGGTAGCTTATATAGAAATATAAAAACCTCATCAGATCTTTATGGCCACTTGAACGTTACTGGTGTCCAGCAAGCACATGCAGATGGATGGACGGGCAAAGGTATTACTATTGGCGTATATGACAATGAGTTTGATAGTCTTTCTGGTCATGGATTTAATGTTAGCCTTCTAGTAGCATCAGTAGCTCCAGCAGCCACTATTAATGAATACACTACTTATAATGTTACCACTGAGATTTTAAACAGTGATGTTATAACAACCTCCATTAATGGAGCTACAGCCTCAAGAGCAACCGCTGTGGAAAGTTCTAACGCGCTAGTGACAGTTGCTGCTCAACACACCAACGGCCCTTTGGAAGACCAGGCAAGGATGAGCTCATGTGATGTTAACAATAGAACTGTTGCAAATTGTAATACATGGGCTGAAGTTGGATTAAACGGAGCCAATGTTATTTATGTAGGTGAAGTTGATAGTAATAATAGCATCCCAGCTTGGTCAAATAAAGCTGGTGACACTCATAAGAATCAGTTTTTAGTTACGGCATCTAACGCACTGTACAATTCAGTGGGTAATACCGATGGAAATTCATATGCCACACCTAGAGTTGCTGGTGCAGGTGCATTAGTGCTTCACAAATTCCCAAACCTTGTTGGCTCTCAAGCAGCCACGGTACTTCTTCACACTGCAGATGACTTAGGTGTTGCAGGTGTGGATAGTGTATATGGTTACGGTAAGCTGAATGTAGGTGCTGCGTTAGCGCCAGTGGGAAAGTTACACTAAGAGTAGAATCCATTGAATAAGAAAGTTAAAACATGGTCTATGAACATACTGCCAGTAATATTATTATCTATGTCCATGCCATCTTTAGCTTTATTTGACAAAGACTCTTGGGAGGTTGATGCAAGGTATGGATACGGCAAAAGGACAAACAACCTATCTTCCAGTTCTACTACATACAAATCATCATCTTTAAATTTTAAACTTAACAATGAGATTGATGACAATACCAAAATACAAGGGGTATTTACATTGGACAACCCTATTGAAACCGGTACATACCCTCGACAAAAAAAAGATAAAGTTCGTCAATTGTCTTTGACACATACATTTGAAAATAACACTAAAGTAAAAATTGGCAAGCAAGCATTTTCATTAGACAAGACTAGAGGTGTCCAAGAATTAGGTACGACCGTTAGAAGTAATATTAATCTTCAGCCGTATTATTGTGAAGACAGTCTCGACTTTATATGTAATGGAAGAAGTTCATTAACAATTGACGTTCCTTTGAATGAAAACACTGAGTTTAACCTTCTAGCAAGCAAGATTAAATACAATATTCCAAATAAAGAGCATTATATAGCCAGAGTAAAACACACTACTGAAACTGTAGATTACTATGTAAAGTTAGGCCGTAATGACGATTTAACAAAACCAGCAGAGCACACACAATACTCTTTAGGCCTAGCAGTTGAGTTGAAAGATAGTGGCAATCCTAATGACAAATGGTATGCTGAATATGAGCACTATGACTACAAAAATCATAGAGTTATGGAGCCTCTTACGGATGCCACTTGTACAAATTACTCTAAATCATATGGCACTTCTACGCATAATGAGGGAGATGGTCAGAAAAGCGTAAGAGCTGGAAGGATTAAAGCCGTTGATAATCTACTAATTAATATAGAGCTTAAATATTTAGACTTGTCAAATAACCAAATTACAAGAAAAACCTATTGTGATAGTAACACTTCAATGCGTTCAACTGCAATAGAATCTTGGAGTACTATTTATAAAACTGCTGTATTAATGCTTGAGTATCCTATTGTTGATGGAAAGATTCTAGCATATCATTCATATCATAGCAGGCATGACCAAGGTCGTAATCAAGTTCTAAATTTAGACCTAAATACAAAAATTAACTATTTATTTAACTCTGTCATATTAGAATACAATTTAAGTAAAAATATATTGGCGTCTCTAGCGCATTCTAAATATAGATACAACAGACTAAGTATTGGAACTGATTGGAAATTAGATTCAGACTCTACTTCATTCGGATTAAAGTATAAATTTTAATTTTGCTGGATAAAGTCACCAATATAATCGGTCACATCTTGCTCAATACCTAGATATCCGTGATAAGTTCTAGCTTGACAAGGGTTGCTGCTTATCGGTATATCTCCACCAGTAAACAGCTTAACTCCCACTCTTGATGAATTGTACGCTTTACGCTTGATATCCTTAACTACGCTAGGTCTTGTTGTCTTACATGCATCTTGAGTATGATGAATAGCTAACACAGGTACTGTTATCTTATCTAATGATAAGTCGGTAACGCTAGTACCTTTGTCATTAGTCTTGGAGATGCTACTGGTTAGTATTACGCCATCTATCTTGTTGTTTAAATGTACTGCAGCGTAAGCAGCTGACTCTGTACCACGACTTGTACCTACCAGCCAGATAGGCTTATCATTAATACTACGAATGTAACTAATCACAGCTTCAATGTCCTGTAAATGCTCGTGAGAGTTTCTAAAGCCCTTAAGCATGCCTAACTTACCTTGCTTGTCCGATGGCGCATCAATCAAGACTGTTGTGAAGTTGTTGTTTGTGAACAGATGTCTACTACGAATCAGGAAGTTGTTATTAGTCTTGTATTTATTGCTATTGAGCTTTAGCTTACCCTTGCCGCCAGAGAATAGAACTAGGTTAGCTTTAGAATCAATAGACTGTTCTACGATAATCTGTTGAGTTACACCTGAGCGTGTATCTAGAGTGACAAGGCTGGTATTCGCTTGTACTAGTGAGGTTAGTAGTAGAAATGTTAGGATGAGCTTAGACATGGTTAGTTATTATAAATAACAACTACAGAGAGCATCTTGTTAAAAAACACACCCGACACACCCTAATCTATACTTATATATTATTTATTTTTATATATAGTATGTATCTGGGTGTGTCGGGTGTGTCAGTTAACTAAAAATCTACACTGCTAATTTAACACCTTCATAACCTCTGGCCCGTTTACCACCTACACCTTTCGTAACTTTGGTAACGCCAGTACAAGCTTGTAGTCTGGCACTAAATGTATTTACGCTTAGAACGTTAACCGAGTGATCGGCACACCAGGCCCTATGTGACGTAATTAGCTCATCATAGCTAACAAAATCTTCACTACTTACATCAGCTGCAAGGCAGTCACTTTTCCACTGTTTGAATACATCTTTACTCTCAACATAGTCAGTAGAAGCATCTACAATATTTTTTGGCTCTATTAGTCCATTCTGCTGCCATTCAGAACACATTAGAACAGCTCTAGTGAAGATTGAATCGTATTCACCCTTTAACTTATCAGGCAAGCGCTTATCCTCCTCATTAGAGTGTATTACCTGATTAAAAGGAATTATCAGAACCCTTCTTGCCATAGCAGGATCACTTCCTGTAATTTCAGGAGGGTCATTTGCTACCATTATAAACTTCGAAGTAGGCTCATACTCTAAAGAGCCTTTATGCATCGCTCTAGCCACGATTCTGTCACCACCAGTCAGCTGTTTAATTAAAGGCTCATTTAGCTTGGTACCCTTCTTAATTTCACTGGTAACTGTCAACCTAGATCCCTTGGCTCTAGCTAGATTATCGTCTATGGCGTTAGATTTTGTGTAGCTAAGACTTTCTACTGGAACTTGTGAAGCATACTCACCTAAAATATTTTGAATACACTTAACCCAAGTAGTTTTGCCATTAGCGCCTGAACCATGGACAATGAATAACTTATGCTCATTAGTTTCTCCAGTCAAGAAGTACGATGTTAGTAAATTTAAATACTTAATCATATCTTGATCTTCACCAGTAATACGATTTAAAAACCTATCCCAGTTAGGGCACTTGGCTTCTTTATCAAACGAAGCATTAACTCGCTTAGTAATAAAATACTCTTTACTATTCTGGATAATTTCACCAGTTTCTAGATCAACCACTCCGTTAAGTGTTCCGATTAGCATAGGGTCTTCATCTGCATCATTACCTCTAATCCGAATCGCCTCATCCCAGCTAGCAACAAGAAGTATATTCATAACATGGCTGGCTTTTCTAAAACGCTTTATATGATTTTTTAACTCAGTCTTACTATGGATTTCGTGACCTTCGTTAACAATAGAGTTGATCGTTGCCAATGCTAATCGTTCCACACTACCGTCGGAATTATTACGCCATCCTTTGCCGTTGTAAATAAGCCATTTTTTTACATTGTAATCATCATTGCTATTTGGGTACCTGATAAGATCTCCATACTTATTAATCAGCCTAGATGCATTGCCAACTTCATCTAATGGATAATTTTTTAAAGCTGTCTGCTTAGATATTGCAGGCTTGCCAGTATAGAGTTCCCCATCTCGATATAGCCTATACACAGTGCCGCCATGAGCAAATGAGTTAATCACTATGGTGTTGTCATCATTTATATATAACTTAGCCTTACCATGTCCATCAGCTGGATCAAACGGATCTGGCATAGATAAGTTTTTGTATTTATCAGGATTAGCTATCACATCAGCAAAACTAAACTGAGTTCCATCATCTTTAGTTAATGGATGCTCAAAGTCTATTTCACCCTGGTCTCCCATATTGTAGAATTCAAAAAGCTTATTTACAGATATACCGGTAATTTTCGACTGATCTTTAGCATATTTAAAGCGTATCTCTAATGCATCATCTTCAGCCTCATCTAAGAGCTTCTGACGTATACTTTTAATCTTCTGCTCTTGCACTAGGGTTGGCTCAGGAAGTAAGTCGCCATCTATTGAGTTGCCGGGCCTAGACTGAATTATTGGCTCATCAATTGTTAAAGGGTACTCAACAATCGCTGGTGCGATAAAGTCTAATCGCTCAGGACTGTGGACTGCTGCATCAAAGATAGTACGTATGTACTTACGACCATTTTTACTAATAAAAACATGACCTAGATCATTGAGGATGCACTGCTTAAATAATATCTTTGCATATGACTTTAACTGCTCGCCAGGAATAGCCATGTACAAGTGAAAGTTCTTATTACTCTTCAGTATTTCGCTATCCAGTCTAATGCCGCTACTGGCACTACTCTTACTTGTATAAGCACATGTTTGTAGCTGAGGGTCAATTGACTCAAGAATACTAATAAATTCATCTACATTAGAGACTGTATAGCCTCTATCACTTGAGTCATGATCAAACAAAATAAATGCATTATCAGGGTATTTGAAGTTTTCCTTGATTCTGGCAATACACCCATCCTTTGTATCACCCTTGGCACAAATGCCTGCTTTCTCATGATCTTTAGGGACACCTTGTATGAATGCATTATGCTGAGTGATAAGACTCATATCTTTAAATAAATTACCAAGAGATGCATTATTTTGACGATCAAAATATCCGCTTACTGGAAAAATAGTCTCGCTTCTACTTAACTGTTTATTTACTTCATCATAGCTATATCGCTTGGTTAGCATCGTGAATGTGCTAGTCACATAGGTGAAGTCACCCTTGGGATATGTTGTTATAATATCGCATGCTTGATTAGTCTTAATCGCTTCTAATTCGCTAAGGCTCGTCATGCTACTTACCTCCCATCTGCTTATCTATCCACTGGTCAACAGTTGATTTTTCCCAAACAACCAACTTACCTGAATTGCTCAGATTAGCGCCTATATTAGTGCCTATTGGAAACTTTCCTAGTTTAATTAGTCTGTTTACGTAAGATTTCGAAACTGATAAATATGAAACTACATCATTAAGTCTCATACATCTTTTGCCTTGTACTGCATATTTCTGTTCAATATTTCGATATTTGATAGACATTTCTACCTCCAATTAAGGAGTAAGAGTCAGGCTGATGGATTTAGATATATAGCTAGACCATTACGGGAAGATTAAAAACAACAATAAGTGCTGTTAGTTTTTACACCCTCCCGTGCACAATCAAGCCATTTCACCAAGATTAGCGTTGCAATTTTCCTCACGACCACTGCAACCAAAAATGAAAAGTATTACTCAAATACTCAAGGAGTTAATCCGTCTAAAAACTCCGTATTAAAGTAATTTTACTTGTTGGTAGTATTATAATATATTATGTTAAGTAATGAATGCTAAATCATGTAATTTCATGTATATTTTTTGGCCTTGAGCCCTGCTTAAATAATGGTGACGTAATCACCCCAACCTGTCATCAGTGCTCGTCTTTTATCAAACAAATCACCTCTATTGTAGGCTCGCTCAGTTTTATTAGGAATAGTGTGCGCTAGTGCACGTTCTATCACTCCGTATGATGATGATGACTCCTCTTCACACCAGTCCCTAAATGAACTTCTAAAGCCATGAGGAACATATTGCCCAACATTCATTTTTTTCATTACAGAGTTCATGCTTACACCGGACAATGGTCTGCCTATTCTTTGACCTGGAAATACATATTCATTTAGAATGGGTAGCGACTCAAGGATATCGATCATTTCATCAGTTAGTGGCACTCTATGTTTTTTAAAAGCTTTCATACGACTTGCTGGTATCGTCCACGTCTTATTCTGAATATCTATCTCATCCCAGATGGCATTAAGCACTTCACCTGATCTACAGGCCGTTAATATTGTAAATCTAAGCGCCTTAACTGACACACCATTCTTATTACTTAGCTCTGCATAAAAAGCAGGTAAATCCTCATATGGCATAGCTGGATGGTGACGCTCAACGCCATTATTGTTCATCTTCTTTATTTTTGCAGGTGATTGTAGTAGCTTATCTAAATTACCTTGCCATCTAGCTGGATTAAGTTCGGCCGTGTAATCCATTGCAAAGCACCAGTCAAGAATATTCTCAATTCTGCCTTGTACGCGCTTAGCTGTTTCTGTTTTAGTTAACCAGATAGGTTTCAGCACTTTCAGCACATCGTCCTTAGTAATCTCTGTTACCAGCTTTGCGCCAATTGTTGGGTTTGCATGATTACGTAGTGTAGATATCCACTGCTTGGTATGCTTCTTGTTTCTCCACTCATGTCGTTGCTTGAGTATGTAGCGTGCTGCAGCTTGATTGAATGTAGGTACAACTCTTCTTGTTTCTTGTTTTAAACGCTTAACTTCATCAATAGGGTTAACACCCTTATGAATCAGTTTACGGTACGATAAGGCCACCTTTCTTGCATCTGCAAGCGTGACTGTAGGGTAAATCCCTAAACCGGCTTTATGGGCCTTTCCTTGCATAGTAAATCTAAACGCCCATGCTTTAGATTCTCCGCGTTTTAAAATCCATAAGTTGCCACCATCATTTAAACTTCTTTTAGTACTTTTTACTTGTCGGTCTGTTAGTCTCTCAATACCTGCTGCCATAATATTTCTCCATGTTATTTTGTAAGTACAACTCGGGGTACAAGTTAGGGTACAAACGTGTGTTTATTTTAACATTTTGACGTATCAATGATTTCGCTAAAACATCGCGTCGTTGCAATGTATAATGCACTTTATGGAGTGACATGAGGTCTTGTTTTTCAAGACTCACTCTCCGCCACAAATTCCCTTTAGTAGTAGTATCTGTAGAGCCTACCAACTAAAATCTTAACTATGTTTTTTTCATCACATCTTTATTTTTTGGTGCAAATTTCCGCACATCATTTAGATGAT
>Ga0209664_1001476_pt1 | contig 12436 bp, 10 predicted proteins | sample SaaInlV_150m_DNA_FD_184668 | JGI IMG/M metagenome (GOLD analysis project Ga0209664, IMG submission 184668) | Marine microbial communities from expanding oxygen minimum zones in the Saanich Inlet - Saanich Inlet SI073_LV_135m_DNA (SPAdes) (version 2) | ecosystem: Environmental > Aquatic > Marine... | reverse complement strand
TTTTACTGTGTGAGCGTAACAACGGATAGGTGACAAAATGATCTCCGCCAAAACTGAGTAAAGAAGTTCCCTGCTTTAATATTGTGTCAGCATGTTTTTCGACCTTCTCTACAATATTTTGCGGAAAGCCGTAATCCAGCCAAACGTCGCCATAATCCACAACCGACAGATGATCAAAAGGATTGAAATTAAATGGAAAACCGTCGAGTGATGCAACTTCGGTTGATGCGGCGCGAATCCCGCGAGGTCCAAAACGGGCTCCTGGACGATTGCTGGTGGCACTGTCAAAAGGAATTCCGGTAACTGCTACGTCAACTCCCGTCAAGTCACGTGTGTATTTTCTACGTAAAAAACTAAGTGCACCTGAAAATCCCATATCGTTAGAACGTCCGTATAAATCTTCTCGACGAAAAGCACCATCACCTACCGTTTTCATAATTTTCCTTTATAATATTATTCCGAACTAGTGGATTCTGCTAGAATCACTAACGATTCTGACCCCCAACCTATACGGGCTTTGTCACCTTCTTTCAAAACAGTACGTCCCGCCGTGTTACGCATTGAAACAATCAGCACCAGCTCTGATTGCTCTACTTTAACAGTGTAATATGTCATATCTCCATAATAGTCGCTTTCCATAATTACTGCGTTCAGTTCGAATTCTGCAGTTGAATTCTTATCATATAATACTGTCAACATTTCCGGACGGATACCAATTGTCACAGGACCGGTAGCGACTGGAACGGGTATTTGTTCTTGATTGAGCGAAATTTTTCCTAAAATTCCTGCATCAACACTTAACTTATCTCCCCCGTCCCGAAAGAGATCACCTTGTAGAAAATTCATTACACCGATGAAAGAAGCAACCCATTTTGAAACTGGTCTGCTATACAATTCTTGAGGTGAAGCAAGTTGGGCAATTTTTCCATCCAGCATAACCGCAATCCTGTCACTCATAATCAAGGCTTCCTCCTGATCGTGAGTGACTAGAATAAAAGTTATACCGACTGTCCTTTGCAAATGACGCAGTTCAATCTGCATTTGCTCACGAAGTTTTTTATCAAGTGCCGAAAGTGGTTCATCAAGTAAAAGTACTTTGGGTTTCAAAACCAATGCACGGGCTAGAGCGACACGTTGCCTTTGACCTCCTGAAAGAGTCTGTGCGGGGCGTTTGTTATAACCAGACAGGTCAACCAATTTCAAAACTTCATTCACCTGCTTTAGCATTTCCGGCTTGCTCAACCCAAGCCTTTTCAATCCGTAAGCTACATTTTCCTCAACATTCAGATGAGGAAAGATTGCATAGGATTGAAAGACCATATTTGTCGGACGTTCATTCGCTTCAACATCCTCCATAGGAACTCCGGCTATAGTGATCGAACCGCTGGATGGTTGTTCAAAGCCTGAGATCATCCTGAGCAGAGTTGTTTTGCCGCATCCGGAAGGTCCCAGCAATGAAAAAAATTCTCCTTCACGAATTTGTGCGGAGACACCATTTACTGCAGGTACATCCGCAAAATACTTGCTGACTTTGTTTAAATCTACAATGACTCCATTTGTTGGAGCATCAATACTTTTAGGCATTCTTCAATCTCCTGTAAAACTATCTGTACCGGCCATTTGCTTCGTACGTCTCCTGAAATATTCTCCAACCGAGAGAAGCAAGAGTGAAAACAACAGAAGCAGTAAACCAAGTGCCATCACGTTCGGAAGCTTGTTTGGAAATCTGAGTTGCCCCCAAATATAAACCGGCAAAGTCGCTCCTGTTCCGGTGAGAAAAAAAGCGATAATGAACTCATCGAGTGACAAAGTAAATGTGATCAATAAACTGGAAACTATCCCCGGTGCAACCAATGGTAGAATCACCCGCCGGAAAGTGCCCCACCCTGTTTCACCGAGGTCGAACGAAGCTTCTTCCAGACTTTGATCCATGTTGTTAAATGCTGAGGTAAGTATAGCAATTGAGAACGGCATACAGACCAGAGTATGTCCCAGCACTACAGTCCAGAGTGAAAGCGCGAATCCCATTTGGGACAAAACAACGAGTAGAGAAACAGCAATAATGATTTCAGGAAGAACCAAAGGTAGCAGCAAAAAAGAAATGATGCTCTTTTTTGCAAAAAACTCATGACGTGCAGATGCCCGTGAAGCTAGCACACCAAGGCAAGTACTAAGAATAGCAGAACTAAGTGCAACGAGTAGTGAATTGCCAAGTGCATCGTGCAGAGCTGATTCATTTCGTAAACCCAAGAACCAGTCAAAGGTGAAATTACTAAGAGGAAAGGAAATGATTGTGCTGTCATTGAAGGCAAATACAGGCAACAGCAAAGCCGGTGCATAGAGGAATACTAAATAAACCACTACAAAAATTTGCAAATATTTTGGAGCTTTTTCCATTATTATTCCTTCTTCAGCCAGCGGCGATTCAGCCCGACAAATAAGATGGAAATCATACCGACTATTCCCATTGCTGAAATTGCCAGTGCCGATCCTAGTGGCGCATTATTGGCTTTACCGAATTGAACCTGAATCATATTGGCAATCATCAATCCGTCTTTGCCTCCCACCAGTTTAGGTGTTACATAGTCGCCAATGGTCGGAATAAACACAATCAGAGTTGCAGCCACAACTCCTGGCATAGACAATGGAAGTGTGACCCTTAAAAAACGCCGGATGGGACCGTCGCCCAAATCAGTAGCGGCCTCAAGATAACTCCTGTCAATTTTTTCCAACGCAACGAAAATTGGTAAAATAGCAAAAGGTGCCCATGCATGAGTAAGTGCAATAATGACAGCATTTGAATTATAGAGGATAAAAACCAAGGGCTCCTCAATTATACCAAGCCAGTCTAATGTGCTGTTCACCACACCATTATATCCCAGAATAACCTTCCACAAAAATACTCTCAGCAGGTAACTTGTCCAAAATGGTATTGTCACCAGGAACAGCCAACGTACTTTATTATTTCCACCGTAAAACGAAATGAAGTAGGCCATCGGATAGGACAGCAACACAGTTGCAAGTGTTACCAAAAAAGATATCCTCACAGACCTGAGCATTAGTTGCTGATAAAGTGGATGAGTCCAAGCCTCGATGTAATTGTCCAGTTTGAAACTGTGCTCCAGCACCAAATAGTTTTGTGTCCAGAAACTCATCAAAATAACCATCGTCAAAGGAACGGCAAGGAGGAGCAGCGAAAAACCAAGTGGTGTGCTGACTAATGCCAATCCTGTTCGATTCTGCTTATTTGAGATAGTTTGAGTCACTTAACTTCTCCTGATTGAGAAGCGCTGTTAATTTGGGAGACTGTACCAGTAAGAGGTTCAGTTTTTTGTTTCATGACAGGTATAACTTCCCGTAAAGCGTTGTGGTAACTCTTTACTCCATATTCCAGGTCGGAAAGTAAGATTCCATCATATGCACTTGAGCGTGTTGCCTCAAAAGACCAAAGGGTCAGTTGTCGGTCTTCTTCAACCGCCATTGCATCAATACGAGTTGACAGATAACGTGCCAGACGCATAACACGATTTTCATCCGGATGTTTGTAAATTGCACCTCTTACAGCAGCAGTGCTGACAGAAAATGGCATGTCCTGATAAAACATAACTGCGTCTGGATAAAATCCCAAAACATTGTTAGGGAAAATTCCGATGTAGAGCCAGGCCCTGGGCAATTCTCTATAGGGTGATTCCAATTGATCGACAAATTTTTTGTAGTTACGCACACTCCACATTCGCCCTGCACTTTCATTGAATGGTGCATAAGAACGGGATACACCGTTCACAAATGGTTCATCAAAGTAATGCTGCCCATATAAATCGTGCAGTGCTGGATGGGCACGCGCTACGTGATAACCCTCATTGTCAACATCACGGATGGCTTTCCAGTTTATGTTTTCTGCAGGAGTACATTCAATCGGTTCTACCGAAAGGAGTTGTTCTGATCTGTATAAGGAGACTTCCTCGGAAAATCGTTCCAGGACTTTTGCTATTGAAGGTTGTGGTCCCGGCTTAAAACGGACAAAAACAAAACCCTGCCATATTTCCATTTCTACTGATTTAAGTCCCCATTCACATTGATCAAGATCAGGAAGGGTATGACTTTTTGCGGCTCCACGCAGAGTACCATCCAAACTGTAAGACCATCCGTGAAATGGACAAACGATAGCACCTTGGCAACGTCCCTTTGAGGCGTCAACTACTCGGGAACCTCTATGTCGGCAAAGGTTGTGAAATGCCCGAATTTGGCCTTCATTGTCCCGAAGAATAAGGGCGCGTTCTCCAACAATATCGAAAGTAACATAACAGCCTGGTTCCGGAATGTCACTCGTGTGACATGCTATTTGCCAGTGTCTTCTAAACAACTCTTCCTTTTCCAACTCAAATAATTCATCATTGAGATAAGTCCAGGCCGGTAAGCCGGAACGATCCCAGTTTGGAGGAGGTTTAAGTTCTTTTTCTGTTAAACTGGAGTTCATGTTATGTTTTTGTGTCATCTTGAGCACGCCACCTTAAGCGATCCTTCCAAAGTATCGTTCAAGCTTGCTGACGAAAGTTTTAACAAAGGGAAGAAATGGATGAAATAATTTTACAAATCCCTTCGATCGATGCTGCATAATTTTATAAGTTTAGACTTAGTTGTCAAGGGCGAATTCATCTTCTCAAACTGTGGCACTGCATTTCCTCTTTTATTCATCATTTATGTTAATTTTCAGCACCGCTTTTTAAAGCCTCTATTGTGTCGATCAATAAGCGGCCTTGTTCAACTTCATGGTAACGGAGGAGCGCGACACCTTGCCAGAGAGCAATGCTGGAAACGGCTGCGCCTGGGATGTCACGTTCCGTAATATTTAAGCTGCGTCCCTGAGAAACTCCGGACAGAAAAGATTTTCTGGAAGGTCCGAGCAGTAAAGGCAAAGCGAATTCATGTAGTTCTGAAATTCTCCGGATGACATCAAAGCTGTATTTTGCTTTTCCGCTGATGAAAAAACCCATCCCTGGATCCAGCACAATTTGTGATTTAGCAATTCCGTTTGATTCAGCAAACTGCAGACGTTCACGGAAAAAACTCTTGAGGGTGTCCAGCACATCCACGTAATCTGAATCCTGTGTGCTTGTACGCGCTGAAATATCTTTGGAAAACATCAAAATCACAGGCACTTGATATTCCGCAATCACTTTTGCCATTTCTGGATCACCGCGCAGGGCGGTTACATCGTTGACGGCATCCGCTCCGGCTTCCAGTGATTGACGAGCAACTTCTGCTTTCCACGTGTCCACTGAAATCCAAATTTCGCTTTCCGCGCGAATTTTTTGAATGAGAGGTATCACCCGCTGCAGTTCTTCATCGAGCGACACGTCTTTACTTCCGGGGCCGGTTGATTCACCGCCAATGTCGAGCAAGTCTGCACCGTCTGCAATCATTTCTCGGGCTTGCGCAATTGCGGCATCCATTTTGAAAAATAGTGAACCGTCAGAGAAAGAATCCGGGGTGGTATTCAGAATACCCATCAAACGTGGAGTATCCAGTTTTAATGATTTCCCTCTGGAATGCAGTGTGCGTGAGGGCAGTTCAAACGGTGCAGAAAACATCGGTTTTTTTAAGAAATATTTTAAAATAAAGAAAAAATGCTCCTCCATTACAAAGCCAGTTTGCCAAAATACTCAACTCAAAAACTGAAGAAATACTGATGTTGTCTTCCGGAATTGGTAAATATATAGCACCGACATCACTCGGAGCAGGTTACGCAATCACCAAAATACTTTCGCTGCGTGTGCTGGATCCAGAGTTGGCAATTGCTCAGGATTTCACTTATCAGTTTCTTGCCGGAATTCTGCTGGGCTTCGCGCTGCGGCCTGTTACAAACCAGATCTATTGGAAAAGAACGACCTCTATTCTTTTTTTCTCCATGTTTTTGCTGATCCTCGGACCGGTTGGCCAAATATTACGACAACGAATTTGGGGCATTCCGTTTGATGACACTTTTTGGCTGCTCCTGTTGGCAGAAATTATCGCGGCATTTGTTGTCAGTATCTTAGCAACAATTCTGTTGCCTGCAGAGCAGCAAAACATCAGTCCGGGTTTGCTTTGGAGGCGCTATAAAAAAGAATTAAACATTTCCGGTTTACTGAAACTGTTCGGTTGCGCTTTGCTTTACGCATTGTTATTTCTGATTTTTCAAAGCATCTTTGATGAAAGTTTTGCTGCGCTGTTCTGGATAGGACGTCTGGAGGAATTATTAAGTTTACCGCCTATTTCTGCGCAGGAAAAAATTCTTCTGCTCTGGGTGCAAGGCCTGCTCAATGCACTTATTCTGCTGCCTTTATTTCTTGTCTTTCTGCGGGAAAAAGTGGAACTGATTGTAGTCTTTGGTTCACTTACATTTGTAGTGGCGGTTTTTTCACCTGCCTTTGCAAATTTTCAACGCATAGAACCGTTGCTGCTGGTCGACCAGGTTTTCATCGGTTTTTGTCTGCACTTCATTTTTGTAAGCGGAGCTGTTTTTTGTTTTGGACGTAACATAAAATAAGAACTACTGAAGAAATTATAATGCTTATACCAACTCAAGAACCAATAATAATATGAATTTATTCGCAGAACGAAATTCCAGAATTGACACAGAAAACGCCTTCAAGGTCGGACCGCACATAGTTCGTGTAGAACAACAAAAATGTGCTGTAATAAAATTAAATTTTGGTGAACCTGACTTTTCGGTACCGCGACATATCAAGGCGGAAATCAAGCGTCAACTGGATCTGGACAATACCAAATATTGTGATCCAAAAGGTCTGCTTTCCCTGCGTCAGGCAATCAGCAAGCAAATCAATGAAACCCGTGGTTTAAAAACTAATCCGGAACAGGTGGTCGTTTTCCCGGGAGGTAAACCGTCTATTGGTTTGGCTCAGCAGGTCTACTGTGAACCTGGGGACGAGGTGATTTATCCGAGTCCTGGCTTTCCAATTTATGAATCTTTCATTCCTTATGTCCGGGCTGTTCCGGTACCGTTGCAGCTTGAAGAATCCGCAAATTTTACTTTTTCTCCGGAACAACTGGCAAACTTAATTACGCCCAGAACCAAGCTGATTTACCTTAACTTTCCGTCCAATCCAACCGGAGGTGTTGCTGGAAAGGAACTGCTTGAAGCAACCGCTAAAGTTATTTTGGAACGTTGTCATCCAAACGTGCGCGTTTATTCAGATGAAATTTATGAAAACATTATCTTTGACGGACAACAGCACCACTCAATTTCCTCTGTTCCGGAAATGGCGGAGCGTACAATTATTGCCGGAGGTTTTTCAAAAACTTATGCCTGGACCGGTGGGAGAGTCGGTTACGCGGTTTTTCCGTCCGTGAAAGAAGCAGACGTTTTTAAAACTTTGAACATCAATTATTTTTCCTGCGTTCCACCTTACAATCAGGAAGCAGCGAGGGAAGCACTTGAAAATCCGCTTTCCAAAATTGCCGTGAAAGAGATGGTGCAAACTTTTGAGACACGCCGTAATTTGATTTGGCAGAAAATCAATGAAATCCCCGGAATCACCTGCCAAAAACCAGGAGGCGCGTTTTACTTATTTCCAAATATTTCCGGAGTTTGTGAAAATCTTGGTCTCATCGAAAAGCACCAGCGTCTCAGTAAAGAGCAACAAAGTTCACCGGACAACATTTTCCAGATGTTCGCGCTTTATGAGCATCAAGTCGCAGTACTGGACCGTAAATCTTTCGGACAAATCGGCGCAGACGGAAAATACTTTCTACGCCTTTCAATAGCCGCGGATCAAGCAATGCTGGAAGAAGGTGTCCAGAGATTAAAAGCAGCCAGCGAGGACCTTTCCGGACTGGATAAATTTTTAAAAGAACGCCCCGATTTGATTCCTGCCTGAATTTTTGCCTGATTTCAGCATGAAGGCTGAAATGCTATTTCCTATTTTATACTATTTTCCATCAAGCACTTAATCGGAGACGATTTAAACCGTAAAATTCTGATTTGCATAAATTATAATTTTACTTAATAATAACAAAATAATAGTAAAAGAATAAATACACTTAGAACTCTTATCATAAGCAGGCAGAAAATTGTCAGAAAATTTCACTATATCTCAACTTGAACAATATCTATCCAAAGCAGCGTGGATTTTAAAAGGACCTGTGGATGCTTCTGATTTTAAAGTTTACATATTCCCACTCTTATTCTTCAAACGCATATCGGATGTATACGATGAAGAATATGCAAACGCATTAGAAGAATCATCAGGAGATAAAGATTATGCTGAACTTCCGGAATTTCATCGCTTTGTGATTCCGCAAGGTTGTCATTGGAAGGATGTTAGAGAACAAACCACTAATGTAGGGCAAGCGCTTGAAAAAGCATTTCGAGGAATCGAACAGGCCAATCAGGAATATCTCTACGGCATTTTTGGTGATGCCCAATGGTCAAACAAAAATAAACTGACCGATTCTATTTTGAATGATCTTATTGAACATTTTTCTCAATACGTTTTATCCAATTCAAATGTCGATCCGGATTTACTCGGACAGTCTTACGAATATCTCATCAAACATTTTGCAGATTTAACCAATAAAAAAGCAGGAGAATTTTATACACCGCGATCTGTAGTTCATCTGTTGGGTTTAATTAATAATACCAAGGAGGGTGAATCCATTTATGATCCTGCCTGCGGAACCGGTGGAATGCTTTTAGAATCGATGAATCACGTGAAGGAGAATGGAAAAGACCATCGCACGCTCAAACTTTACGGACAGGAGAAAAATCTAACTTCATCATCCATTGCAAGAATGAATATGTTTCTTCATGGGTTTGAAGACTTTCAGGTCGTTCGTGGTGATACACTTCGTAATCCTGCATATTTTTATGGAGACGAACTCCAGACTTTTGATTGTGTGATTGCAAATCCGCCTTTCTCTTTAAAAGAATGGGGTGCGGATTCATGGGCAAATGACCCTTATGGCAGAAATATTGCCGGTGTTCCGCCCAAAGGAAATGGCGATATGGCTTGGGTTCAGCACATGATAAAATCCATGAAACCTGTTACAGGGCGAATGGCAGTTGTTTTGCCCCACGGTGCATTATTTAGGAAAAATACAGAAGGCAGAATCCGAAAAGCATTATTAGAAATGGATTTATTAGAAACCGTTATTGGTTTGGGACCAAATGCGTTTTATGGCACCCAGTTAGCACCGTGTATTATGGTTTTTAAACAGCAAAAATCAGACAAAAAGAAAAACAAAGTAATATTCATTGATGCTTCTGACCAAATTAGAGTTGGACGCGCACAGAACTTTTTAGAAGAAAAGCATGTGAATCAAATTTTTGAATGGGTACAGAATTATGAAGATGTGGAAAATTATGTAAAAGTGGCATCTATGGAAGAAATTGCTGAAAATGACTATAATCTGAACATTCCGCTTTACGTAGAAAAAATCATTGAGGACAATTTGCCTTCAGTAGAAGAAGCCATGACAGATTTGAAAATAGCCTGGGAATCTGCACAAAATGCTGAAACCGTATTTATACAGAAATTAAAAGAATTTGGGGTTCAATAATGGCTGATGTTCAAATATTCAATCTCAATGACATACAAAATCTCATTTTTAATTTTCGTAATGAACAAGTGATGTTAGATAGAGATTTGGCAAGTTTGTATGGTGTAACCACTAAAGTATTAAATCAAGCAGTAAAGAGAAATATTAATCGTTTTCCTGAAGCATTTCGTTTTCAATTATCAGATAATGAAAAAAATGAACTGGTCACAAATTGCGACCGGTTTAAAACATTGAAGCATTCATCCACAAATCCTTATGCTTTCACTGAACAAGGTGTGGCCATGCTTTCAGCTGTATTGCGAAGTGAAACGGCTGTAAATGTTAGTATCCAAATCATAAATGCTTTTGTGTCAATGCGGAAATTTATCGGCGCCAATGCTCAACTATTTCATCGATTAGATAGAATTGAACTGAAGCAACTTGAACAAGACGAAAAATTCAACATTGTCTTTGATGCCATTGAACAAAATCAAATTATACCAAAACAGGGAATTATATTTGATGGACAATATTTTGATGCACATCTATTCATATCCAAAATTGTAAAATCAGCGAAAACTTCAATAATGATTATTGATAATTATATTGATGAAACTGTTTTGGAATTATTGACAAAAAAACGAAAACAAGTCGCTATTACTATTTATTCTAAAACCAATCCGCAAAAATTGGATTTGCGAAAATTCAGTGAGCAATACGGCGAAATACAATTTATCACGAATACCAATATTCATGACCGATTCATCATCATTGATGAAAAAGACATCTACCATTCCGGCGCTTCATTGAAAGATTTAGGTAAAAAGATTTCGGCATTTTCTAAATTTGATAAAAGTGCATTATCGCTATTGGGGAAAGTAAAATGACCCAACAAGAATTAGAAAAATATCTCTGGGGTGCAGCCACTTATTTGCGGGGCACCATTGATGCGGGGGATTATAAGCAATACATCTTTCCGTTGCTCTTTTTTAAGCGGATTTCAGATGTTTATGATGAAGAATATGAAACCGCTCTAAAGGAAAGTGATGGCGATTTAGAATACGCCACTTTTGAAGAGAACCACCGTTTTCAAATTCCTGATGGTGCTCATTGGAAAGATGTGCGGGAAGTAACCGTAAATGTAGGTAATGCTATTCAGGAAGCCATTCGCGCCATTGAAAAAGCCAATCCCGAAACACTATACGGTATTTTTGGTGATGCATCCTGGACAAACAAAGACCGGCTCTCTGATGAAATTCTCACCAATCTCATTGAACATTTTTCCAAGCATAGCCTGAACAATACCCATGTTCCGGCTGACCAATTGGGCGATGCTTACGAATATCTCATTAAACAATTTGCTGATGATAGTGGACATACCGCCGCCGAATTTTATACCAACCGAACAGTGGTAAGGTTAATGACACTGATCATGGACCCTAAACCGGGTGAATCGGTGTATGACCCTACCTGCGGTTCCGGTGGATTACTATTGAACTGTGCCTTGCAACTGAAAAAAGCCGGAAAAGAATACCGGACGCTGAAACTCTACGGACAGGAAATTAATCTCATTACATCGGCTATTGCCCGGATGAATATGTTTATGCACGGCATTGAAGAATTTGACATTATCCGCGACGATACGCTGGCGAACCCCGGTTTTATTGAATATGATGAACTGAAAAAATTCAATGTAATTCTGGCAAATCCACCTTACTCCATAAAACGCTGGGACCAGAAATCATTTGAGAATGACCCTTATGGCAGAAATATCTGGGGCAGGCCGCCCAAAGGCTGTGCCGATTATGCCTTTCAACAGCATATAATCAAAAGCCTGAATGCTGAAAATGGCCGTTCCATTGTGCTCTGGCCACACGGCGTTCTGTTTCGAGATAAAGAAGCGGAGATGCGCCGGAAAATGATTGAAAATGATTTAGTAGAATGCGTGATTGGCTTGGGAGCGAATCTGTTTTATAACTCTCCCATGGAAGCCTGTTTACTCATATCAAATACCAATAAATCAGAAAATCGAAAAAACAAGATCCTGTTCATCAATGCGGTTAAGGAAGTGAAACAGGAAAAAAGCATCGCTAATTTGGAAGAAAACCATATTCAGAAGATTTTTACAGCTTACCAGAATTATCAAAATGAAGCTGGCTTTTGTAAAGTAGTTGAGAATGAAAAAGTGATGGAAAAAGGCGGTAGTTTAAATTTGCCCATCTATGTGAGCAATGTTGTAGAAACAGAAAAAATTGGTTTTGAAGATGCTTTGGCTGAATGGGAAACCAGTTCTGCCGCACTGGAAAATAGTATGACTGAATTGTTTGGAATGTTGGACTGATGTTTGAAAACATAGATAAATCAAACTGGCAAACCCATCGATTTGATGAGATTGCTTATAGCATTTCAGAAAAAATTGATCCTACAAATACTGATTTAGAGATCTATGTTGGTTTAGAACATCTTGACCCCGAATCACTGCATATTAAACGGTTTGGTGAACAAGGTGATGTGATGGGACTAAAGTTACGATGCTATCCTGGAGATATAATTTTTGGCAAGCGAAGAGCCTACCAACGAAAAGCAGCCATTGTTGAATTTGACGGATTTTGTTCTGCTCACGCCTTGGTGTTGCGTGCAAATTCGGAAATTATAGAACCTGAATTATTTCCATTCTTTTTACAGTCAGATTTGTTTATGCACCGTGCTGTTGATATTTCTGTGGGCTCATTATCTCCAACCATAAATTGGAAAACACTGAAACAGCAAGAATTCCTTCTCCCGCCGAAAGACCAGCAAGCCAAAATCGCCGAACTGCTCTGGGCTATGGATGATGTGGTGGAGAAAGAAAAGGCTGTTTTGGAGAAATTAAGATTAACTTATTTAAGTCAAATTG
>Ga0209664_1001448_pt1 | contig 12548 bp, 12 predicted proteins | sample SaaInlV_150m_DNA_FD_184668 | JGI IMG/M metagenome (GOLD analysis project Ga0209664, IMG submission 184668) | Marine microbial communities from expanding oxygen minimum zones in the Saanich Inlet - Saanich Inlet SI073_LV_135m_DNA (SPAdes) (version 2) | ecosystem: Environmental > Aquatic > Marine... | reverse complement strand
TAATGGAATGGAACAAGAATACTATGTCATTCCCAAGGACGATGGTTCAAAAACGTTTATCTATGATTCAGAATTATTAGTATGTGATAATAATGGTTGTTATTAATTTAATATAAAAAATTATGAAAAAACTATTACTAATTTTAATGTTAATACCTAATCTTGTGATGGCAGATGTGTGCGTGACAAGTATGTTTATAACTAATACCCCTAGTGATGGAAAAGACATAGATAAGGTTTATGAAGAAATCACTAAAAGCTGTAAGAAAAATCAAATTTTAAAATTTTGATATGAATTTAAATTCCTGGAAATTAGAGAATAGTTACGCTGATTTACCTACAAAGTTTTATACATCCATAAACCCAACGCCTGTAAGAGCCCCTGAGTTGATTATTTTTAATGAAAAATTAGCAAAGACGCTTGATATCACTTTGCCTTATGATGATAAAAAAATTCTAGCAAGACTTTTCTCTGGTAATGAGCTACCGGAAACGTTTAACCCCATTGCACAAGCTTATGCTGGTCATCAATTCGGTCACTTCTCAATTCTTGGCGATGGCAGAGCTCATCTCATTGGTGAGCACATTTCACCAAATGGTACACGCTTCGATATTCAACTTAAAGGTTCAGGTCAAACACCCTATTCAAGAGGAGGTGATGGACGTGCCGCTCTTAGCCCAATGTTACGCGAATACCTCATAAGCGAGGCGATGAATGCACTTAATATTCCTACAACTCGAAGTCTAGCTGTAGTTTTAACTGGTGAATCTATTATGCGATCATCTTTGTTAGATGGAGCCATTCTCACACGAGTAGCTTCAAGTCATTTAAGGATAGGAACTTTTGAATATGCCAATAAAATGCTGGGACATAATGAACTCAAACAATTAGCTGATTATGCAATAGAGCGTCATTATCCTGAACTTGCAGACCATAAAAATCCATACCTTAGTTTTCTTAATGCTGTTATTGAAAGACAAGCTAAACTTATCGCTTCCTGGATGCATATAGGATTTATTCATGGTGTGATGAATACTGATAATATGAGTATAAGTGGTGAAACAATTGATTATGGACCTTGCGCATTTATGGATATTTTCTCTATGGAGACGGTCTTTAGTTCTATTGATTACCAAGGACGCTACAAATTCGGAAGTCAAGCACATGTTGCGCATTGGAATTTAGGTAGGTTGGCCGATAGCTTACTACCTCTTTTACATAAAAATATTGATAATGCGATTAAACTAGCAGAAGCATCAATTAAGAAGTACAGTAAAATTTTTAATCATGCATGGATATCAGGTATGCGCTGCAAGCTTGGTATCTATGGTGAAGAAGATGAGGATTTCTCTTTGGTTCAAAAACTTTTGGAGTGGATGCAGATATCCAAAATCGATTACACAAGAACTTTCTGCGATCTAAGTCAAGCAACCCTCCCCCAAAAAAAGATATATAAGTCAAAAATATTCCAAGAGTGGTATTTAATTTGGCAAGCAAGACTAGCACGAAATTCAAAGTCGCTAAAATCTTCTTTGCGTCTAATGCAAGATAGTAACCCTGTAATTATCCCAAGTAACTATCATGTAGAAAAGGCATTGGCAGCATCTGAAAAAGGTGATTTAAAAACCTTTTTAACTCTTCTTGAGGTATTGAAAGATCCATTTAAAGCTACAACACTAAATAAACCTTATCGAGATTCAACTATAAAGCCAAATCCCAATTACCAAACTTTTTGTGGAACATAAATTATGGATGTAAATAAAAAACCTTATTCATCACCTGCCACTTACCATCAACTTTAAGTAGATTTAGAAAGTCAGTGAAACGAGAACCTTTCCAATTATCAAGCTCAATTCTCACATTTGCTACAGTACCTTGGATATCTATTTTTGAAATGTTATAAACTAAATCTGTGGCTGCACCATTACCATCATGCCAATCATATAAAGTTTGAATTGGTCCTGCAATCAAATCTTGTCCAACGTAGCCATACCATGTAGCGTCATTATGGAATGTAGGCCTCATTTCAGAACCTTTTCCTGAAATTGCACCTTTTAGGTAATTAGATATTAGTAAATTAGTTATTGCTTTATAGTCATTAAGGACAGAAGTTGTGCTCATAATAATCTCCAATTTATTTAAAACCAGTTTACCCCCAGACAATTAAGTGGGCAAATGGGTGAAAAGCACCTTACCCCTAGCCTATATATATAGGTATATAAGAATTAATACGGTAGTGCTTACCTCCACCAATTATGGCGACATGGAGTCCCTACTTTGTAATGATGGCATGGGGTACGGGTGGGGTGTAATTGGTGGAGTTTACTAATCACAGGACATGATTGCGGTATTAAACTAGTTGGGTTTGGTTTATCTCAATAATTTGCAAAATGATACAATCAGATTAATCAATTTAAGAAGAGGTTTCATAATGCCCTTTGTAACAATAAATATACTGGAAGGTAAAGATAAAGAATATATCCGTAAAGCTTCAGATGCCATAAATAATGCGGTTATAGAAACGATGGCTTTCCCCGATGATGATAGGTATCAGGTGGTAAATCAACTACCTAGTGAATGCCTCCAATATCAAGGAAGAGATGAGGACAGGATTATGATGCATCTAGTTATGCGTTCTGGTCGTTCTAATAAGTCTAAACAAACTTTTTATAAAAAAGTTGCAGAAAATCTGCATGCAGAAATTGGAATTAAGCCTGAAAATATATTTATAACCATAACTGAAAACCATGATATTGACTTTTCATTCAGAGATGGCATTGCTCAATTTGTTGTTTAGTGCGATAGAACCAAGCTGAATCTGTGTGTCGCAACCGTATATCCAAGCATCAAAAGCTTGTGTGAATTCCCTGTGAGCTAGTAGTTTTTTCATTTTACTCATCCTTTTATTTTGCTTTATTGCCCTAAACTAAAAGGTAGATTGGAGGGTAAAAAGGTTATTTTTTTTATAATTTAACATAAACAATAAAGACCTTATTTAGCTATATGTTTTACTTTTTCTATCAAATATCTTTATTGAATATTGTTACATTAATCAAACTTATAAGCTCGCTTTGTAGTTCTTTACTTCATTGTCTATATGGTCAGCTAACCACTGAACCATCTCACCTCTCTCAGTCATAAAGCTTTCTTCGCCTAGATATCTATCAATAACGCTAGAGCCACCAATAACACTGTGGTCTAGTTGAACATTAATAGCATTGTCTACAAACTGCTGTTTAGTCCATAAGATTTGAGCTACTGAACGGAATCCATGAAAGACTGCTTTGGGTAAGTTATTCTTCTTAAGAGTTCGTTGAAGATGAATACGGCCTGATTCAGAGTTGATAGGTGAGTCACCTGTCTCTGAGAATATATACATGCTATTGCGCCATCTATTGCCTTGGTAGTTCATCTGCACTTTCTTAAGCTCTGTTAGTAACTGCCTTGCTTGATTAGGTAGTGGCGAATTAACTGCCCTTCTATTCTTCATCTTCTCAGGTGGTATCACAAAGACTGATTTAGACTCGTTATAATCTTCCCACTTAAGGTCAATGAAGCTACCAACTCTTAACGCTGTATAAGAACCAATCATTAGTAAGGACTTAACTGCCAGTGAAGCCTTGGTATTCTGTAATAGATGGTAAGTAATCCCTAAGTTTTCCAATGGTATGAATGGAAGTTTATTAGTATCTTCAGCTCTAGGCTTTCTTAGGATAGGGTCTTTGGCGAAGTGTCTTACTAAGTTGCTAGGTACGATGTCATTATTCTCAGCGTATCCATATATCACTGACATTAACTTCTTAGCGTTCTGACCTGAAGAACTCCCTACTTCCAGTGTAATCTTTACTAACGCTTCTCTTAATTTACCTTTGGTAAGGTCTGCAATAGGAATGTTGTGCAGCTCTTTCAACAAACCAAAGGCATAAGCCATGCCCTTAGCATGTTTAGGAGTCCAAGGTTTAATAGGATTGTTTATGCGCTCTTCAGTGGCTAGGGCATATAACGACTGAATAGTGTGCTTCTGAGAGTCTACAACCTTAGCTTTCTCTAAGTCTTTAGTTACTTTTGGGTTTGCACCACTCTTTAAGATAGCTCTTAATCTATCTCGCTCCACCCTTGCTTCAGCTAATGATAAATGAGGATATGAACCCAGTGATATTTGTGTTTCTTTGCCTTGATAACGATATTTAAGTAGCCATGATTTAGCTTGAGTAGCTCCCATAACTCTCAACATTAATCCATCTTCATCATAAAAGACTTTTCTATTTTTATCTGATGGACAAGAGGCGCTTTGAATCTCTTTAGAAGTAAGCTTTGCCATAATGTATCAACTCTTAAAGTGGTGACATGAATTACAGTGTAACCTACTTTTTTATATATGTAACCACATATGTAACCACATTGGCTGTAGATTCATATAGACAACAATAGAAGTTATATTGCTATAAGTACTGTAAACACTGGGTTTTATATATTAAAGAAATGATAAAAAACGATGCTAGAGCTAGGTTCGTCTTCCCTTGGGGACGCCAATATATATAGCTACATCCCATATAAACACTGCTATAAATTTCAAATCAATAAAACAATCGAGTGTATTGCAAAGAAATGCCTTGATACCAAATAGCTGAACAATATACTTATTGGTCAATAGCGCTGTGATTGCTTTTTTATTGTTCATCGTCGTATCCAAATGCATCCATTACTTTTTTAAAAACAAGCGCAGGTTTAATCTCTTGAATGATTTTCTGTTTATCCTGTACCCAATACGACTCCTCTCCCCAAGGCCTGTATCGATGTGGCTCGCCAGGACCAAATATTGTAAAAGTTTTGGTTTGGACTGCGCTTGCAATATGCCCTAAACCAGAGTCATTCCCTACAAATAATTCTGAATTTTTAATAACAGCGGCTGTGGTTAATAGATCTAATTTGCCGCATAAATTTAAAAACTCACCTCCATAAGCTTCCTTAAAAATTGGTACAAATTTGTTATCTCTTGAGTCACCCACAATCAGGATAAAATCAAAATTCTTTTGAAGCATGCTTGCAAGTTCTGCAAAAAATTGAGCGGGCCATATTTTATGTTCTGAATTAGCACCAATCCCTAGCGCTAAAATTCTTTTATATCCTTTAGGAATTAATTTCCTAGCATCAATTTTCTCTTGCTTATTAAGCCATATCTCTGGCTTTGGCATTAGGTTGGTTGGTTGCTTAATAGAGAGGAAGTGTTTTTCAGCGCTATGGATATTGTTATTCTTTACTTTATGAAATTTTTTATCTGCACGAATCAAATAAAGCAAGCCATCAGATCGTAGGTCGACTGCTAAGTCATAATGATCAGCCCTAATCCTTCTTACTAAATTTAAAGTACCCATAAATCCTTTGGACTTATCCTTCCTGTAAAATTTATTTATGAATGGGCAATGTTTAAATAGCATCTCAGAACGTTGGTCGCCAACAACATCAAAGCGCGCATTTTTATATATTTGCGCTAATCTTATAAGAACGGGTGTAGTTAAGACAACATCTCCGATATTTGATAGGGTGATAAATAGAATTTTCTTTGGTTGGCTCATCTAATAGGCGCTTCTTTTAATTAATTGCCACTGCATAAGGTTTTTTTTAATCAATCTCTCTGGCTGCATAGTTAGTGCTAATCGTGAGCCAGCACCTTTCTCATTAATTGTACTTTTACGCAATGGAATCAACCCCTTTAACTTAAAAACCTTTTGCCCTAAAGAAGAAATAGAATAGGACCCCCAAAAAAACGATAGGCAGCACCAGGATAAAAGACTCTTTTGGGGTCTTTAAGATGCTTGCGATTGAATGGCGGTAAAAAAAGACTAACATCACAGAAGCCAAGATAATACCTATGAGCTGAAACCCTGAGTAATTCATCTTTAACGTACCATGATTCGTTCTTGAGTAAAATTATGTATCACTTGAATGCTATTTTTTTTCAATCGATTTTAAGTATTCATTGCTATCAGAAATAACCTGGAAAGCAGATAATTCAAATTTGGGCAGGGCTGCTAGCAAATGATCAAAAATATCACTCTGGATATTCTCATAATTTACCCAGTTGGTATCATTGGTGAACACATAAATTTCAATGGGTATGCCGCTTTGGCCTGGCTGAAGCTGGCGTATTAAAAAAGTTAAATCATTTCTGATGTGCTCATTTTCTCTTAAGTAGTTGTAGATGTATTGTCTGAATAAACCAATGTTGGTAAGCGCCCTTCCATTTAAATCTCCCTCTACTGTTTTTTGTTTTAAATTGTATGAATTAATCTCACTCCTTTTTTCACTGATATATTTCTTCAGATGAAAAACTTTTGCTAATTTTTCCAGTAGCGCCGCATCACAAAATTTAATTGTTTTAATATCAATATTGATTGAACGCTTAATTCTTCTCCCCTTCGTATCTGTCATCCCACGCCAATTTTGAACGCCATGAGAGATTAATGCTGCGGTAGGAATGCTAGTAATTGTTTTATCAAAATTCCTTATCCTTACCGTGTTCAGCGAAACATCCTCAACATCTCCATCAACATTCAAGTCCTTTATGGTTATCCAATCACCAATCCTAACCAAGTCATATGAGGCGACCTGGACACTGGCAACAAAACCTAAAATAGTATCCTTAAATACAAGGATGATTACTGCGGATGCGGCACCTAAGCCCGTTAAAAATGCCATGGGTGATTTATCAAATAGCATCGAGACGATTAGGACAACGGCTGTAAGAACAATAATAATCTTAACTAACTGAAGATAACCCTTAATAGAAGGCTGATGCGATTTTTTAATTCCTTCATAATAGCCATTAGCGACATTTAGAAAAGCTAAAAAGAACCAAACAACTGCAAGGGTCGCATACATAACACCACCCTCCTCAATAAAAATAACTGAATCATTGATCCAGCTAATTCTGGAATCATCTGAGGTCATCAAATCAGCAAGAGAATAAAATGTTAAGGCCGAGACAAGGTGGGCAACATTTTCAAAAGGCTTATACACAGCAATTGTTTCAGATATCACATTTTTTTTATAAAGGATGGTCTTTCTTGCGTAACTTATAATGTAATTTTTAGTAATAAAATATGCTAAAAAAGCAAGGCCGAAAATCATGAGCACAACATGCATTATTGCTAATGCTGCGGTTAGATCATAACTTAAGCCTAGAAATTTATAAAAACCTATAATTTCATCAATCATTTTGTTTTTTAGCCCTGAAATTTATCAAATAAATATACTGTATAAAATTGTAACTATTTATAATTATACCCAATATAAAAAAATATTTTTTAATGGATAAGGTGCGAGGCCTCTTTCATTTATAATCTAAAAGAATAAATATCGGTAAAACCCAAAAAATAAACTTTATGATAAAAGGATTAATTAAATTATATGAAAGTCAATTTGTGCCTGATTTTTCGATCAGGTTTGGCATAACACAACATTAAGCAATTACCATGCATTCAATCTACAAAGGCACAATATCTCACTCAAGAACAAAAGGCCCACAATATTCTTTTAGCTATAGAACCACCATGTTATTTCTTGACCTTGATGAAATTAAAAGTGCATTTAATAAGCGTCTTTTTTGGAGTTATGAAAAACCTAACTTAGCATCCTTTCGGAGGAAGGATTTCTTTGGGGATACCTCAAAACCCATTAAACAAGAAATTATAAAATTAATTACTAAAAATTTAAAGTGCAAGGTTGATGGAAGGGTATTCCTGCTTACCACAATAAGATATTTTGGTTACTGTTTTAATCCTGTCAGTTTTTACTATTGCTATAACAAAAAAAAGGAATTAACTGCGATTGTTTCTCATATTACAAATACCCCCTGGGGGGAACGGCATGCCTATGTTCACGATTGTAGAAAAATAAGGGGGGGAACTAAAACCTTTAAGTTTAAAAAAGACTTTTATGTGTCCCCCTTCCTGCCGATGGATCTAGAATACATTTGGAAATTTACAGAGCCAAAAGATTTTTTATTTACCTCCATGGAGTGCTCCAAAAATCAAAAAAAATATTTTACTGCCACATTAAAAATGACAAGACAGTCATGGAGCTCATATTCATTGAATAAGCTACTATTCCTTTCAGTGCCAATGGGTATGAAGACAATTATCAGTATTTATTGGAATGCGTTAATATTATATTTAAAAAAAGTGAAGTTTTATCCGCACGCCTGACATGAATCATTTATACATAACAAAACCATACGATAGAAATGCCTTATGAGCGCTCAGGCTAAAACCGCTCTTATTGTGGGTGCAGGGATTGCAGGCTCTAGTCTTGCCTTCCATCTTGCAAAAAAGAATTATCAAGTCACCTTATTAGATAGAAATGCCCATGATGAGATCGATATTTTTCATAACAAGGCCGTTGAGATGTCTCCACATTTTATGCTAAACAACCCAAGATATAATTCACTTATGATCGAAGCTTCGAAATATTCATATCGCCTTGTCAAAGAATTTAACTTTTCTAAAAAAAATGCACTTTTGGAGGGTGTGGTAAAACTTTATGACATAGGCGTCGCTGAGCGACTCGTTAAAATGATGGCTAAAATTGACGTAGTTAAGGCAGCTTTTAAATATCTACCAGAAGATATCATTAACAAAAAATATTCTATTAATAGCAAGACAGGTATCTTCTTTAAGTATGGCGGTTGGGTGTCTCCAAAAAAAATCTGCTCCGTTCTAATTGAGCATAAAAATATAAAACTTATTGCAAAATCAGAAGTAAAAAAAATTTCTTATAAGAAAAATCAATGGTTTTTAGGTTGTCAAAATTTGCATGAGCATAGTGCGTCGAATTTAATCTTCTGCAATTCATTTTCGCTAGGCCATGTAAATTTATTTAACAATCTAGATTTAAAAAAAACCAGAGGTCAGGTCAACTGGATTCCTAGGCAAAAGGATACTCAGGCTAAAGAAATTATCTCGGATAAGGGCTACCTTATACCCGATGTAAACGGGGTCGATGTCATTGGCTCAACTTATGGCCGTAGCAATGATAATAACCAGCTGTCTGAAGATGATTTTAAAAAAAACTTAAAGGCCTATCAACGGCTAACCGGAAATCAACTAAATCAAAAATGCTTACCAAATAATGGTTGGGTTGGCTGGAGAGCAATTTCTCCGGATCGAAATCCTTATGTAGGGCAAGTTCTAAATGCTTCTAAAGAATTAACTAAAAATCCTAAATCACTCAATGACTTGAATTGGCACCCTAATCTTTTTGTTAATGCCGGTTATGGCTCAAGAGGTTACACACTGGCACCGTTTGTCTCCAAATGTCTTGCTTCAAAAATAGACGCTTCCCAGACAGCTGAAGAGGAGGATATTCTAAATTACTTGAATCCATGCAGGGGTTCACTAAAGAAACTAGGGCTTAGAAAAAAAATATTTTTAAATTCGATATGACAAAAAAATTAATTACAGCGGCACAGGCTAAAGAAGAAGGCGGAGATATTTTAGGCGCCATAGAGCTTTATAAGGCTGCGTGGCGTGAAGACTCTAAAAATACATTTCTCCAAATTACAATTGGAAATCTATATGCCTCAATTGATGAGTATGAAGAGGCGGCTGGTTTTTTTAGGCGAAGCCACCATGCTTTAAAAGACAACCAACAAGTTACTGAAGCCTTAAGCTTTTGTCTTAATAAAATTGGAAATGCCTATTTTGATAAAAGAGAATTCAATATGGCGGCATCGGCTTTTGAGGAGGCCCTAAGTTACACTAAAAATAACACGTCATATCTTTTTAACTATGGAAACACCCTATTTCAACAACATAAATATGATGAAGCGATTGAGGCATACAGCATGTCTCTTAAGATAAAGCCTGACCCAATGACCTACAATAATTTAGGGAATGCATACCAACGAACCCTAAAGACTGACGAGGCGATTAAATGTTATGAAAAAGCACTGTTAATCAATCCTAATTTAACACATACCTTCATTCAACTAACGCACCTCAAACAAAGCATCTGTTCATGGGGTGGTATCGATGAAATGTTTTTAAAAATAAAGGAGGTGGCTGAGAAAAAAATAAATGGGAGAATTTCCCCCTTTGCCTTGTTTTCAATGCCAAACCTGACTAACAAAGACCACTTAAATGTTGCAAATGCATGGGTAAAACAATCTGGTGTACAGTTTTTAGAAAAATCTGTATTTCAAAAAAGGGAAAAAGTTACAATTGCATATCTTTCATCAGATTTTAGATTGCACCCCTTATATTATTTAATTAAAGAAATTTTAATTAATCATGATCACGATAAATTCATAGTTAAACTCTTTTATTCTGGTCCCAATGATAACTCAAAAGAGTTAGATGAATTTAAGGGGATTGGCGATGCATATTTTAATATCACTGAGATGAGTGATGAAAAAGTTGCAAATTTAATGCGTAACGAGACGATTGATATTATGGTGGATCTTACCGGGTTTACTCAGAATAGCCGATCATTTATAGCCGCATTAAGACCAGCAAAATACCATATCAATTGGCTTGGATATCCTGGCACCATGGGCGCTTTAGATGAAAGACCGCTCTATGACTATATGCTTGCGGATGAATATATCATTCCAAGATCTAAAAAGAGCGAATATGCAGAGGAAATCGTCTATCTGGGGGGTTGCTACCAACCAAATATCGCCACAAGGCCCGCTCTTAAAGATGTAAATAAAGGAGATTACGGCTTCAAAGAGACGGACTTTATTTTTGCATCATTTGGGCAGTCCCTAAAAATTACTAAAGAAATGTTTTCATTATGGATGAGGCTGTTGCAAAAGGTCCAGAATTCTACCTTATGGTTATTAACATCAAATAAAACTTGTGAAAGCAATCTAAGGTCTTTTGCCAAAAATGAATTTGGTATACAAACGGATAGAATTAATTTTGCTGAAAAAGTAGGTTTTGATGAGCATATACAACGACATCAAATCGCTGACCTGTTTCTTGATACATTTCCTTATAATGCGCATACCTCAACGAGTGATGCTTTGTGGGCAGGATGCCCAATTATTTCATTATCGGGTGAAACTTTTGCAAGTAGAGTTGCTGGAAGCATCCTAACTAAAATAGGCTGTCCAGAATTAATCGTTTCTTCAATGGAGCAGTACGAAGAAAAAGCAATTGAGCTAGCCTATACCCCAAAAAAACTTTTATCCCTGAAACGCAAAATATTAAATTTAAAGAAAGATAGTGATTTATTTAAACCAAAAAATTTTACACAAGACTTAGAAGAAAAATTAGCAAAACTAATTAATTAGCTCTCCAGAAATTTTCCTATGAGTGACTTTACCAGGTTTTCTTTTTTTGGGCTAAATGGGTCAAATAAATTCATATGGCTCATACCCCTCATCCAGGTTAATTGTCTTTTTGCAAGCTGTCTCGTTGCAATTACAATCATTTCTGTTAGGTCTTCCAATTCAATTTTTTTATTCATGGAATTTAGTATTTGTCGGTAACCTACACATCGCATAGAGGAATGTTGCTCGCCAAGCTCAGGGTAGTCCTTTAAAAGCCCCCTGACCTCATCCAAAAATCCTCTTTTAATCATCTCTTTAGTTCTTAATTCAATTCTTTTATGAAGCGCACTTCTGTCTTGAGGCATTAAGCCTATTTTTAAAAAATTAAACTGTGTTTGAGGTGTTTTATTTTTAGTTTGAAAACAAGAAATAGGCTTTCCACTTATATAATATACTTCCATCGCCCGCATAATTCTATGCTTATCATTTGGCTTTATTGTTCTTGCAGACTTGGGGTCTATCTTAAGTAATTTACTATACAAATGACTAAGACCAAATTCATCTATCTCATTACCTACCTTTACTCTAACCTCATCTGATGAAGAAGGAATATCATCCATTGGGTACTCTAAAGCATTAAAATAAAGCATGGTTCCACCAACCAATAAAGGTGTTTTGTTGTTATTTAGCACGTTACTTGAGACTTTAAATTCATCTTCTTTAAACTGACTTACTGAGTAACTTTCAGTGGGCGGGATTAAATTTATCAAATGATGCGGATATCTCTCTAACTCAGAAGAGCTTGGCTTAGCTGCACCAATATCCATATCTTTATATATTTGCACCGAATCCACACTGATTATTTCAGTTTTGAAATTATCAAATACAAATTTTGCAAGCTCTGTTTTACCTGAGGCCGTTGGTCCAATAATAAATATTTTTTTTTGCATTCAATTAATTTTCTGGATCATTTGTTGATGCAATAGAAACACCAGACTTAATATAATTCTTTGTGCCCAGATATATTGCCTTTGCTAACTTTTTCTGAAATTTAGAAGACCTCAGTTGCCTCTCTTCTCTCGGATTACTTAAGAACGCTGTTTCTACAAGTATCGATGGGATATCTGGTGCCTTTAGAACAGCAAAACCCGCTTGTTCAGGGTATTGTTTATGAAGATTGTTGACTTTTTTTATCTCTTTTAAAACATAATTAGCAAGCTTAAGACTGTCATTTATCGTAGCTGATTGTGATAAATCTAGTAATGTCTTTGC
>Ga0209664_1001431_pt1 | contig 12590 bp, 10 predicted proteins | sample SaaInlV_150m_DNA_FD_184668 | JGI IMG/M metagenome (GOLD analysis project Ga0209664, IMG submission 184668) | Marine microbial communities from expanding oxygen minimum zones in the Saanich Inlet - Saanich Inlet SI073_LV_135m_DNA (SPAdes) (version 2) | ecosystem: Environmental > Aquatic > Marine... | reverse complement strand
TGTTGCTGCGATTCGTCGTGCGGGAGAGATTCTCGAAGCTGCCGGTTGGCACGTGGAAGAATGCCAGCCACCTGAGCTCGCTCGTGTCAATGAAGTGTGGGCGCAATTGCTGACTCGGGATATTGAAGAAACGGTGTCGTCCATCAGTCCGATGATGACTGAAGGTGCCGTTGGCCTGTTAAATGAGTTGATAGAACGTTTTCCCTCTTCAGCGATGCCTAATACAGTTGTTCATATGGAGCGGGATCGATTGTGCAGGGACTGGTCTGCGTTTAACCAGCGGTATCCTCTGGTTGTCGGTCCGGTATGGAGCGATGTTCAATTCCTCCACGATGCTGATCTTGACCCACACACGGGCGCTGATACAACGCTGAGTCGGCTGGCATTTATTACGCCGGGTAATCTACTGGGTATCCCGGCGGTAGCGGTTCCGATGGGTGTGCATGACGGCTTGCCACTGGGAGTCCAGATCTACGCTGATCGCTGGCGTGAGGACCTATGTCTGGCTGCGGCGCAATTGATCGAGGATGAAGTAGGGCTGATCTGTCCTATTGATCCGGTCACGTAGACGATGTCAGTACCGCCTGGCCCTTATCTGAGTGAACAATCCTTAACGGTTCTCGCATGCCGGCAATCAGTGGGCCACCTCTTTTGGGGTATTCTCCGCTTGGGTCACTGGCCATGAAAAACCCAACATCAGTGAATTTTGTCGAGTCATTGGGTTTAAAGAAAGTTGTCTTATAGCCAAGGTTACAAAGGTTTCACCGTTTACTCTTGCCGAAATCCTTGATACGTTCCTGCATCGACTTGTCTGCGCCGGGACTGTTTTCGCGTTCAAAGACCAGGCCTTCACCCAGGGGCAGGTTCATGCCTTTGTTCACCAACATCTTGTCAGCGCGAAGGGTGTGCCAGGAGTTGCCTACAATCTGTCGCGCAATTTCGATCGTGCGGTCGATTAGCGCATCGTCAGCGACGCATTCATTGGCAAGGCCTATTTCGACAGCCTCGCTGCCTGCTACTATCCGGCCGGTATACATCATTTCCTTCGCTCGAATCGGCCCAATCCTGCGGGGTAGCCGTTGGCTCATGCCCCATAGTGGTGTCATGCCCCATTTCCCATGGGTATCTGCAAACTTGGCGGAGTCGCTTGCGATTAACAGGTCACAGGCGATGGCGAGCTCGAGTGAACCGGTGTAGCAATGTCCTTGTACTGAAGCGATGACGGGCTGTGGCAGGTTTTCAATCAGCTCGAGGGTTTCAGCCTGGAAGTGACGAGAGGGTGCTGTCTCGCCAGACTGGATCGCCTTCAGGTCGTTACCGGCTGAAAAGGATCGGCCTGCACCGCGAAGAATCACGCAGCCTGTTTCTTCCGATTGGGCACTGATTGTCTCTAAGTGCTCTCGTAACTCTATAAACAGGTTTGGGCTAAGTGCATTTAGCGTATCCGGTCGATTCAACGTGAGGATTGCGATCCCGTCGTCGTCAGTTCTTAGTACCAGGTCTCCCATTGGAGTCTCCATTGTGTTCTAAACCACAAGTGCGTTCTAAACCAAGTGTGTTCTAAAACAGAGAATTCAACCAGCATTGTGCGCGATTCGGCGAGGCGCTGCAAAGCCGGGGCAGTTACGTGTATGCTTCGTCGCTTGAGGAAAAACTGATGATAGATATGCCCCGGTCCGTTGAGTGGCGAGACAATACACTCGTTTTACTAGACCAGAGAAAATTACCGCAGAGAGAAGAAGTTGTGCTTTGCGAAGCCATTGAACAGGTGTTCGATAGCATTAGAACGCTCACAGTTCGTGGCGCACCTGCAATCGGCATTGCTGCTGCCTACGGGCTATTGGTAGGCAGCCACAATAAGGAAGCCGCGGATATTCGCGCCGACTTCCATGAGCGGTGTGACTACCTGATCAGTGCAAGGCCTACGGCGGTTAACCTTGCGTGGGCTGTAAACCGGATGCGAGACTGTGAGCAGCGCTGTCATAATGAGTCCAGCCTGTTTGCTGATTTATTGCAGGAAGCACAGTCAATTCACGAGGAAGACAGGGTGGCGTGCAATGCCATCGCTGATGTTGGATTGCCACTGGTAGAGGCTCATCCGAATTTGCTGACCCATTGCAACGCTGGGAGTCTCGCTGTCTCAGAGCTTGGTACGGCACTCGCGCCTATCTATCGCGCTCACCAGAAAGGTATAAAGGTTCACGTGTTTGTCGATGAAACAAGGCCGCTGCTGCAGGGCGCAAGACTGACCGCGTATGAACTGCATCGTAACGATGTGGATTGCACGCTCATATCAGACAACATGGCTGCTCACATTATGTCAGAAGGGAAAGTCGACATGGTGATCGTGGGGGCAGACCGGGTCGCGGCGAACGGTGATGCTGCCAACAAGATTGGTACAATGAACCTGGCGATTCTTTGTCAGTACTTTTCGATCCCCTTTTATGTTGCAGTGCCCTTGTCGACGGTGGATATAGAAACAACCTCCGGTGACGACATTGAGATTGAAGAGCGGGATGCTTCGGAAGTTAAAGAGTATGCAGGACACCCGATCGCGCCGGTTGGTGTTGCTGCCCGGTCCCCGGCCTTTGACGTTACACCGCATAAACTGATCACTGGCATTATTACTGATGCAGGCCTGCTCAAGCCGCCTTACACTGAATCAATCGCCAAAGTAATGAAGGGTTAAATGATGGTGGAAACTGAAGGTGTCATTAAGTTTAACCTGACTTTCCGTACCGAGAAACTGGGTGGCGTCGACATTGGAGAATTGTCTGCGTGGCGAACGGTCCTTAAAGACCTGGGGTTATTAGGCCAAACTCCTGGCCGATATGACGGTTATGGGTTCGGCAATATATCGCAGCGTTGCGCTGGTGGGTTTGTCATTTCCGGAACTCAGACAGGAGAGCTTGATGCCGTAACCCTGGATGACTATGCGGTCTGCGAAACCTGGGATCTGCAGCGTAACGCTGTTGATGCCAAAGGAACCGTTAAGCCATCTTCGGAATCATTATCCCATGCCGCCATTTATGACGTTCATGAATCGGTGACATGTGCGCTGCACGCTCACAGTCCGGATATCTGGCGGAATTCAGTTGAACTGGGTATCGCGGTGACAGAGGAGTCGGTTGCCTACGGAACACCAGAAATGGCTAAAGAGGTAAGGCGGCTGATGATGGATATGGATTCGCCGGGTATATTTTCAATGGGTGGTCATGAAGATGGCATTTTCACCTTCGGGCGCTCGTTAGCGGAAGCCGGCCAGTTAATGGTGCATGAACTGGTCAGGGCAAGAGCGCTTGTTTAGCCAGGTATTAAGTTGGTGGTGTTCAAATAGAGCGAAAATCTGGCGTATTCTGAAGATACAATGGAAAGATCCCCAAACTGACCTTTTTTCGCTGTTTTGTTAACAATGATGAATACAATAGGGTCCCTAGAGATTAGGAAAGCTGATGGCCGATAACAGAGACAATAAACCGATAGTGATCATGTTCGTCATCGTGCTGGTAGCGATTGTTGGCGTGGTCGGCTACTTCGTAACAACCAGTAAACCTGAGCCGCGGGTAGTAGAAAAAATACAAATACCTACGGTAGTGGAACCTGCAAAATCAGAGTCGGTACCTGATCCAGAGCCCGAACCTCCGACTGCACCGGTTATTGAGGTGCCGATCGAAGAGGGAAAGCCAGATTTTGTGTTGCCATTGTTAGACGACAGCGACCAGTTGATCAGGGACGGTGCGGTTAGCCTGTCAAGACATGAAGGCGTTAACGCCTGGGTGGCACCTAACCAGCTGATTCGAAAGTTTGTTGCGTTTACTGACAACATTGCTCGAGGGCAAGTTGCCAAGGAGCCTGTCAGGTCACTGGCACCTGAAGGGCCGTTCCTGGTGCGGAAGATAGATGAAAAAACTTTCGAACTGGACCATGCATCGTATACCCGGTACACGCCATTTGTTGAGATTGCCGGGTCAGTTGACGCTAGAAGGGCGGCTGAGTTCTACCATTTACTCAGGCCGCTTGTTCAGATTGCTTATGCAGAACTCGGTTACGGTAACCAGACCTTCGATGATGTAATGTTCCAGGCGATTGGTAGATTACTTGAGACCCCGATAATTACAGGACAGATTCGCCTTGTTCAGCCAGCTGTCATGTATAAGTTTGAAGACCCAAAACTGGAATCCTTGAGTGCGGCTCAGAAGCAGCTGATACGAATGGGACCCAAGAATACCCTATTGTTACGGGTCAAGATCAGCGAAATTGCACTGGAGTTGCGTGCTATTCTGAACAGATGACCTTGCCTCTATCTGACTACACTATCCTGGACCTGACCATTGCGCGAGCCGGGCCCACGGCGGTCCGGCTGCTTGCAGACTGGGGCGCAAAGGTTATTCGAATTGAACCACCACCTGATGCCGGGCTCACCGATGTCACCGGTGGTCGGCTAAGCCCTGATTCACAGAACCTCCACCGTAATAAACGGGGCATGACGATTAACCTAAAGTCTGCTGATGGGCACGCGTTGTTTCTAAAACTGGCGGCGAAGGCCGATGTGGTGGTGGAGAACTTCCGAAAGGATGTGAAATATCGACTGGGTATCGACTATGAAGCTGTAAAAAAGGTTAACCCCGGCATCGTTTATGCCAGTGTATCCGGGTTTGGCCAGGATGGTCCTTATAGTGAACGCCCGGGAGTTGATCAGGTTGTGCAGGGCATGAGTGGTCTTATGTCTGTTACAGGGCAGCCGGGAGAAGGCCCGATGCGTGTCGGTATTGCCATCAGTGATACATCCGCCGGTATGTTCCTGGGGCAGGGGGTACTGATGGCGCTGCTTCACCGGGAGAAAACGGGGGAAGGAAGCTGGGTCCATACTTCCCTGCTTGAGTCGATGCTAAGCAAACTGGATTTTCAGGGCGCGAGGTACACCATGGCTGGTGAAGTCCCTGGCCAAGAGGGCAACAACCATCCGACAAATTCTCCGATGGGTGTTTTTCACACGTTAGATGGCATGGTCAATCTGGCGGCGAGCACCAACAAGATGTTTGCTGCGTTTACAGCGGCTGTAGGACAGCCGGGTCTCGCCGAGAATGAAAAGTTCAGGAACACCAGGGGAAGGATCGCGAATCGCCATGAACTGTGGCAATTGATCAACGGGATCACGACCGGCATGATGACGGCTGAGCTGGTGGAGCTTGCCAATGATGCTGGTTGTCCGTGTGGGCCAATATACGATATTGCTGAGGCATTTGAGGATGAGCATGTTCGTTCACTAAAGATGCGTCGCACAACCTGGCGTGAAGAGATGGGTGAATTCGACCTTGTTCGCTCACCAATTAATATGAGTACTTTCCCTATTAGCGATCATTTCGAACGACCTGGTCCTGTTCTCGGTGAGCACACTGATGAAGTCCTGATCGAGATGGGTTTCAATGCAGAAGACATTAACCGGTTACGGCAAGCTGGCGCTATTTAGAATGAGCAGACGATGGAACTAAAAACCGAGAAAATGTTGGCGCAGGTGGAAGATGGTATTGGCTGGGTGACCTTCAATAGCCCTGAGCGCCGTAACGCGATCTCTCTTGAAATGTGGGAAGGCCTCGCGACTATTCTGGAAGCCTTTCAGCATGATGACCAAGTAAGAGTAGTGGTGATGAAGGGAGCTGGTGACAAAGCTTTTGTGTCAGGCGCAGATATTTCGGAGTTTGATACGAAACGTGGCAGCGCCGCGCAAAAAGAGTCATATGGTAAGGTCGCAGCTAGTGCTAACCGGTGGTTGGTTAAATTGGACAAGCCGCTGATTGCAATGATCCAGGGTTTTTGCATCGGTGGCGGCCTTGCGACGGCACTAAGCGCAGATGTTCGCTTCGCGACGCCGGACTCAACCTTTGGTATACCGGCTGCGAAGCTGGGTCTTGGTTATGAGTATGAAGGGCTCAAGCGTCTCACTGAACTGGTTGGTTCATCGCGGGCAAAAGACATTATGTTCTCTGCAAGGCTTATGGCGGCAGATGAGGCCTTCCACATGGGTCTGGTTAACCGGGTTTGTGAAATCGATGAGCTTGAAGGTGCGGTGAGAGACTACGCCGCGCTGATCACTGCCAACGCGCCGCTTACGGTCAAGGCAGCGAAGGCGGCTATTAACGAAGCGGTCAAGGACCCTTCGAGCCGGGACCTTGAGTCTATATCAATAATGATCAACGCATGTTTCGACAGTGACGACTACAAGGAAGGACGCGCGGCGTTTAAAGAAAAACGAAAACCTGCATTCAAAGGAAGCTAGCTATACCACGTTCTCAATTGCCCTGATCTAAACTGGCCAGAGTTAGCGTTCGGTGAGGGCGGCTGCCTGGGCTCGCTTCAATGGTTTCAGAATGTAGTCCATGACGGTCTTTTGGCCAGTCATTATATCGACCGTCGCCACCATACCGGGAATAATGGGCAGCGGGTTTTCGCTGGTTCCAAGATGGTTCTTGCTGGTTCGAACCCTGATCCGGAAGAAATGCTCGCCGCGTTCATCGGTGATTGAATCAGCACTGATGACTTCAAGTACAGAATCCAGCCCGCCGTAAATCGAAAAATCGTAGGCGGTGAGTTTGACCGTCGCTTTCCCGCCGGGATGGATGAATGCGATATCCGAAGGGCGGATGCGGGCTTCAACCAACAACGTATCGTTCGAAGGCACGATCTCAATCAGGTCCATTCCCGGCTGTATGACTGCGCCAATGGTATTAACCAGCACCTGGTTTACGGTTCCATCTACCGGGGATTTGACAGTCGTTCGATTAACCCGGTCTTCCAGGGCCACATTAGATATGTTCAAGCGGCTGAGATCAGTTTTGGCCTCATTCAATTCGGCTTGGGTCGCGCTTCGGAACTGTTGTCTCCTTTCTGCGATCTTCTGGTTGGCCTCGGCCACTGCAGCTTCTGACCCGGGAATGGCGATGCCTGTCTCTTCGAGTTGTCCAAGGGAATCGTTAACTGCCGCCTGCAATCTCAGTAGTTCGACCTGTGAAACCGCGCCGCTTTCAACTAATGGTGCTGTGATCTCAAGTTCCTTTTTTGCCAGTGCTGCGTTGCGGGTCAGTTTGTTCTTTGCGGCCTTCAGTTCAGCCAGACCCTGGTCGTACTGGGTTCGCTGTTGTCTGAGTATACTGAGTGAAGATTCAAGTTCCTGCTGCCGGGACGTATACAGAAGGATTTCATCGTCAAGTATGCTCTGGTGTTCTTCAGAAAAACCCGGGATTGAAGTGAACGGTATTTCATCAATTTCCGCTTCCAGTCTGGCTACCCTTGCGCGAAGTGTATGAACAGATAGTGTGCCCTCACGAAATGAGCTGGCAAATCGTGTGTCGTCCAGCAGCAGCAGTATTTGTCCTGCTTTGACAGAATCGCCTGCCCTAATGTTCACCTCTGACAGGATGCCCCCCTCGAGGTTTTGGACAACCTGAATCTGACCCGATGGAATTACCCTGCCTTCAGCATGGGCGACTTCATCCAGTGTCGCGAAATTTGCCCAGATAATAGCGATAAGGACAAAAGATGCGGATAGCCAGAGAATCAAATGGCTGGCCAGAGGCAGTGACTCAATTTCTGCCGCATAAGTATCCGGCATAAATTGGATATCTGATTTGTATTCCCTCACTGGGGGTTTCCTGCAAGCATTTTCAGCACTTCGTCTCTTGGTCCATCGGCAATTATTTTGCCGTCATTTAGCACTATCAGTCGATCGACCAGCGAAAGCATTGATGCTTTGTGCGTCACCAGGAGTAGCGTTCGATCCTTTACGTACTCGGAGAAGTGCTTCAGGAAAAGTATTTCCGCGGTGTTGTCGATAGAGGCTGTGGGTTCGTCCAGAATCAGGATAGACGCGCGGTTAATAATGGCTCTCGCGATGGCAATGCCCTGTCGTTGTCCGCCGGAAAGACGTTCACCTCGCTCTCCGACGTTCAGGTCAAACCCCTGGGGATGCGTATTAAGGAAGTCGAGAATACCAGCAACCCTCGTTGCCTCAAGGACCGCCTCATCGGTGGCAAGCGGTGTGCCCAGGACGATGTTCTCCCTGACGGTGCCACTGAAAAGAGAGATTTCCTGTGGAACGTAACTCATGTTCCTGCGCAGGTCAGTGGGGTCGATCTGGTTGATATCTGTACCGCTGATGAGTATCGCCCCGGCGCCTGGTTCGTAGTAGTCCATTACCAGTTTTTGGAGAGTTGTTTTACCAGAGCCGGTCCGACCAATGATGGCGACCTTTTCTCCTTCTGTGATCTTGAATGATACGTTGGAAAGCGCGGATATCTGTTGATCCCGATAGTTGAAGGTAACTTCCTTGAATTCAATGTCGCCTTTGATTGATGGACGATGCAGGAAGCTTTTACCTGCGGGTCGTTCTACCGGCAGTGCCATGATTCTGTCGATGGCATTGAACGCGGTAATTGAATGGTGATATCGAGTCAGTATTCCTGCTACCTGGCCCATTGGCGCCAGGCAGCGGCCTGTCAGGATTGTACAGGCAATAAGACCGCCAACACTGAGGTTGCCGTCGATAATGGCGTACACGCCGACCGCAACGATGGCGATAGTAGAAACCTGCTGGATGAGTTGCGCCAGGTTAACGATGGACATCGAAAGGAAACGTGAGCGGAGTCCCATTTTTGCGAGCTTTGCGTTGAAGGTCTCCCATCGCTTCTGCATGACGCCTTCGGCGCGCGCTCCTTTTACAGTATCCAGTGAAGCTAGAACTTCAATCAGCATGGCGTGCTTGGCAGCGGATTCCCTGAACGTTTCTGTAATGAGGCCGTGCAGTGGCTTTTGTAGTGCGAGACCAGCAAGTATGATCATCGGTATCGCCACCAGTGGAACCATCGCAAGAACCCCACCGACCAAATAGATCAGGATTATAAATAGGATCACAAAGGGGAGGTCAATCAGTGCAATTAGCGTGGTCGATGTAAAAAATTCCCTGAAACTATCAAATTCCTGAAGGTTGTTGGCAAATGAGCCAACCCGGTCCGGCCGGTCGCTCATCTTGATATCCATGACCCTGCTAAAGGTCTGAGCGGACAACGTGATGTCTGCTCGTTTGCTCGCGGCATCGATGAAATATCCGCGCAGTGATTTCAGGACAAGGTCAAAGACAAACACAATGGCAATACCGGACGCGAGGACCCAGAGCGTCTCGATAGCATGGTTGGGAACCACCCGGTCATAGACATTCATAATGAATAGGGGAGTGACCAGGGCAAAAAGGTTGATTAGGAGCGAGGCAACCAGTACCTCGGCGTACAGGCCGCGAGATTTTCGGATCGTGCTCCAGAACCAGTCTTTGGAGACCCCTTCTGCCACCATGCCCGGTTTGAGCAGGTAGCAGTTGCCGTCATAACGCTCATCCAGCGAAGTGACCTCCACTTCCTGTGTCTTCTCCTGTTCATCGAAGAATAGAACGGTTGCGACATCGCCGTTTCGTTCGACAAGGATAGCCGTTTGGCCATCCTTCATTTCCAGGACGACGGGTAATATAAGAGGCGTGATGTCCGTTAGCGGGCGTTGGACATAGGAAGCATTGAATCCCACCGATGCCGCTGCGCGAATGAACAGCGCTGGCGTTAATCTGCCGCCTTCCAGGGGGAGACCGGCGGTTAGACTTTCGGCACTATGTGGTTGATGGTGGAGTCGGGTCATCGCAACAAGTGCTTCTAGCAGAGGGTCTCGAATGATGGGATGATTAGGTTGCGGCATCCCCGCAGTATAGCATCTGAACGTCGCACGATAGGTGCCTTTGCGTAGGTATGTATTTGGGTATGTACTTGGGTATGTACTTGGGTATGTGCTTGGGTATGTGCTTGGGTAAATGTGCTGGGTATACTTGCGCGATGCGTTTGCTTGTTACAGTCATGCTGACATTTATTTCCGCAGGTTCTTTGGGAGGTAAAGAGCCCTCAGCCAATAAAGAGCCCTCAGCGGGTAAAGAGCCCTCAGCGGGGATGGCCCCGTCTATGTTCGAGCAGGCACAACTAGCCGCTGCCGCTGGCAAATACGAGGCTGTCATTTTAATCCTCACAGGAGCAATCGAACAAAAAACACTCCGGGAAGATGAGCTTGCTATTGCTTACAGCAATCGGGGTATTGCCTATAGTTTGCTGCAACGCTACGGGCTTGCTGTTCAGGACCTTCAGTTCGCGATTCATCTCGATCCGGAACACCTGCTAACGCTGAATCATCTGGGTATTCTGGCAGAACACATTGAGCAGGATCTGGCCAAAGCGGCGGCAAGGTACAGCAAGGCGGCGTCGCTGGGCTATGCAGCTAGCCAGGTTAACCTTGGCAACCTTTATCGATCAGGGCAGGGAGTGGAGCGGGATTCTGCGAAGGCAGTGCGACTTTATGAGTTGGCCGTTGAGCAGGACTACGGCGCCGGCCTGGTCGCGCTGGGTGAAATGTATTTGGACGGTAACGGTATCGCCAGAAACCCTGCGCGGGGTCTGGATCTTTTACAGGAAGGTGTGAGTCGTGGCGTCGTCACGGGTCATTATTACCTGGGCATTGCTTATGAGAAAGGGATCGGTAGCTCAGTTGACTACGACCAGGCGCGTCTACATTACCAAAAAGCTGCGGTCCAGGGACATGCTCCTTCCCAGGGAGCTCTTGGCTATCTCTTTCGGCGTGGTAATGGCGTTGGCAAGGATTTTATCGAGGCCACCAAATGGTATCGACTGGCTGCAGAACAGGGGGATGTGCTGGCTGCGAATCGACTGGCCTGGTTGATGGCGACTTGTCCAGTTAAGGAAGTTTGTGACGGCAAGGTCGCGCTCGAATTTGCGTCTCTGGCGGTTCACAAAGAACATTCTGCGACCAATCTGGATTCACTCGCTGCGGCCTACGCGCGTGTAGGCGAGTTCGATCGAGCGTTACAGGTCATCAAAGAGATTCTGGCTGATGAATCTCTTTCCAGTTCAGCTCGAACAAAATACACACGCCGGATTGACCGTTACAATAATGGCATTCCGTTTCAACTTTGATTTCCTCAACTAATTTGTCTGTATGTTATTAGGTTTTTTTGAGCACCTGCGCCGATATCGTGTGCCTGTATCGGTTCGTGAACTGATCGATCTTCTGTCGATTTTCAGTCATCGATTGATTTTTGCGGACCAGGATGAATTCTATTTTCTCAGTCGGTTATCGCTGGTCAAGGATGAAAAATACTACGATCGTTTTGATCAGGCGTTTGCCTCCTATTTTTCGGTACTCGATGACTGGGTTGGCGTGTTTGAAGAAGATGAAAGCGAACAACTCAGGGAACTGCTGGCCCGAGTGATGGAGGGTAATGAGCGAGAAGTGGCATTGGTGATGGAAGAGTATGGCGAAGCAGTCGCTGAAGCGAAGGAAAGAGCTGCTCGGGAAGACTGTGAGGACAATAGCAAAGATGAAGGTGAGCCAGGGTCGGGTGAAGGAGAGAGTAGCGAAGGTGGCGAAAAAGGTGAGCAGGGTAATGATGGTGAAGAAGGCGAGGGTGATTCCGGCGAAAAGGGCGAAGGTGATAAAGGCAAGGAAGGTGAAGGCAATGATGGTGAGAAGGGTGAAGGCCTAAGCGAAGAAGCCGAATCAGGAGAGCGAACCGAAATGACTGAAGCGCCACGGAAGAGAGCGATGAAAGTCTGGCTGGAAAGGGAGTTCGCTGACTATGATCCCGACGTCGAACTGGGCACCAGAAACCTGAAGATGGCGCTTCGCCGGTTACGTCGCTGGGTTCGTGAAGCATCCGACCTGGAGCTGGACCTGCCTGATACTATCAGGTCGACCGCGCGAAACGGTGGGTTTCTGGACATCAAGGAAGTACCTGAACGACACAACGCAGTTAAGGTTTTGATGCTTTTTGATGTCGGTGGTTCCATGGATCAGCATGTCGAACTATGTGCGCAACTGTTTTCTGCGGCAGGGAGTGAATTCAAGCACCTGGAGTACTTTTACTTCCATAATTATATTTATGAATCTGTTTGGCATGAGAACGAACGGCGCACTGAAGACAAGTTGCCGCTGCGGCATTTACTCCAAAAGTTTCCCCGGGACTACAAGTTAATTATAGTTGGTGACGCCGATATGGGGCGTCATGAGATTTCAGATCGAGGTGGAAGCGTCGAGCATTTTAATGCGGAACCAGGAGAAGTCTGGATGAGTCGTCTGACGGAACAGTTCCGAAGTGTCGTCTGGCTGAATCCGCTTCCTGAAAGTAGATGGCAGGATTCTGCATCGATTCAACTGGCTAAGAGACTGGTCGATGGCCAGATGTTTTTTTTGAGCGGTAAAGGTCTTGAGTCCGCGATGAAATACCTGATGAGATAAACGTTCACGTCCTGTCTACCTAAGTCGAGATTTTTATAACCGGTTTTTTTGTATGCCTGGTGTGGGTCACGAATCAGGCATTTCTAGATCATTCAGAGCGAGGAGCACATCATCGTCATGGCTAGATTGCTGTGAATAGATTACTTTAATCGATTCATTCCAGTTAAGTTCCTGATCATAGATAAGCGTATCCATTGTCGAGATAGTTTTAAAGCATTCACTTAGCAGGAGCGATTCGGTAATTTTACCCAAAGCTT